>ERZ890953.690-NODE-690-length-18650-cov-8.713471_pt1 | contig 18650 bp, 12 predicted proteins | sample MGYA00521264_ERZ890953 | MGnify/ENA primary metagenome ERZ890953 (study PRJEB32303, sample SAMEA104408629) | aquatic metagenome | biome: Brackish water; feature: Chemocline; material: water | place: Baltic Sea | collected 2014-10-26T21:54:00 | depth 200 m ...
ACGAGAACCGCTCGATTCCCGGCACCCTGGCGCGCAGGGTCGGGGGAAACGAGCGCTGGGGCGGCAGCCGCGGTGCCCGATGGGTACCCACCATGACCGTTCAGGAGAACCTCACCTGCTTCGACGATCGGGTGCTGGGCTGGACCCGGGGCAACCGAGCCGCCCTGCCCGGCATCTACACCAGCCTCGAGCGGCTGGTGGCCGCGGGGGTGCCCATGTGCGCCGGCACCGACCTGGGCGCCCTGGTGGTGTTCCCCGGCGAGCTGCCCGACGAGCTGCTGCGCCTCGAGGCCGGCGGCCTGCCAAGGCTCGAGGTCCTCCGCACCGCCACCACCCACGCCGCCAAGCTGCTGGGGCTCGAGGGGGAGCTGGGAGCAGTGCGTCCAGGCATGGCCGCGGATCTCGTGCTGGTGGCGGGCGATCCCACCGCCGACCTGCGGGCCATGAAGCGCCCCCGCCTGGTGGGCTGCGGCGGCCGCTGGTACCGCCCTACCCACCCCGAGACCCCAGACTTCTGGGGCGAGCGCGGTCCGGTCCTGCCCCACTGACACCCCGGGTTCCCTGGGAACCAGCACCCCTGCGTGCTGTCGAATCCTGGGCCGTCCACGCCCGCCGCCACAACCGCGGTGGGATGGTCGCAGACCGCCCGGGAGGATCGCGTGGAGAAGAGGACCAAGCTGTTTCTCGGGATCGGCGGCGCGCTGATCCTGGTGGGTGTGTTCGCCCTGCCCAAGCCCTGCGCCACCGCTTGGCTGCGCTGGGGCATCACCGTGGACCAGTGCCCCATCGGTACCCCCGTGCCCAGCGCGTCGGTGATCTTCGGCCGCCTGGGCAGACACAGCCAGGTGACCGCGCGGGTGTCCCTGTCGGCCAACGCCAGCACCGGCGCGCCCAACGCGGCCAGCGCGCACCCCACCGGCCGCTTCGATCTGCGCTTCGAGCTCGTAGGCGCCGATGGCGCGGTCCAGCCAATCCCCTCCCGCTGCCGCCGGCTGGGCAAGTCCCGCGGCTGCAGGCTGGACGTCCCCGCTGTGCCCGACGGCGAGCACACCGTCCTCACCCACATCGACTCACCCCTGGGCGCGACCACCCTGCGCACCACCGTGCCCCTGTTCCGGGCGGCCGTGGTGCACATCGCCACCGACCGGCCCCTCTACCAGCCAGGCCAGGTGATCCAGTACCGATCGGTAGCGCTGGACCGGAGCGATCACACCCCCCTGGACGGCCGGCCGGGGGTGTTCGAGGTCTACAACCAGGACGAAGCGCTCATCTACAGCGAGCCTCTCCAGTCCGGGGTCTTCGCCGTCGCCTCCGGGCGCTTCCCCTTGCCCGCGTCCACCGAACCCGGCATCTACACCCTGAAGTACCGCTCGGGGCAGGCCGTGGACAGCGTGACCGTGCGGGTGGAGCCCTTCTCTCTGCCCCGGGTGGAGGTGGACCTGCAGCCCACGCTGCCCTGGGTGGGCACAGGGGAGCAACCCAGCGTCCGGGGCACCGTCCGCTACCGCTCGGGCACACCCGTGCAGGGCGCACAGGTGTACATCCACGCCCTCACCAGTGGGGACTGGCCCCTCCCCACCGACTGGACCGACGGCGCCACCATCCTCAGCGACGCCCACGGTGGCTTCTCCTGGACTCCCAGCGCCGTGCCCGACGATCTGGACGACCGCGTGGTGGTCCCCGTGATGATGGTGGTCACCGACCCGGCGGGGGAACGCGTCGAGGCCGGCACCACCCTGTACCTGTCCTCATCCCCCATCGTGGCCCTCCTGCAAAGCGAGCTGGGAGACGGGCTGGTGGCCGACTTCCCCAACCGGGTGTTCCTGCGCCTGACCACCCCCGACGGCCAGCCGCTCCAAGACGTGGACCTCGAGGTGAAGCGCGCCTGGGATCCCAAGGACCCCGGCGTACGGGCCACCACCGACGCCGATGCCGTGGCCGTGCTGACCATCGATCCCGGCAAGCCGGGCTCGGTGATCGTACCGCCCCCTCCCCGGCGGGTGGCCCCCGCCGCCGAGCAGCGACACGTACACCGCGGCTCCATCGAGGACCTCCTGGGTCGCCCGATCTCCATGGACGACCGGGTGGTCCTGGACGCATGGACCCCCGCCCTCGAGCCCTGCGCCATCCCCAGCGTGGAGGCCAGCACCCGCAGCTACGGGGTGCTGGTGGAACCCGATGGACGGGTGGAGCGGGTGATCCACGACCTGGACGAGCCGGTGGACCGCTGCGTCTTCGCGGTGCTCTCGGGTCTCAGAGGCCCAACCGGTGGGCGGCGCTTCTTTCGGGCGAGCTGGCGCTTCGAGCTGCGACGAGGAGCACGGCTGGTGGCCACCCACAGGGGGGTGTCCGAGGTGCCGGAGACCTTGAGCGCACAGCTGCAGACCGCCGCCCTGAGCGCCCGGGCCTGCGCGCTCGAGCGCACGGAGGCCTCCACCTTCCCCTCGGCCCTCCACTGGCAGGTGGAGCAGGGTGAGCGTGGCATCGAGACACGCTGGGAGTCCGCCTGGGTCCCAGCCAGCCCCTGGAGCGCCGGGGAGGTCGCCTGCGTGAGACAGGCATTCCAGGGCGTCACCCTCGACCAGCCGGCCCTGAGTGCGGCCGAGGGGGTCACCAGCCTGCGCGTGCTACCCGACCCCGTGGGGGACCCGACCGCACGCTCATCCACCGTCACCACCGCCTGGGAGCTGATCATCCACGCAAGCCACGGTGGCGAAGACCTCGGCACCACCCGCCTGGTGGTCCCACCGGGGAAGATCCCCGACCTGCGCCTGCGGCCCGCGTCCTCGGTGTTGATGCCAGGGAACGAGCTGCTAATCCACGCGCTGCGGGGACCTGGCTACTCCTGGGGGCTGCCCGACGAGGACGGGCCGGTGCCCCTGCTGCAGGCCGGCCGCGAGGTGGCCGAGCTGCGCTACCACGCCGCCGATCGCACCATCTCCGGACAGATCCCCGCGGGCCTCCACGGCCTGCTCACCGTGGCCATGGGCCAAACCCTGACCCGGCTGTACGTGCCGGACCCTCGGCCCCTCGGTGTAGAGTTGCGCTCTGACGCCCCCAGCTACCGCCCGGGTGAGCTGGCGCAGCTCACCGTCACCACCCACGAGGGTGACAGCCCCACTTCGGCGGCGGTGACCCTGGCCGGGGTGGATGCCTCCCTGGCCGAGCTGGCCTCCCTGCTGGAGCCCGACGACTGGAGCCGCATCACGGTGCGCGCAGAGACCGAGCAGGCCGCCTTCGGTCGCTTCGACGCCCGGGGCTTGCTGGGCGGGCGCATCCGGGGGGAGCATGCGGTGCAGGCCACCCTGCAGCGCATCAGCTGGGTGCCCACCGAGCTCGAGGACGAGTCCTACGGGCAGGCCGACAGCGCCCAGAGCTTCGATCCGAGCCCCGCCATGGACGAGAGCTTCTACGGGCTGCTGCTGGACGCCCGCCGGGCCGTGGCCCGCTGGGAGCAGGAGGCCCCCGCCGGAGCGCTGCTGACCCCGGCGCGCATGGCCGCTATCTGGGGCGAGACCCTCGAGGCCCGACAGGCCGCCAGCGAGCCGGTAAACGACGCCTACGGCGTACCCCTCGAGCTGGTCCGCCTTCCCCTGGCCTACCTCGAGCTGCTGGACCCCTACCGCATGGCCACCGATGCCAGACGACTGTCGGAGGACGTGGAGAGCTGGACGGCCTGGGTGGCCGAGGAGGCAGGATGAGCATCCCCCGCACCCTGCGCCATGGGGCCGCTGGCCTGGTGGTCCTGCTGACCCTGGCATCGCTGAGCTTCCTGGTGGTGGAGCCCGGCGGCCTGGACGTGGACAGTCCGTTCGGCGCCAAGCTCGCCGAGGGGCTCACCTTGGGCTCCATCTTCCTGACCACCCTGCTGACGGGTCCGCTGCTGCTGGTCTGCGGTGGAGCGCTGCTGTGGGGCGGGAGCCGGGGCACGATGCCGCCGGAGCAGCGCCGAGAGTGGCGCCTGGTCTTCCTGTTGTGGTCGGTAGGGCTTCTGGTCCCACGGCTGCTGGTGCTCCTCCCGTTCAGACACTTTGGCGACGATCTCTGGACCCATGCTGCGCCCTTTGTCGCGGCAGCTCTGGTGGTGCTGGCCATCGTACTGGCCGTGAAGAAGCGACGCGGGGTCGCGGCCTCGCTGGTGGTCGCAGGCGCACTGCTGTTTCCCTACCCAACGCTGATGATGAGCTTCGGCAAAGCCAGCGGCCTGCTCCCCGGAGCCTCATGGATGGCGGTGGGGCTGCTGCTGGCCACAGCCCTGGCCACCGGGCGCCCCCGTCGCTGGCTGCTGCACATCGGTCTAAGCCTGGCGCTGCTGGGCACCGCGCGGGCCTGGCGCACCCACGCAGGCTACGCCGTGGCCACCGTGGAGATCACCATGGTCGCCGCGTGGCTCATCCACCGACGCGTCAAGACCATGAAGCTCGATGGTCTCCACCCCGCCACGCGGCTGGGCCTCACTATGGCCCCCCTCACCCTGCTGACCTCCTGGCTCGGGCTGCTGGCCCTGGGCGGCGACAACTGCCTGTTGCTGGCCTACCTGCAGGGCCTGGGAGATCCCGCGGTGGACTTCGGCGTCTGCACCGGGCTGTTCCCTGACCTGATGTGGGATCTGAACCGCGGCTACCGCGGCCTGCTGGCCCTGGGCGCCCTTCCCGCCGCGGGCCTGCTGCTGCACTGGCTGTCTCCCAGCCATCCCCGCCGGCGTTGGGCCCTGGTCGTGGCCTGCACCCTCAGCGTGCTCGTGCTGCAGCTGACCGTGATCCGGGGCATGTCCCGCCACTTCGGAGGCATCGCCACCATGGCCGTGGCACGCGCGTCCGCCGAGACCAAGAACACCATGCTCGCCGCGGGCACGGGCCTGTACGACTACGTCGGCCGACAGGGCCACTGGGAGTACGGACCCCTGTTCGATCCCGAGGAATACGGCCAGTCCGGCGAGCTCATGGAGATCCCCGCCCGCTTCGCGGAGCTGCTGCTCCAGAAGCCCGACGAGAGCCCTGGGCCCCGTGCCCGGTCCTGGTTCCCCGAGACCCTGCTCTTCGAGCCCATCGTGGTGACCGATGCGGAGGGCCTGGCCACCCTCGAGGTCCCGGTGCCCGACCAGCTGACCCGCTGGCGCCTGCTGGCCCTGGCCCACAGCCGCTCGGGCCGCCAGGCCGGCGCCGAGGCCAGCTTCGTCTCCACCCTGCCCATCGCCATCGAATTGGTGGAGCCCCCGATGCTGCGGCAAGGCGACCGGGCGCAGCTGCCCGTGCGGGTGGTGAACAACGGTGAGGGGCCCTGGTCCGGCACGCTCTGGGCCCAGCTCAGCGGCGCCGCGCGCGGGGCCCTGGATCAGCCCCTCGAGCTGGCGGCCCACAGCAGCGTCGTGCGCTTCCTCGAGGTCCGGGCCACGGAGGCCGGCGTGGCCCGGCTGACGGTGGACATCGGCGCCGATCGCACCGAGCATCGTCTGGTGGTGCAGCACAGCGGCCGCCTCGCGCGCAGCACCCGCGGAGGCACCCTGGGCGCGGCCCGGGAGTTCGAGATCGAGACGCCCAAGGGCGCCAAGGCGGGCAGCAGCGCTGTGGCGGTGACGGTGTTCCCCGGCCCCATGGGATTCCTGGAGAAGGAGTCCCAGCGCCGGCTCCCCGGCGACCTGGAGGGCGCGGCCTACGCCCTGGCCCTCACCGGCCGCGGCCAGCTCATCGCCGCGCGCCTGGGCGTCCAGCCCGACCTCAACGAGGCCAGAGACGCCCGCGTTCGGGCAAGGCTCGAGCTGGACCGCCAGCTCCACCGCCAGGACGCCCTCGAGGCGGTCGTGGCCATGAGCGCCATCGCGCCCAGGGTCGATTCCACCGTGGCCGCCTTGGCCGACCGCTTCATCCTCGCCCTGGAGAGCGAACAGCTGCTGGACGGCTCCTACCCCCTCCAGCAAGCCAGCCTGGAGCGCAGCTTGGTGATGGCCGCAGAGGCCGCGCGGGTCGCCCGGGACCACTCACCCCTCGTGGCCGTCCGCGCCGCGGGCTTCCTCGAGCGCCACGCCCCCCGCGTGCGCGACCCCTACACCGCCGCGGTCCTGGCGGCCTCGGGGGGGGTGGTGGAGCCCCAGCTGGGCGCGCTGCGCAACATCGTCCGTGACGCGGTCGAGCCGCAGGACGACGGCAGCGCCCAGGTGGAGCCGGGGCCCCTGAGTGTCCGCATCGACGGCCGCCAGCCCGGCGTCGTCGAGACCACCGCCCAGGCCGTGCTGGCCCTGGCCGACGACCCCGCCAGCCACGATCTGGTGGCGGATCTCGGTGCCGCGCTGCTGGGCAGCTACGACCCAGGCCGAGGCTTCGGCGACGGCATCGCGAGCATGGCCGTGCTGGACGCACTCGATCGGTTCTTCCAGCAGCCCCTGCCCCAGCGGGTGCAGCTGGCCCTGAGCATCGACGGCGAGCCCGTGCTGGAGCGCACCCACGAGCTGGGCGCAGGCTTCGACCCGCTGCGCCTCGAGGCCCTGCTCCCCGACGGCCCGGGCCTACACAGGGTGATCCTGGAAGCCCACCCCCACACCCCAGGCCTGGCCTACAGCCTCGAGCACAGCGCCTGGCTGCCCTGGTCGAGGGCTGATGAAGGGGCCTTCGCGGTGAGGGTCGAGTCGCCGTCCCAGGCCACCGTGGGTCGCCCCTTCACCTGCCGGGTCCACGCCTCCATCCCCGCCGGCGAGCCCTTCGAGATCGTCCTGGAGCTGCCCGCCGGGGTGGAGCTGGGCGAGCTCCGGGAGTCGACGGGCGACCCGGTGAAGCTGAATGGGCGCCAGGGCATCGTGCGGTTCACCGCCGTGCCCCGGGACGAGGGCCAGGGCTTCTCGGCGGATCTGGACCTCATCCCCACCATCGCCGGCTCGCTGCGGTGGGGAGCGGCGACCCTGGCCCTGACCGAGGCCGAGCAACAGACCAGCGCGCCGGTGGGGATCCTGGAGGTCGCGCTGGCTCCTTAGTCGCCGCCCGCCGCGATCCAGGCCAGCGCCTCCTCCACCACGGAGTCCACCCCAGAGGCCACGTCGTCGGGATCGAGCCAGACCTCGGTCTCGGGGGGGATCTCCGCGCCCTGCAGCCAGTTCAGGTCCGGGTCCACGCAGGCCGCATAGGTGTAGGCCATGTACAGGTCACCCAGGTATGGGTCGGGGTACCAGGTGGACGCGATGGAGCCGAAGCTGCCGTCGGTGGTGCGACCGAAGCGCCGGGCCTCGGGGTGGTAGGTCATGTACACGGGGAACAGATCCCCCGCCGAGATAGCCCGCGGGCCCACCAGCACGGCGATGGGTTGGTCGTAGTAGCTGGCGGGGTCGGCCTCGAAGGCATGCCAGCCCCAGCTGTTGATGGCCATGCTGGTGGTGTCGGCCGGGTCGTCCCGCACCGCGCAGTTCATGATGTGCTCGACGTCCTGGTCGAACAGCAGGGACAGCCCGCCCATGGCCGCCCCCGTACCCCCGCCCGTGTTGTAGCGCTGATCGATGACCAGCCCGTCGGTCCCCATCAGCTCGCTCACCGCGGTCTCGAAGTCCGTGGTCACGTCGCCAGACCAGGCGTAGACGTAGATGTAGCCGATGTTCGTGCCCTCGAGGATGCCCCACGAGGTCTCGGCGGCGCCATGGGACCCGGCCCAGTCGGTATAGGGCAGCTCCACCCCGGCCACGGGGAGCTGGTCCGTACACACGAGATCCGAGGAGTAGCCTGCGAACAGCTCGGTGCTGACCCCCGCAGGCTCGGCGACGCCGTGGCGGTGGATGTCCAGCTCGTCGAACAGGTGGGCGTTGTTGAGCAGCGCGCTCTGCCAGTTCATGTCCTGGGCCAGGTCGGCGGAGCTGTGGTAGCCGCAGACGGGAAGCTCGGCCTCGAGCAGCCGCGTCCACAGGTGGCGCCAGCGCCAGCCGTCGTAGCCGATCACACGATCGCCGGGAGCGAGGCCCGCGGGGTTGTCCGCGGCGACCCGGGTGACCAGCAGGCTGTCGTCATCCAGCGGCGTGAGGCAGACCCCGCTGTAGCTGGCCGAGTCCATCAGCCGCAGGGCCGGGGGGCTGCCGGTGCTGTCGTAGGCGCAGACCTGGTAGCTGACGAGGTAGCTGTGGCCGTCCTGCAGCTCGAGGAAGATGTCGGCCAGCAGCTGGAAGAAGCGCCCCTGGCTGCCGGCCGCCTCCACCAGCGGGCGGTAGCGCTCACGCACCGCGGCCCAGTCCACCCCCGAGGCGGCGAAGCTGGCGTAGCTGGCCCCCAAGGTATCCCACAGGGCGTCGAAGACCTCGAGCCGGGTGGCCTGGTCGGGGGCGTCGCCCCAGTAGCCCTCCACGTCGAAGCCCTCGGGGCAGTAGCCCGTGTCCTCCGGGGGAGCGGTGTCGTCCACGGGGGGCCCGCCGCTGTCGGCGTCGGGCTTGCAGGCGCCCAGGCAGAGAGCGAACAGCACAGAGCTCGCGTGGGTTCCCATGGACAGCCTCCAGGGTGATGCTCCACCTTGCCAAACCCCGCCCCACGCCGGCAAGCCTTGGTCCCACCCGATATGCTCCCGGCATGCGCAGCTCACTCCTCCCCGCCCTCGTCATGCTGGTCGCCTGCGGCGACAAGACGCCCGAAGAGACCGGCCCCCAGCCCCTCAGCGGCTGCGCCGCCGGCAGCGCGGAGCTCGCCGCTTGCACCGACGGCGACGCCTACCAGGCCGACCTGGTGTTCATCGCCCAGGAGCGCAACCCGGGCAGCGCCCACTGGCAGGCGGTCCAGGATCTGTGCGCCGGCCGCTTCGCAGAGCTCGGCCTCGAGGTGCAGCGCCACAGCTACGCCACCGGGGTCAACGTGATCGGCCGCATCCCGGGCCGCACCAAGCCCGAGGAGCAGGTGCTGGTCACCGCCCACTACGACCACATCCCCAACTGCCCCGGGGCCGACGACAACGGCTCGGGCGTAGCCGGGGTGCTCGAGGCCGCCCGCCTGCTGGCCATGGGCCGCTACGAGCGCAGCCTGGTGTTCGCCTGCTGGGACGAAGAAGAGCGCGGTCTGCTGGGCGCCCGCAGCTGGGTCTCCGAGGCCGTGGACCGGGGCGACAGCATCACCACAGTGTTCAACTTCGAGATGATCGGCTTTCTGGACGACGCCCCCGGCGCCCAGAGCTTCCCCACCGGCCTCGACATGCTCTTCCCCGACGCCTACGCCCAGGCCGAGGACAACGAGTTCCGCGGCGACTTCCTGGCGGTCGTCGGCGACGAGCACAGCGACGACGCCATGGCGGCCATGCAAGCCCACGCCACCACCGTGGGCCTGCCCCTGCTGATCCTCGAGCTCAGCGACGAGCAGACCACCTCGAGCTTCCTGAGCGATCTGCGCCGCTCCGACCACTCCCCCTTCTGGGATGCCGGCTACCCAGCCATGATGCTCACCGACACCTCCGAGTTCCGCTACGCCGCCTACCACTGCAACGACGGCGACGACGTGGTCGAGAACCTGAGCCAGGACTTCGCCCGCCGCAACATCGCCGTCACCGTGGGCGCCGCGGCGGATGTGGCGGGGCTGATGGTGGACTGAGTCCGCTCCGCTATACTCTCCGCAGAACATTCGGAGGGTTCCATGCGCGCTCTGCCCCTCGCCCTCGCGCTCTGTGCGACACCCGGCTGCGTCGGCTTCGTCGGGGGCGTGATCCCCGACACCGGGCGGACCGACTCCAGGGAGCCTCGAGACACCCAGCCGCCGGTCGAGGAGCTCCCAGCCTGGGTGGGCAGCGGAGCCGACGGCGCCCTCGATCTGAGCGAGCGCCTGGTGCTGGATGTGGACACCCGCAGCGGCCGCGAGCACCCCGACGCGGTCCGCTACACGGTCCAGAGCATCAGCGGCGCCACCGTGACCACCAGCGAGTCCGCCCAAGGCTTCGAGACCGGCGACGCGGCCATCCTGATCAACCAGCGGGGCAGCCCCAGCGCCTACGCCGCGGTGGGCGCCTGGGCCATCGTAGAGGTGGCCTCCGTGGACGGAGCCACGGTGGAGCTGTCCGGAGACCCCGGGGTGCTCTTCGCCGAGGCCGGCAACCAGGACCTGGTCGACCAGGTGGTCGTGCTGCAGCGGGTGCCCCAGTACACCAGCGTCACCCTGCTCGCGGGCGCCTCCCTCACCGTGTCGGGCTGGGATCGGACCGGTGGAGGCGTGCTGGCGCTGCGGGCCCGCGAAGGGCTGCACGTGTTCGCCGGCGCGGCCATCGACCTGAGGGGCCTGGGCTACGCGGGGGGCGCCACCGGCAGCGCCGGCTGCGACGGCTACCAGGGCGAGAGCATCACCGGCTGGGGGGCCGGAGGCGCCTGCGGCGGCGGCTACAACGAGGGCATCGGCGCCTATGGGCCCAACCTGGGCGGCGGCGGCTGCAACATCACCGGGGGCGGGGGCGGCCACGGGGGCTACGGCCTGCCGGGCGAGTCCTGGACCAGCGGCTACACGGCGCCCTCGGGGGGCGACGCCTACGGCGACGCCGCGCTGCAGGCCCTGCACCTGGGCTCGGGGGGCGGCGGGGTGTGGAACGGCTCCGACGGCACCGAGGGCCCCGGAGGCGCTGGCGGCGGCATCGCGCTGCTGGCGGCGAGCACCATCACGGTGGACGCGGGCGGCAGCATCCTGGCCTCGGGCGCCGACACCCACGCCTGGTCCTCGGGCAACTTCACCTACGGCGCGGGAGGCGGCGCGGGGGGGAGCATCTGGCTCATCTCCCAGGGCGCGAGCCTGGCCGACGGCAGCGTGCTCGCCCAAGGGGGCGCGGGCGAGGCGAGCTACGAGCGCTACGGCGGCGACGGAGGCCCGGGCAGGGTGCGTGTGGACTGCCAGCTGTGCAACGACGCCGAGTACGGCAGCGCGGCGGCCACCGAGGCCCTGGCCCTGGCCAGCGAGCCGGACCCGGGCTGGAGCGAGGCACCACCGGAGTAGGTGGGCCTTAGAATGGCCAAGCCACCCCCTCGGGGACCTGCTGGGTGATGCAGTGGATCCCGCCGCCGGATTCGCCCAGGGCGTTGCCCTCGACCCCCACCACCCGGTAGCCGGGGAAGGCGTCGCGGATGATGCCCAGGGGGGTGTCGTCCACGCTTGCCCGGCCCTCGATGGGCACGATGACCGCGCCGTTCGCGACGTAGAAGTTGATGTGGTAGGCGGTCCAGCTGGTGGCGGGGAGCCGGATCACCTGGATGCCTGCGGTCTCGAAGCGCTCCCGGGCGCTCTCGAGGATGGCGTAGTTGGTGGGATCTTGGGCCTGGGCGATGGAGTTGAGCAGCACCACGCCCGGGGCCACGAAGGCCGCGATGCCGTCCACGTGGCCGTTGGTGATGGGGTCGGGGACCCAACCGTTGTCGAGCCAGATCACCCGGGTGACCCCCAGCCAGTCCTTCAGGATCTGCTCCTGCTGAGCCTGGCTGAGGTGCGGGTTGCGGGTGTCGTGCAGCAGGCACTCCTGAGTGGTCACCAGGGTGCCCTCGCCGTCCACCATCACCGCGCCGCCCTCGAGCACCATGGGGTGATCGTAGGTCCGGACCCCCAGGTCCTCGGCCATGCGCCACTTGATCAGGGCGTCCTTGTCATAGCTGTAGCTCTCCCCCCAGCCGTTGAACTGGAAGCAGGCCGCGCGCACCTGCCCCGCCGGGTTGCGCAGCAGGATCGGTCCGCTGTCCCGGCTCCAGCCGTCGTTCAGCTCGGCCTCGAGCAGGGTGACCGCGCCCCCCACCAGCTTCTTGGCGCGGGCCATGTCGTCGGGGGCCACATACATCGCCACCGGCTCGTGCTCGGCGATGGCCAGGGCCGTGGCCGCCCACTCGGCCCGCGCCCGCTGGATCAGCCTGCAGTCGGTGGCCCCGCCGTCGCAGTAGTGCTCCGGGGGCGGGAACTGCATGATGCAGCCCGCGTGGAGATCGGTCTCGGCGGGCATGGAGAAACCGTCGGCGGCCGGGGTCGAGGCAGCGGTTCCCGTGTCGGAGGTGTCGGAGGTGTCGGAGGTGTCGCCAGAGTCCGCTGGCGCGCCACTGTCGCCGGGCTTTGGCTTGCAGGCCCCTGCGAGCAGGGACGGGCCCACCAGGCCCATGGCCGCCAAGGAACCGATGAGACGACGACGAGAGGGGGTGTACAGCAAGGGGGCCTCCTGCGCGACAAGGTAGCCGCCGCCAGCGGGCTGGGCTCCGTCTACTCCAGGCAGCTGTCCTCACCGTCGGCGCAGGACTCGGGCTCGGGGGCGCCGCGACCGCAAGCCACGGCGAGGAGGAGCAGGAAGATCATGGTTCACCCTCGGATCGGCCCAGGACACACTCGCTCTGGGGATCAGTCCAGGAACAGGCTGGGATCCATCTGGTCGTCGTCGGCGCTCAGCACCCGCATGTCAGGACCCAGGTGGGTGACCGTGCCGGGACCCATGTCTCTGTCGTAGCGCCAGCTCTCGGACTCCGGGTAGACCTGGTCTTCCTCGGGCACCGACAGCACCGGGATGTCTTGCAGGTCGAAGCGCTCGGCCCACTCCACCTGCTCCTCGAGGGTGGGCGGCGAGCTCCACGCGGCGGTGAGCGGGTTGACCAGCTGAAAGCCCTGTTCGCGGTATTGGTCCTGGATGGCTTGGGCCGCACCGGCCGCAACCTGGCAGGAGCTTCACCAGAAGGTCCCGAACACCAGCATCACGTGGTGGCCGCAGAAGGAGTACAGGTGTACGGCCTCTCCGTGCTGGTCGCGCCAGGCGAAGTCGTCCACCACATCGCCCACATCGTAGACCGGCCACTCGAAGTACTCGGGGCCCATGTCGGTGGGCTCGAACATGCCGCTGATGAACCCGGTGGGGCCGGTGGGCTCGGGCGGGGCATCGCAGTACCCCACGTTGTAGCCGCCGCTGTAGGGGTGGCTGTGGACGTAGAGGGGGTTGGTGCCGCCGGCGACCTCGTCACCATCGGAGTAGCCGTCGTCGTCGCTGTCCGGGTCGTCGGGATCGGTGCCCAGCGCGAGCTCGTCGGCGTCGCTCAGGCCGTCGCCGTCGTGGTCTCCCGGCAGCGGGCCCGCCCCGGTGTCGCCGCTGGTGTCCTCAAGGCTCGAGCGGCAAGCCGCGAGCGCGAGGGAGAGGATGATGGCGACATGCAGGGGGCTCATTCCAGGAGTGTAGCCGAGCCCCTCAGCGTCGTCGACGCAGGGCCAGGCCCGCCAACAGCAGCCCGAGGAGCCAGGGGCCGCCACGCCTGCCACCGCTGGCGCAGCCCTCGCAGCCCCCCTTCTCGCCATCACCCTCGCCGGTGTCGTCCACCACGGGCTGGTCGGTCTCGGTGGCGGTGTCCAGGGGCGCGTCACACTCGCTGTCCTGAGCGTCCACCGCGCCGTCGCAGTCGTCGTCCACGCCGTTGTCGCACTGCTCCACGCTGCCGGGGCCCACCGCCGCGTCGCCGTCGTCGCAGTCGCCGTCGCAGACGCCCACGCCGTCGCCGTCCAGATCCAGCGCGGGGTTGGCCGCGCCGGGGCTGCCGTAGTCGCCCGTGCCGCTGCCGCCGTAGTCGAGGTCGGGGCTGGCGGGGCTCGCGCGCCAGTCGTCGGAGGCGCTGCTGCCGCCGCTGCCCTCGAGCCCGGGGCAGAGGTAGCTGGACTGCCCCAGGGCGCTGGGCCAGGGGTCGTCGTTGCTGTAGCTCAGGGCTGACACCTGCAGATCGCCCAGGTGCAGTGCGATGCTGTCGTCGGTGAAGGAGTCCAGGGGGAAGCTGTCGTAGTCGTAGGTGTAGGCCACCTCGGCCAGGCCGCCGTTGAGCTCGGGGTCAGCGTCCACGGCGACCACCGCGTAGGCGCCCGCCTGGATGATCAGGTCTGCAGCGATGGTGAAGCCGTCGCCCACGGCATCGGACACCGTCCAACCCTGCAGGTTCAGATCCACGGAGCCGGCGTTGTACAGCTCGAACCACTCGCCGCGGTCCATGCCCACCGCGTAGGGGTCGTCCATGACCTCGGTGACCACCACAGAGCCCTCGCTGACGAAGTCCTCGTCCGCGAAGCCGTCGCAGTCGTTGTCCAGCAGGTCGGCCAGCTCGGGGTTCCCGGGGAACTTGTCCGGATCGTCGTCGTCGCAGTCACCGACGCAGACGTCCCAGCCATCGCCGTCGTCGTCGTGGCAGCACAGGCCCGGCGGGTTGGGGGCCCCAGGGGTGCCGTAGTCCCCCAGCCCCAGACCGGGGAAGTCGTACTCGGCCTGAGCGGGGGTGGCGCACCAGGGCACAGGGCTGTCGTTGGAGACGGCGTCCGTGAAGCCCGGGTCCAGGTAGCACGAGACACCCTCGATGACGGGCCAGTCCGCCGGCCGGTAGGTGATCTCGTCGATGACCGTGCCGCCCATCAGCACGCGCAGCTCGTCCCCGGTGTTGTTCAGGTGCATGGCGTCGTAGTCGAACACCCAGTCCACTCCCTGAAGCCCACCGTTGCGGGCCGGAACAGCCTCATCGGCCAGCAGGGCGTAGCCCCCCGCCGGGATCACCACGCTGCGGTCCACGACCACCGAGCCCTCGCTGTCGGCGAAGCTCCAGCCCACCAGATCGATGTCGCGCCCCGAGACGTTGTGGAGCTCGAACCACTCGCCATAGCTGTCGGAGACCGCGCCGGCGTCGGCCAGCAGCTCGGTGATGACGACGTCCCCCACGGCCACCCAGTCCTCGTCCACCAACCCGTCGCAGTCGTTGTCCAGGCCGTCGTCGCTCTCAGCGACAGTGGGGCCGAGGTCGGGGTCGTCGTCGTCGCAGTCGCCCTCGCAGGCGCCGGCGCCGTCGCCATCCGCGTCCTCGCACTCCACGGTGAAGAGCACGGCCAGCTCGTCATGCAGCACGTCGCTGCTGTCGCAGCTGTACTCGAGGGCCAGGGTGGTGCTGGCCTGGATGCCCACGGTGGCTGAGCCGCCGTTGTCGTAGGCCGGCTCGGGGCCGCTCACCGAGGCGTACTGCAGCAGGATCTGGTTGCCGTCCTCGATCAGGATGGCCTGGAAGGTGTAGGCGGTCTCGGCGTCGTAGTGGGGGATGGCTTCGTACTGGACCACCAGGCGCTGCTCGGGCGCCGTCCCGAGGACCTCCCAGTAGACGTCGCCCCCCTTGGACTGCTCTGCGTTCAGATCGTCCCACATGGGCAAGATCAGCGCGTCGTCGCCGTCGCGGTTGTCCGTGGGGAGGCAGGCGTTGCGGTTGTAGATGCCGTCGTCGGTGCCGAACAGCAGCGCGCCGTCGCCCACCGTGACGCTGGTATAGGCCAGGCCGTAGAACCAGAAGGTGAAGGGCAGAGGGATGGTGACCTCACCGTCGTCGCTGAGGCCCGTGGCGGCGCCGGTGCCCGAGATGTCCGTCCACGAATAGGCTGGGCCGTGGGCCTCATCGGAGTCGATGTAGCTGTAGCCGAAGGCGTCGGGGCCGCCGGCGAGGGCGTGGGCCACGCCAGGGGCCGCGGCCAGCACCAGGACGCAGAGGGCGCGGGTCATCGGCTCACCTCCACATGGCCCCGATCCGGAACCAGGGCGTACAGATCCTCGATCAGCTCACCACGTCCCAGCAGCTGAGTGGCGCCGTAGTCCAGGTGCCAGACCACCTCGGTGTCCGCCGTGACCTCGAAGATCTCACTGGCGCTGCCCACCAGGTGCAGGGTGTTGCCGTTGGGCAGCCGCCAGGCGTCGCCGTTGGTGCTGGCGTAGGCGTGTGGATCGTAGCTCCACACCTCGGTGAGGGTCTCGGCCTTGTGGTCCACGACGTATTCGATGACCTTGGTGGTGCTGCCGCCGCTGTCGGACCGGGCGTGGGAGGACACCAGCAGGTGGCCCTGGTCGGTGTAGGACACCCCGTGCTGCCAGGAGAACTGGGAGTCGGGCGGATCGAAGGCGTAGCCGCCGCGCACATCGCCAGCCCACCACAGGCTCTCGCCGCTGACATGGTCGACCTCGACCAGGGAGTTGTTGGTGTAGAAGCTGTACAGGAAGCTGTCGGTGGCCTCCTGGTAGAAGATCCCGTTGGACTCGCAGTTGCCCGATCCGGGCCAGTCATCGCTGCAGGTCCACAGGATGGTCTCGTCCTTCTGACCCGGGGCCTTCTCCACCAGAGCCTCATGGCCGCCGTGGTACTGGCTGCCCCAGACCAGGGTCTGGTCGGGCAGCTGCACGAAGGCGTGGTGCAGGCCCGGCGTGGGGATCACCTCGATCTCCTCGGTGAGGGTCGTGCGATGGACCGTGGAGCCCGCGCCGCCGTCGTAGTTGGACCAGGCCGTGGCCTCGTCCCACAGGATGTGATCGCCGGTGACCGCCACCTGGACGAACAGGGTCCAGTGTCGCTGGGGGGCCTTGCTGGCCCAGACGGGCTTGCCCCGGCGGGTCATGATGAAGGTCCAGTAGTTGCCCCCGGTCCAGCCGCCCGAGGACTCGTTGATGCTGGTGAGCAGGTACTCGCGATCCAGCTGCTTGTCGGTCTCGTTCACCAGCAGCTCGGGCAGCGGCAGGCCCTCGGGCACAGGGCCGGTGGCGATGGTCTCACCGACCACCGGCTCGGCGCCGTCCACCACCACCCGCCAGCCGGCGCGCTCGTCGTAGGGGATGCCCAGCAGCAGCTGCTCGTGGACGCCGGCGGCGGCCTGGATCGGGGGGCTCTGGCGCCAGCCACCGCCCTCGTAGCCGAACTCCACATAGGCGGTGGCGGCCTGGCTCTGGGTCCAGCTGACCCACACCAGCGCCTCGTGGTCCTCGTGCAGGCGCCAGGACAGATCATCGACCACCAGGACATCGGTGTCCGCGTCGCTGTCGGCGTCGGTGTCGGTGTCGGTGTCCGCGTCGGTGTCCGCGTCGCCCTCGGGGGCCGTGTCGTCGTGCTTGTCTGGACCGGGGCAGCCGAGGACGAAGACCAGAAGGAGCAGGAGGTGGCGCTTCATCAGGGAGCCTCGGGGCATTCGAACGAGATCGGGCTTGGGTATCGTGTGTCGGATCCGCGGGCCCAGTATCGTCCCAATCCTGTGAGCTTGTCGTCGGAATCCAGCCGGGCTCTGTAAACCCGCGCGCGGCGTGGGGGGTCCAAGGGAGCGAAAGGAGACCGACATGACCCACACCCACCGACCCTTCCTCCTCCTGGCCCTGCTGGCCCTCGCGCCCACCGCCCTGGCCCAGGACGGCCCACCCCGAGGCGCTGGCCACGGCCCTCCCCCCCCTGAGGCCATCCAGGCATGCGAAGCGCTGGGCGACGGCGACGCCTGCAGCTTCGAGGCCCCCCACGGTGTCGAGGAGGGCAGCTGCTGGGCCCCCGACGAGACCCTGCCCCTGGCCTGCAAGCCCGAGGGCGCTCCAGAGCCGCCGCGGCGCTGATCTGTGTGGAGAGGGCCGAGAGCCGTGCGCCCCGTGGGGTGGTCAGGCCTCGGCCCTCAACAGATCGGCCGCCAGCTTGGCCAGCGTCCTGAGCTCGGGATCGTCCTCCTCGCACAGCGCCTCGAGCAGCGGCAGGTCCTCGGCGTCACCGCAGGCGGCCAGCCCGATCACCGCCGAGCTGCGGAAGCGTGAGGGTGGTTCCTGGGCGAGCAGCTCGCGCAACACCTGGCGCCTGGACCTGTCCCAAGGGGTGAGATCGAAGGAGGCGGCTTCCACCTCGCGCTCCACCCAGCCGAGCAGCTCGGCGCCGTCGAAGCCCAGGTGGCGCCTGATGATGGCCTGGGCGTCGCGGGGCTCGGCGAGCATCGCCCGCAGGCACCTGTGCTCACCCCCCTCGCGCTCCAGCAGGGCCTTCACCAGCAGGCAGCCCTGGCTGTAGAGCAGCTGAGCCTTCATCAGCTGAGCGTGATCGCCGCTCTGGAGCCAGCCCAAGATGTGGCCGGGACGCACCGCCCAAAGCTCGGCCCAGTCCATCCAGTGGCCGGCGGCCCTGGCCCGGCGCAGGAAGCGGTGGATACCCGGCACCCGAGCGGGCTCGAACAGGCTGACCGCCAAGGCCTCAGCCAGGCCCTCGTTGAGCCAGGGGTACATGGACACCCCGCGGGCCACCCCCCGCAGCCCGCCGTGGACCAGCTCGTGGGCCAGCAGGGCTCGGGGATCGCGCCCCAGCTCCCGGAAGGCGTCCACTGCCCCCACAACCCGCACCGGCCCCATGGCGAAGCAGAAGCCCGCGGCACGGGTGCCCGCCATGCCGAGCCACCCCCCGATGTAGTCGAGCATGGCCTGCTGCCGGCCGAAGATCAGCACCCGATCCACGGGACGGCTCCCCGGGAACAGCTCGGCCAGGCACGCGTGGGTCTGGCGCACCACGGCCTGCAGCTCCCGGGCCTCGAGGGCAGGGAGATCGGCGTAGAACCGGGTGGGACCCAGCCGGACCTCCCCAGGCTGGACATCGGGCCCGCCCGCCCGCTCCGCGGCCCGCCGATCGAAGCTCCACAGCAGCCTGGGCAGGGACCGATAGGACCGCGCGAGGTTGCCCATGATGCCCGTAAACGAAGCGCCCATGCGCCGCGCCTGCCAGGCCAGCAGCAGGACCACGGCCAGCGTGAGCCCGAGCCCCAGGCGCCAGTCCAGGACCAGCCCCACCAGCAGGCAGGCCGGGAAGATGCACAGGAGCAAGGCGTAGCGAAGGGTGTTCACGGCGGTGCTGTATCCGTCCCTGCGGCGAACCACAGCGACGACGCGCGCACAGGGAGCGACCCGCCGGTACAGGGTCGGACGGGGGCTGT
>ERZ890953.691-NODE-691-length-18637-cov-4.822194_pt1 | contig 18637 bp, 22 predicted proteins | sample MGYA00521264_ERZ890953 | MGnify/ENA primary metagenome ERZ890953 (study PRJEB32303, sample SAMEA104408629) | aquatic metagenome | biome: Brackish water; feature: Chemocline; material: water | place: Baltic Sea | collected 2014-10-26T21:54:00 | depth 200 m ...
GGCCTCTTCGGGACTCATCTCCCAGTCGATCTCATTAACGAGGGCAATATCTTTCTTAATGTCTTCCATTTTCATCATCTCCACCTCCTGTGGTGAGCATATTTCATCGACAGTTTTATAAGGCGAAGCCTGATTAATCTGTTCAAAAAGTGACAGAGCAGGGTAATCTTGAAATGGGATACAGATGATCTGCACCATGCAGCTCGCCTTGATTGTGAAGAAGTATATATCAAGATGTGTGCCAGAATAGCCCTGCTTTTTAGGTATCTGAAAGAATTAATAATAATGGATAGTTAACATAGATATTTAAACCACGCACCCTCACTGAGCGGAGAATACACCTTGTTCGTCTCAAGAAAAACAATGGCACAGCTATGTATCGTGAGACACTCTAAAGCCACGTCACGCGTGCGGGATTTCGCGAAACCACTTTCAAGAAATCTACATCGGGATAGCCCGCTACAAAACTTAAAGGAGTCCTGTGTCCTTCCGGTATCTGGAGAATTTCCCTGAGTTGTTTTGATACGGCAAGGGCAAAAACGAGAAACCCTATGAAGCATGTTCCGAGCCCCAGCGTTTCGGCCATCAGGGTCATCTGGGAAGCGGCAAGGCCGGGGTCCACATCCGGTGTGACCGCTTCCAATGGGTTTAAATGGGTTATAACCAGACAGGGGGCTTTATAGAAGAGCCTGTCAATCCCCTCCCTGTTGAGTCGCGCCATTTCACGCCAGACATGGATGTACCTGTCCCTGCCCACAAATGCCGCAGGCAGGGGTATGCCTTCTTCGCTGTGTTTACGGTAGGCTTCCGCAATGAGTTCGGCCTGGGCCTCCAGGAGGTCTATGGTCATGTTCCGGACGGTGTCTATTACGTCCGGAGTCGTTACTACGATATGGTGCAGAGGCTGTAAGTTCCCCCCTGTTGGGGCAAAACGGCCTGCTTCGATAATTTTGTCGATTTTTTCTTTTTCTATGGGGGTCTTCTTGTATTGTCTTATACTTCTTCTGGAGCGAATCAGATTCATGAACTGTTCCGTGGTGGGAAGGTCGTCCTTTTCGGCGACGGGTGTGAATTCCGTGTGGTCAAGCAAAGGCAGCAGGGGCGCATCTACGGGACATACGGCCCTGCAATGGCCGCACTGGATACAGACAGAGTCGTCCGTAATTTCCGCGCTGTCTTGTCCCAATGCTATAATTCCCCTGACACATATCTGCTCACAGATCCCACACAGGGTGCACAGATTTTTGTCTATTTCTACTACTCTCATTAAAAACTCCTCCTTTATTTTAAAAACAGAATTTCCTATTTCCCATTGGACAGTATCCTATGAATTGTGTTACTTTTCAAGAGTATTGATGACACGGTCGAATCGTTGAAGCAGGGAAGGCTTATTCGCATGAAATCGCACGGAACCTTTGAAATTGATCTTTTTCCACCGGAAGTGGCCAGCCCGGATCACCCTTTTGTAACCCAGTTCAGGGAGATCCTGGAGGATCTGGCAGAGGAATACCATTGCACCCTGACCAGTTTTGCCATTGATAAAGGGACCGTCAGTTTTTCCTTCGACAACGAAGAGATTACAGCCGAAATCGTGAACATACTGAGAAATGATGGCCAAAGTTGATCTGGGGCGTATCGCCATCGTACTGGTGCGACCGCAGATTCCGGAAAATATCGGGGCGGCGGCCCGGGCTATGAATAACATGGGCCTGAGCAGGTTGATTCTGGTGCAACCGAAGAATTGCGATCTTTCGCGGATACACAGAACAGCAACCGGAAGTTCAGCAGGCCTGATTGAAAAAATGGAGGTCTACGGAGATCTGCCGGAGGCCCTGGCGCCCTTCCATCACGTGGTGGGAACAACGGCCCGTACCGGTTCCATGCGGCCGGCCATTATACGGCCCAGATCGCTTGCCCTGTCCCTTATTCCCATTTCGAAAAATAACCATGTGGCTGTCATGTTCGGCCCTGAAGACAGGGGGTTGTCCAACGAACACCTCTACCACTGCCATACCCTCACGACCATTCCCACGGCGGAGTTTTCTTCCCTCAATCTTGCGCACGCCGTGTTGATTCTATCTTACGAGATATTTCTGGCGTCAACGAAGGAAGCGGTGGAGGCACCGCCGCGCCTGGCAAACGGTTTTGAACTGGAAGGGATGTATGGACACCTTCAGGAGGTTCTTTTAAAAATAGGATTCCTGAATCCCCAGAACCCCGAGCACTGGATCAGAAATATACGCCGGTTTCTTTCCAGATTGCCCCTCCGGGCGAGGGAAGTGAGGGTTGTCAGAGGCATCTGTCGACAGATTGACTGGTATACTTCACAGATTAAGAGCTAAGCAGTGCCTTCCAATCCATGGTTTTAAAGGTTTCATGGAGGGAGTGATCATCCTGGACGATGTAGAACGACAGGTTTTGAAAGAGTTCCCTGGCAATACCCTCAACCTCGGGCAGGGGAATGACCTCATCTTTGTCTCCGTGATAGATTTGAACGGGTGTGGATATGCTCCTGATTGTTGCAGGGGCATTCTTGATGATATGGATTGCGGGGGCCAAGAGGATCAGCTTGTTGACGAGAGACGGGTTTTCCATGGCAAAAATGGAGGCCATAAGCCCGCCGAAACTGGAACCAACCATGGTGATATCCGATTTTCCCACCAGAATTTCACGCAACTTCTCCATTCGAGTTAAAAGATCGCCGGTAAAGCTGGGAACGATCATGTCGGAAAAATGTTTCCTGAAAAAGACAGCCTTTACACCGTTGTTGCTGCTTTCCAGTCCGTGAAGAAATATCCTGACTGGCTCTGAATTTTGGGATTTGCTGTTCTGTTCCATTTCGGGCTCCCCTATCATCCACATCCGATATCCCGCTTGGCCTGCATTTCATAGGCCGCCTTGATTTCGTCTGTGGTTGACTTTCTCACAGAGACTACTTCCGCATCGATGGTGACCGATATCCCGGCCATGGGCTTATTGAAATCCACCAGCACGGTATCCGGCCTTATTTCCAGAATCTTAAAAGCAACCAGGGAGCCCATTTTCATTTGCCTGTAGAACTTGCCCTCTTTTATCCGTTGTTTAATCAAACCCTTTTTCGGGATCTCTCTGATGAGGGACGGATCATGTTCGCCATAGACCTCTGTTGGCGGCAGATGTAAAGATAACCTGTCCCCGGCCTGGGCCCCCTCCAGCGCCTCTTCAAGGCTTTGAGCCTGCGTTTGAACACCGAAAATGAAGGAAATTTCTTCCTCTGGGCGTTCTTTAAGCTCCCCATCCGGCATTCTGGTGCGCATGGTGAACTTGATGGTTACGCTGCTGTCTTGTTCTATCTTTTCCATGGGTAGCGCCCTCAGCTGATTTCCAGTATTTCAAACTCCTCAATGCCTCCTGGAGTTTTAATTTTTACCTCATCGCCAATCTCCTGACCAATCAATCCCTGACCAAGGGGAGATTTGACGGAAATCTTCCCATTCTCCGGTGAAGATTCATAGGGGCCTACAAGCTGATAACTGATCTCCTTCTCCGCGTTCAGATCATACAACAGAACCGTCCTGCCAAAGACTACCCTGTCCGTGGGGCCTGTCTCCACATCGATGACTTCAGCAAAGCTTATGGCTGTTTTCAACTCATTCATTTTGCCTTCAAGAAAAGACTGTTTTTCCTTTGCTGCGTGATATTCCGCGTTTTCGCTCAAATCACCATGGCTTCTCGCCTCAGATATGGCCCGTATATTGTCCGGTCTTTCCACTCTTTGAAGATGGATCAGTTGTTTGTTCAGGTTTTCAAGTCCTTCTCTGGTTATGGGCATTTTTTTCATACGTTCTACTCTCCGATATGTATAATGACAAGGTGGAATAATTTCCACCTTCTTCCGTTAAAAAGACAGACAATTCTATGTACCGAGTCCCACCAGAATTCCGGCCTGCCTGATAATAAAGGCTGCCAGGTAAGCGATCGTCAGATTAAAAAGAATGGAGAACCCCGCCCATCTGATAGAACTTTCTTTCCGGATACTTGCCACGGTGGCCATGCAGGGAACATACAGCATGGTGAATACGATCAGCGTAAAAGCCTGCAGGGGATTCCACCCGGGAGCAGTTTTGAGCTTTTCGGAAAGAGACCCTGTATCTTCCGGGTCCACTTCCCCCAGGGAATAGGCTGTGCCCAGGGTAGAGACGACTACCTCTTTTGCTGCAAAACCGGCAACAAGCGCAATGTTGGTTCGATAGTCGAAACCGAGAGGCCTGGTGATCATTTCCAGTTTTATCCCCATCCATCCGGCAATCGTTCGCTTTAAGGCCGTCTGATGCCGCTCAAGATCGATCGTTCTCAGCTGTTCCCTGAGATTCAGATACAGGCTTCCTGCGTTTACATATTTTGAACCGGTTTTGTCAAGGTTTGATTCATCCACATTTTTTAAATGGACCGCCGCGTGTGCTGTTTCCGAAAGTTCCTCAGGGGTATTGGTGAGGCTTTCCGGGGCTGCAGATCTATTTTGCAGGGCTACAAAAAGATGGTCCAGGGTTTTCAGGTCTTCCCGGCTTTTAAGCAAACCCTGAATATCGGGAGAGTCAAGAAAGGTTTTTATCAGCACATCTTTCCGGTTTTCAAAGGTCGTCGTCTGTTCTTTGGAGATTCCGGGGAAGGTCATCATCGCCCACAGAATGACAGAAAAGGCCAGAATTACCGTGCCTGCTTTCTTGATATAGTGCCAGGTCCTCTCCCAGGAATGGATCAGAAGTCCCTTGATCGTGGGTGCTCTGTAAGGAGGAAGTTCCATGACGAACGGCGTTTTTGGACCTCTTAAAACGGTGGATCGAAGAATTTTGGCGGCAAACAAGGCAAAGGCCCAGGAAAGAAGGGTAAGAAAAAACATGATCCGCGCCTTATCTTTTGAAAAAAAGGCCGTGATAAGCATGGCATAAACCGGGAGTTTGGCGCCGCAGTTCATGAATGGAACGACCAGCAGGGTTGCAATCCTTTCCTTTGGATCCTTCAACACCCTGGTTGCAAGCACACCCGGGACGGCGCACCCCCCGGATATTCCACCGCTTATAACCATGGCCATAACGGAGTTTCCGTGGAGGCCGAACCAGCGCAGGATTCTGTCAAGCATATAGGCGACTCTTGCCATGTATCCGGAATCTTCCATAACGGCAATGGCGAAGAACATGAACAGGATCAGAGGGACAAACCCGAGGACGCCGCCAACACCGTCGATGATACCTGAAATCAGCAGGGAACGAATGATCCCTTCCGGTATAACGAATACAACCGCGTCTCTGAGAAAATCGAAAAATTTTTCAAACCAGAGTATGGGAAATTCGCTGGCCCAGAAAGTAAAGGAATATACCCCGTATAATATGAGGACCATGCATAGGGGACCGATGATGCGATTGGTGAGGACCTTGTCGATTTTGTCTGAGGCATTGAGGCGAAACTCGATCTGTCTCTTGAGGACTCTCTTTGTAATCCCAGCGATGTAACCATACCTGTGATCTGCGATGATAGACTCCGGGTCCTCCTCGAGGGTAGCCATGATATGCTTGATGATATGCTCGCAGATCTCATTTATCCTGGGCCCGCATGCAGGGTCCCTCTTCAACAATCCTAAAATCTGGCTGTCTCCTTCAAGGCATTTGAGGGCCCTCCACCTTGCCGGATATTTCTTGTCGTAGGTTTCAGATTTTTCGATGATGGCGGAGATGTCATCAAGGGCCCTGTCTATATCCATGCCGTAAGATATGGCAGGCGCTTTCCATTGTGGCTTTTGTTCAAACCTATTGACAACCGCATCCAGAAGCTCCGGGATCCCTTTTCCGGATCGTGCCACCATGGGGACTACCGGGGCCCCAAAATCAGTGGAGAGGCGCTCATAATCGATCTTCATTCCCCTGGCTTCGGCCATATCGACCATGTTGAGCGCCAGAATCAAGGGCACGCCCAGTTCCTTGAACTGCGTGGCTAAGTAGAGGTGGCGGTCCAGGTTGGAGGCGTCTATGATATCCACCACCAGGTCCGGACGTTCATTGATGACAAAATCCCTCGCCACGATTTCTTCCAGCGAATAGGCTGTCAACGAATAGGTCCCGGGCAGATCGACGACTTCTATTTCGTATTCTTTGTGGAAAACGGTCCCATATTTTTTTTCCACGGTCACGCCGGGATAATTGGCAATATGCTGCCTTGCCCCGGTAATGGCGTTAAACGCGGTTGTTTTCCCTGCATTGGGATTTCCCGACAGGGCAATGGTAATCTTCTTATTCATAAACGATGATCATTATCCGGCAGATCCACTTCAATAAAAATAGCGTCTGCCTCATTGTTTCTCAGGGTCAGGACAAAATCTCTTATCTTGATGGCCACAGGGTCCTTGAGGGGCGCTCTTCCCTGAATCTGTATCGGTGTTCCCGGGACCAGTCCCATCTCACGCATTCTTCTGCCCGTTTCCCCCGCAGCGGTTATTTTTGTAACGACGCCTTGCTCGTGCTTCAGCATCTCGCGCATTCTGATTACTTTCTTCATAGCGAGGCCGTTCTCAGACAATCTTGAATATTCTGGAGATTATCGGGACTGACTGCCAAGAGGGTTTCCCCGATTTTGCTACCGTCAAGATACTCATTCAAAAAAAACTCACTACCGTCCATCTGGTACAACTTTATTCCGGCCGCCTCGGTGATGACCCTCGTTGCGGCAAGATTTTGATAGGTTTCTCCTGCAAGGATCGCTGCCTCAGCACGACCGGCCGCCACGTAGCAGATGTGGGCCGCAGTACAGCCAAGACTGCGCACTTTCCCTGGAAAATTGCAGGAGTAGTGGTTGTGAAATCTTGCGTAGGTTAACAGGACGCTTTCATCATTGATTTCCGCAGAATGACCTGCCTTCATTTCCCTGTTTCCCCAGAAGGCTTCCTTCCCTGCCTGGGCATGAAAGATATCGCCCGTGACAGGCATGAAAAAAACGCCGAAAACAGGCCAGAAATTCTCAAGAAGGGCAAGGGACATTCCCCAGACCGGTATGCCGGCCTGGAAATTGGCAACACCGTCAAGGGCATCGAAGACCCATAGATAGCGTTTTTTTTCGTGGGTATAATCTATGCTTTCGTGGTTATTCAGGAATATCTGGTGCTCGGGAAAGTGAGCATTGAGGCTGTTCTGGAAAAATTCGGACAGTCGCAATTCAGCTTCGGTTACCAGTTCCTCGTCAAATTTCATATCCGGTCTGCCTCTCCCGTAGTAGGGAAGGGCCTCTTGCCCGGCGCTCCTGATTGTTTCCAGTGCAAAATCAGCCAGATCTTCAAAATCAGTTTTTCCCGATAGTACCATCATTCCCCCTCATGAAACCTGTTAAACTCGATGACCTCGCAATAAGTCAAAATCTCGCAAAGTTAACTTACTCATATTCTTAAAAACCCCCAAAAACATTTCCTTCATAACTGCATAATGTAGTACGTTGACGCAGATGAGTCAAGCGGCCAGGAAAACAATGTCTTTTGCCGGTAGAAAGCGGGAAGGGACTGTTTTAGACGGCAATTTTCCAGGCCGGAGCATAGATGCTCCGGTCGGAAAAGTGGGTAAAGGGAGTATTTAATCAGAACAGAAGTTGCAGGAAGAACAAGCACAGAAAGGGGAAGACTCTCCTGGTAGATCGGAAAACGCCCTGTTGCCTGCTTGGCGGCATATACAGGTTCAGATTCCGCCAGACATCTATTTGGCAACGCTCTTTTTCAGCCCGGCACCGGCCGAAAACTTGACAGCCCTGGATGCCTTGATCTTGATTTTTTCTCCGGTGCTTGGATTCCTGCCTTCGCGCGCGGCACGTTCCACGATTTTAAAACTTCCAAAACCGGTTATGGCTGTGGAATCGCCTTTTGCCAACGAAGAAGTAATGCCTTCAAATACCGCATTGACCGCATCATTGGCTGCTTTTTTGGTGATCTCGGCTTTTTCTGCAACAAATGCCACCAGTTCTTCTTTTTTCATCTCTCTCCTCCTAAGATAAAATGGTTATTAATACAAATACCCTTATTCATCGCTCTCTCCTTGGCAAAGGAAATAGCCTTGAAAGGATCAAACGTCAAGAAAAAATTGGCATCATTCATCCACAGATTTACATTTTTTTTCGAAATGGGGTGCATTATCCAGATAGAAGCTCCAGCGATCAGAATGGTCACATGGATTGAGCCGCGATGACAAATACCAGCTTTTCCGTAATTTTGTTACCCCCCTGATTGACAACAAGGGAAATGCCGTTCTCTCCTTCGGGCATGGGGCCGGGAAATATACCTGGTCCGCCATCCCTCAGCGTATCATCCTGGACAGGGGCGAAGGCCACCAGTTTTACAGGAAAGATCATCTTTTCAAAACGACTTCCTCCGGGAATAATATCGGGAGGGATGTTACCCTTGATGGTTCTCGGGTCGATGCCCCTGAACCAGAAAATGCCGTTCGGTTTCCCATTGAGGAGATATCTCGTCTGGTTCCAGTCGATTTCCAAGGGTTTATCAGTTCTATTTTCGAGAACCAATCGAAAGGCAACAAAGGTTTTATTCCCTTTCTTTTCTGGTTCCATGGTCGCCCTGAAGTGGCTGCTTTCGACCTTCAGGGATGCCGGTTTGCTTACCCAGTCCTTTGTTGTTGTGGCGCAGCCCATCAAGATGGTAACAAGAAAAATCAGACCAAGGCATAAGGATCTTTTCATGGACGGTACCTCCTCAACGTGAACAGTGGTTGGATGCAAGAGCCTTTCGCTCCGGTTGACGCTTTTTCCCTTTGTTGATCTTACTAACAGATTTTCAAAGGCATTGAAAGAAAAGAGCGCATACCCGAAAAAATATTTCGGGGATGCGCTCTTCGATTTGTGTCAATCTGAATAGTAGTCTAACTAAACAACGGGCCTTGGAAGCATTCCTGCCCTTTCTGCGATCTCCGGCACCTTGTGTTCCCATTCGATAGCCATGAGATGGACGCCGGCCACACCTTCCATTTCTCTGAATTCTTCTATCTGTTCAAGGGCGAATTTGATCCCTTCTTCTGCAACTTTCCCCTTTCCTGCACCCTTCAGACGATTGATGAGGGGCTCGGGGACATCCATTCCAGGCACGGATTTCCCCATGTATCTCGCCATACCTACACTTTTCATGGGAGTTACCCCTGCTAAAATATAGCATTTCTCATGAAGGCCCATATCCACGGCCATTTTCATGAAACGTCTGAATTTATCCATGTTGTAAATACACTGCGTCTGGACGAAATCAGCCCCGGCGGCGATTTTTTTTGCCAGGCGGTGAACGCGAAACTCAAAGGGTTCCGCAAAGGGATTGGACGCGGCGCCGATAAAAAGTCTGGGCGGCACATCCACATCCTGACCATTCAGGAATTTTCCTTCATCCCGCATGGTCTTTGCCGTGTAAATCAACTGCATGGAGTCTATGTCAAAGACGTTCTTTGCCTCAGGATGATTTCCGAATTTCTGGTGATCCCCTGAAAGGCAGAGCATGTTTCGTATCCCATGAGAGTACACACCTAAAATATCGCTCTGCATGGCCAGGCGATTTCGATCGCGACAAACCATCTGAAAGTTGGGCTCAAGCCCTTCCTGCAGGAGGATGATGGAAGCCGCCCAACTCGACATACGCACCACAGCGGTCTGATTGTCTGTGACATTCACCGCATCCACACAGCCTTTCAGGTGACCCGCCTTTTCTTTGAGATGCTCCACATTGGCGCCCGTCGGGGGCCCGCACTCACCGGTAAAAGCGAAATGTCCGGCCTTTAATACCTTTTCCAGATTACTTCCTGCTTTGTATTCGCTCATTTTACCAGTTCCTCCCTGATCATTTTTCTGGGACCGCCATCCCTGGCGGTTATCCAGCTTTTCGGTGGCTTAAACGCAAGGAGTTCGCCTAAACGGTCCTGTTCCATCATCTTTCTTACGATCATATCCCACACGCAGTCCACCTCTTTGGATATCTCGCATTTTCCGTGATCAGATCCACCACATGGCCCATTCAGGAGGCTCTTGGAACATCTTGCTATGGGGCATATGCCCCCAAAGAGATGTATTGCGCACTTTCCACATCCGGCACATCTTTCCGCCCAGATGCCGTGCTCGACAGCTCCTCCCATGAATTGGGTGTTTACTCCAGGGAGCACCCGTGCCAGAGGGTACCTTTCCGAAAGGAATTGCGGGCCAACGCCACAGGCTATGGATATGACGGAATCGTACTGTCCTATGACTTCCTTTACCTCATCAACATATTCGGGGTCGCACTGTCGTTCCAGGAGAAATTCGTCCACTTCTATGGGGATTCCCAATTTCTTTCTGGCTATCTTAATGGTAGATGCAAGAACCCCAACTTCCTTTGCGCCGCCCACGTTACAAACGGTGACACAACCTTTGCACCCGATAATCAGGATCTTTTTTGAATCCTGAACCATCTCAAGTATTTCTTTGACCGGTTTTGGTTCTGCAACAATCATTGCCTATACCTCGCAGGACGTCTAAAGTTTTGCGCTTACAGGATCGGCCCCAATGCCTCGAGCCTTTCTGTCATTTCATATGCCACATCAACAAACCTTCCGCCTCTGCTTGCGGAAAGTTCAAATATCTCTATCCGCTCAGGTTCCATATCGATCTCCTGAAGGACTTTCTTCACGTGGGCCACCCTCTTGGAAGCCTTGCTTATTCCTTCCATATACTGGCAACTGTCGCTCTGACAACCGGCCACGTAAACACCATCTGCTCCTTCTTCAAAAGGTTTTAAAAGGTGCAGGATCTCTATGCGGCCTGTACACGGAACCTGAATGACTTTCACGTTTTCAGGCAATACTTTCTTCATACCCTGCGCTACGTTTGCTGCGGATGACGCACAGTTGGCGCAGCAAAAGGCAACAATCCGGGGTTTGGAATTGCTCATATTCACATCTCCTTTACCCATGGTGGGTTGCCGCGGCACGCCTCGTCAACCGACCATGTCTTGACTTAATTTCCGAGAAGCACAGAAGGGGCTTCCGTCAACATCTGATCACTGCAGGTGAACATGACAATGGCCTTTCCAGGGCATTCTGCAACGCACATTCCGCATCCCCTGCAAAGGCTGGGATCAATAAAAGCCGCCCCGGTTTCGCGGTTGATGTAGGGCACGTTGAAGGGACATGTTCTTACGCAGGTGCAGCAGACAGCGCATTTGTCCGTCATTACTTCAGCCACCAGCCCGCCCACCTGAATAGTATCTTTCTGCAATATCTCCATGGCCCTGGCCGCGGCCGCCTTGCCTTGCGTAATGGTTTCCCCCAGGTCTTTCGGATAAGCCGCAAGGCCTGCCATGAAAATTCCCTCTACACTGGTATCCATAGGTCGCATCTTCTCAGGGGACTCGGCGATAAACCCGTTAGAATCCAGCTTTACGTTGAAAAGAGAGGCCAATTCCTCGTTCCCTTCGGCCGTAATGGCGGACTGAAGAGAAACAAAATCCGCTTCAATGGCAACCGGCCTTTCAAGGACAGGTTCAAAGACGGTTACTCTTACGCCATCGCCTTTGTCGGATCTTTCCACCTGCGGTTTGTTCTCCAGATCGTAGCGGATGAATATAATCCCTTTCTCCCTTGCTTCCCGATAAATATCTTCTCTCTCACCGAAAGTCCTCATTTCACGGTAGAGTATGTAAAGATCCATATCCGGATTCACGGCCTTGATATCGAGCGCCATTCTTACTGCGGAAGAACAACAGAAGTTGCTGCAGTAAGGACGGACGGAATCTCTGGAACCAACACACTGAATGAAGACGGCTGCGCCTGTCTTTTCGAAGAAAGAAGGGGTATCTACCAATTTGCCGTTCAGTTCCGACCACAGATACACGTTCGGATTCGTTCCATACAGGTATTCACCGGGTTTTACAGGATCAGCCCCGGCGCTCAGAATGGTAGCGCCGTGAGAAACAGGGGTTTGTTTTCCCGCGTGGTCCAGGATGGTTTGAAAAGATCCGGCAGACCCCTGACTGCGCTTGACGGTAGTTTCTTTCCACACTGTGATCTGCGTATCCTGTTCAACGGAAGCAATCAGCTCACCAAGATATTTCTGCACGTCAAATCCGTTCCATGTGGACTTCACATGGCGGCCATGCCCGCCCAGTTCTTTTGCTTTTTCAACCAGGTGGACCGGATATCCTTTCCGTGAAAGGCTCAGAGCCGATTCCATACCGGAAATTCCAGCACCGACAACCAGGGCGCTCTTGGAAACAGGTACCGATTTCATGGAAGAGGGGGATAAGAGCATGGCACGGGCAGCACCCATCCTTAACCTGTCTTTTAATTGGGTTCCGGGAAATTCCGGATCAAGGACACGCAGGTCGACGGTTTCATACAGATATGGATTGAGGCCCGACAATTTCAAGGCCTCCTCGATGAGGCTCTTATGGATCACCGGGGAGCAGCTTGCAAAGACCACCCTGTTCGCACCAGTTTTCCTCAAAATGTCTGCGAGAGATGTAAGGATGTCCCCTTCAACGGTTGCGGTTGCGACAATGCCGGGGAGCTGTTTTGCATAAGTCTCTATTTCAACCCCCAGGTTCCCTGTCATTCCTGGGCAGAGGTGGTAGACCAGAGCGGCTTTTGGAGCCTCCGTGTTTTGGGTCGGCGCCGGATATTCCCTGGGCGGCGAAAAAGGTTCCGCTTCAAGGACAGACCCGATTTCGGCCAGAGCGGCTGTTGCCTGTGTTATGGACTGACCGATATCAAGAGGGCCGGTCAACCCGCCGCATACAAAAATCCCGGGTAGATTGGTGTTGACGGGTTGAAATGTCTCCGTACCCACAAACTGGTCCGCACTGAGATTTATTCCGATCTTTTTAGCGGTTTCGATGGCTTCCCTGGATGGGCGCAAGCCGACAGAGAGAACCACCATGTCAAACACTTCCTCTTGGAGATCCTCATCTCCATCCCTGTAGGTGATAAGAAGGTCGTCGGTCCCAACCACGGGATCGATGGTATGTACCCTGCTCCTCACCAGATGGACATCTCTTTCAACGGCCTGGTTCAGGTATTCTTCAAAGCCTTTGCCGTGCGTTCTCATATCCATATAAAAGATGGTTGTCTCGATATCTTCATCCACGTCTTTTGTGGTGACGGCTTCTTTCAGCGCATACATGCAGCATACGGAGGAGCAGTAGGAAACATCACACCGGTTTATGTCTCTGGACCCGACGCATTGGAGCCAAGCGATCTTTTTTGGAGTTTTTCCATCAGAAGGTCTCTGAATGGCGCCGCCTAAAGGGCCGGTCGGTTTCTGGCTCTGTTCGTATTCTACGCTTGTCAGCACATTCGGAAGTTTGCCGTATCCATACAAGTCCAGGGAAGAGGGATCGAATGTCTCAATCCCTGCCGCAAGGACAACCGCTCCGGCTGCGAGTTTTTCATTCTTGCCGTCGCGTAGAACCGAAATCGTGAAATCGCCTGCTTTTCCCTGTATCCCTTCCAGGGTTGCGTTCAAAAGAACGCGAATGTTGGGATGCTGTTCACAGGCTGCAATTTTCGGATTCACCTTGCAACAGTTACAGAGCGGATAGATCCTGTGAAGATTCGGGAGCATCCCTCCCAGTGAGGTGGTACGTTCCAGCAGATACACCCCATAGCCTGCCTCGGCTATACTCAGGGCGGCCTGAATTCCGGAGATTCCTCCTCCAAGAATGAATACAGGGCCTTTTGGTTTTTTTTGACTCATCATCTTTGTCTCCTGCGTATGGTGCGTTTGATATCGTGAAATTCTTGTTCTTATGAAATGCTGTTTGCCGGAAAGGCCTGATAAAAAGAAGCCCATTAAAACGGTAATGCTTGTTTCACATCTTTGATTTGTGAAAGTTTTTTCATGCCACATCCACGGATTGGGTGTCAAGGAAAATAAACATATTTTAGACCGATTCAGGGTTAGTAATGAGCGTATGCTCATGTATGGGCCATGGGAAGGGGAGCGGAGCGGTTATCGGGAGGGCTTTTATTGTATTTATGCTCAATTCAATCATCACTTTCTCTACTATGAGAGGGGAACAAAGATGCGGCCAAGGCTTACATGGCATTCTGTTTTTGGGTACGGGTGCAGACTGCACGGGCGATCCCTGGATTAAAAGAAACTCGTCCCCTTTAAGGTTGGGAACGAAATAGGAATACTCTTTCATGAACCCATGTGATACAATCCGTCTTCAGTTTTGAGGAAACAAGGCCTGTGGACGAGGCAGCAAGATAGTATTTCTTTCCCGATGGTTCTCTGATTGACCGAGGATATCGTGCTGTGATAATTTCACCCATCAAGCATTCCAACGAAACAGACAGGTTCAATGGACATAAAAAAATCCTTTCAAATTCTTGAATTAAAGGTCGGGGCTTCTGAGACGGAAGTCAGACAGGCCTATAGGGATATAGCGAGTGTCTGGCATCCGGACAGGTTTTCCGGTAACCCGAGATTGAAGAGAAAGGCGGAAGAAAAGCTCAAGGAAGCCAATGCGGCTTACGAAACGTTGAAATTCTTTTTCAATGGAGGCGAAACTGCTGAGTCGGCCAGAAAAGAAAGGGAAAAAGGCCGGGAGGCGGAAAATGGAGGGGAGGTTTCCCGAACAGAACTTTTTGTTGAGACAGGTACCGAAGTTGTTCTGACGCTGTGGGCGCATCTTACCAGAAAAATGGGGCGGATTCTTTCAGACACCGGAAAAAGAAGGTAGGGTGCGACTTGGCATTTGTACATAAAGAGATGAAACGCCTCATGGGCAAGGCCATTCACAGTAAGGGGATGATTGAAGATGGCGATCGCGTTCTGGTTGGCGTTTCGGGAGGAAAAGACAGCCTTTCTCTCCTGTATCTGTTGAGAGAAAGGATCAAACGTATCCCCATCGACTATCATATTACGGCCGTACATGTGGATCCCGGGTTCGGAGTGGATTCAGCGGGAAAAATGGAGGACTTTTTTCGTGAGAACGATTTCGAATACAGGGTTTTTCGAACAGACATAGGGATCAGAGCGCACTCGATAGAAAATCGCGAAAATCCCTGCTTTCTCTGCTCGCGTTTAAGACGAAAACTGCTCTTCGAACTGGCGGATGAACTCAACTGCAGCAAAATCGCTCTGGGGCATCACAAAGACGATCTGATTGAGACTTTTTTTCTGAATATGTTCTTCGGAGCTTCTCTGAGCACCATGCTCCCGGTACAAGAACTTTTCCAAGGAAAGCTGGCGATCATTCGACCACTCTATCTCATCGACGAAGACCTGATACGACGGTATACGGTGAAAATGGGTTGGGAAGACATCGATATGGGGTGCCCTACGGCTGGTATTTCAAAGCGGCAGGAAATCAAGGAAATGCTTCTGGGTTTTTACAAGAGCAACAGTAAGATCAAAGGAAATATTTTCCACGCGCTAAAAAACCCGAAACCTGAGTATCTGCTTTAGGTATTCAACATTGAAAATTGAATATTCATGGAAATTTTAGCTTATGGAGGAATTATGCCGGTAGATATGCCAGAGATATTGTCTCGAGTTTCGCTTTTTTCGCTCGTAAAAAAAAGAGATCTGAAGCGTATAGCCAAGCTGGCGAATCATCATTCATTCAAAAAAGGCGATGTGATTATACGGGAAGGAACCAGGGATGGGCGCCTGTTCATTATCATTTCCGGGCAGGTTGAAATAATCAAAGATCTCCACGGACCCGGCAAAGAAACCCTGAGGATGTTCGGGGCTAACAGCTATTTTGGGGAAATGGCGCTGATCGACGATTATATCCGGACCGCCAGTGTGGTGGCCGTGAAAGATACCGACGTCCTGACCCTGGATCAATGGAATATCCGTGAGGAGATCAAAAAATACCCTTCCATCGCCATAGAACTGCTACAGACGCTGGGAAGACGGATACGGGCATTTGAAGAGAAGTGAGGGGTTTGTTAGTCCAGCAAAGCAAGTCGCAGCGTATTGAGGCCGATTACCGCACCCCGTGTCTGGAGCGTAAAAAGGTCACCTCCCATTTCCCAGGAAAAAGATTTTTCCAGATTCCTTCCCCACGCGGCGGCGCACCCTTTAAGGGAATATCCTCCATCTGCAATTTCCAGAAACCCCATTAGGGCCAGGCCCACATCCGCGCTGTGTAGCTGGGCCATTTTCCGTGCTGCGGTCAGGCAATCTTCCGTGCGGGTTTCCGTTATTTTCTGTTCAATAAAATCGGCGAACTGCCCGGCACCGGGAATAACGCGGCTGGCCAACAATTGTTTAGAGGGAACGGCATGGAGCCTTTGCGCCGCCATTCCCCCGGAAAACGTCTCAAGGATGGCAAGGGTCAACCCTTTTTCATGAAGGGTGGAATCGATGTTACCTTCAAGCGTTTCCCGGTCCGTACCAAAAATCTTTTTGCCAAGACGTCGGTGAAGCTCCGTTGAAATCGGATCAATCAGGGAAAGGGCTTCATTTTCCCCCCGTGCTTTTGCGGCGATGCGTATCCTGATTTCTCCCTGGGATGCCAGCAGGCCCACTTCAGGATTTTCTCCAGGCCGGATGAGATCCCCCATCAGTTTGTCGACTGCGCTTTCGCCTAAGCCGGTCACTTTCAGTACCCTGTAAATGACGGTATCGTTCGTCAGATTGAAGCGTTTTCGAATCCAGGGGATTACGGCATGTTTCAAGAGGTGTTTGAGTTCTCTCGGTACGCCGGGAAGGCAGATAACAGGTCGACCGTCTATCTCTTTGATAAAGGCGGGCGCTGTTCCCACCGGGTTTGGTATGGCCAAGCTGCCTTCGGGAATAAATGCCTGCCTCCTGTTGTTTTCCGGCATACCGTATCCGTAGCGGCGGAAAATCTCTTCGATCTGCTCCATCAAGTCTTTTTGGAATATCAGGGAAACGCCGGCTGCGCCGGCTACGGCCTCCCTTGTAAGATCGTCAAGTGTTGGACCCAGTCCACCGGTTGTGATAATCAGGCGGCATCTTCCCACTGCGGACCGGATGATATCTGTAATCTCTTCCAGTCGATCTCCCACAGAGGTCTTGAATCTTACATTTACCCCCGCAGTGGCCATCTCCTGGGCAACATAAGCCGCGTTTGTGTCCACAATCTGTCCCAGAAGGAGTTCGCTTCCGATGGTTATAATTTCGCAGTCCGGAAGCTGTTCTTCACGGGATTCTTCCAACGAATTCATCAGCCCTTGACACTCCCCTGAAAATTCTATTTTCTCGCAAAGACGTCAAGAAAATATCTTTTTAATATCAAAGAGGTAACTTTGCGCCTTTGCGTAAGATTTTGGCTTTTTACGAGGTTATAAACCTTTAATAGTAAGATGATTTTTTCTTCCTCTGCTGTTTTCCCATGACAAGGCCAAAGAAAAACCCAAAGAGCAGAACCAGCGCCCCTGTGAGAAACCACCTGTTCCGTTCTGATGCTTTCATGGCATCGTTTTCTTTCTGTAAAATACCATTTGTTTTCTGGATTTCTTCCAGATCCGCAAGGGTGGTTTCATGCTCTTCTTTCAGTTTCAGAAATCCTTTGGATTCCTTTTTCAGGGTCTCATAGCTGGTGCGAAGGTCCAACAGAATTTTGCTGGTTTCCTGAAGTTTTTCCTGGCATTTATCCCTTTGGAGGACGCTTTCTCCGCATCCCTTTTCCGAATTGGTGAGCTTTGTCTTGAGACGAGAATTTTCTTCCGTTAACGTGTTTACCTGAATGGGAAGCGGGAGGCGCGTTACGAGATACCGGCTCAGGACCCACCCTTCTTTATTTTCCCCGGACGACTTCAAAAGGCGCACCAGGGACCATCCCGATTCATCCTCTTGAAGGATTTCCACTGGTTCATCCTGAGGCAACATGGCAATGATTTTTTTGCCTACTTCCGGGCCGGTTCGAAGCGTTATCTTCGATGTATTGAATACGTATGCTTTTTCCGCCCACGCCTGCAGGACCATGTGGCCTGTCATTAGAAGTACTGCCATGGTGATCAGAATCGACTTTCTCATTTTCCTGCTCCCGTTTCGATTTTTAGTTTTTGCTCTTTTCTTTCCGGACCACTCGGATATCCGTAATCATCGTGGAGGGATATTGTCCTTCCTGGTCCTTTTCAAGGTATTTTACCACATCCCACAGTGTGTTCAGTGCGGCGGAGACGCCCACGAGGGCTTCCATTTCTACCCCGGTGCGAGCCTGGGCTTTTACAATGCACCTGACTTCGATGGCCTCCTCAAAGACGTTGAAGTCCACCTCAACGCTGTCAAGCGGTATCTGATGGCAATGGGGTATGAGGATGGAGGTTTGTTTTGCACTTTGCAGGGCGGCTACCTGAGCAATAAGCAGAGGGTCGCCTTTTCTGATTTCACCTTTCTTGATTTTCATCACGGTTTCCGGTGAAAGGATGATTTTCCCAACGGCTTCCGCCTGACGCTTTACAATCGGCTTTTCGGTGACATCGACCATGTTCATTTATTTATTCTCCCCGGCAAAAATCTCTTTTTTGTGTGAAGCTTTCTTTTTCATCTGTTCGACGGTTTCTATGAGCACCGGAAATACGTGGTCACGGGTATCTCCCCCCACAACGACGGCCATGATTTCATCACCCACTTTGAGACGTCCGCCCTTTGTTTCTACAAGGACTTCGAAGATTCCCGGTTGCCT
>ERZ890953.692-NODE-692-length-18574-cov-4.848696_pt1 | contig 18574 bp, 15 predicted proteins | sample MGYA00521264_ERZ890953 | MGnify/ENA primary metagenome ERZ890953 (study PRJEB32303, sample SAMEA104408629) | aquatic metagenome | biome: Brackish water; feature: Chemocline; material: water | place: Baltic Sea | collected 2014-10-26T21:54:00 | depth 200 m ...
GGTTCACTACACGCCATTATGGGCGGCGCGCTGATTGCTGAAATTCAGCAGAATTCCAATACGACCTACCGTGTCTACGACTGGAAGCGCGTCAACACCGAGGGGCAATCGCGCCCGCTGCATATCCGTAAAGCGCTAGATGTGGTCAATTTTTCCCAGGTGGAACCTGGTTTACTCCCTCCAAAGCATATTACTGACAAACAGGGAATTCACTGTTTTGAGTTATGCCGTAACGCCTATTTTGTTACCGAACGCCTCGAAATGGCGGCAGGTACAACTTATCAGGGGAATTGTACAGGGACCACAATGGAAATATGGGGACTGATTGCTGGCAACGCAGTGATTAGCGACCGGGAATATCAGGCCATTCAATTTGTACTGCTCCCCGCCTCGCTAGGAAAATTCACAATCCGTGCGACTTCAACGGCCACGCTGCTGCGCATATATACCGGCTAAAATCGAAATAAGCCTGCTTATTTCAAGTGACTTTCCCTCATCCGCTCCAAACGATCTGTGACATCATTCGCAAATCGTTGAATAAATTCCTGAACGAATATTTTGGGATTTTTTTCAGGTATTTCGATCAGAGGGGTCATATCCATCGCGAAGGAAAGCCCTGTTTGAGTGTCTACCCCATGAGATCGAAAGTATGTGGCGTTCGCCCGCCGACGCGCCAGCGAGGCCAGATCGTAACGTTTGCCACCGCTAATTTGCGAATCGAAAACGCCCAGCAATGCCGATTGAAGATGTTCCCGCTGAGATAGGTCAAAAGCAACCGTATCGCTTTCCACCATCCACTCCAAACCGCGCCATACTTCACAGCCATAGAGTTTCTGAGGCCGCTCGCCCTCCGGCAAACTCCGAATAGCAGCGATTACTCTCAAAGCAACTCCAATGTGAGTGTCGTGTTTGTCCGCCAGATTATGGGTATACACCGCTTGCGGATGCGTCGCTTTCAATATCGCGGCGAGATCCTCCACAGGCGCTAGATTCATGCCGTCGTTGACAACCGCACTGGGGTAATCCAACAGGATTTGAGCAGCATACTCGCCAATCATGGCAGCTTTTCGCTGCTCCTGGTTTCGCACGAGTCGCATTTGATCATCACTGTAGTTTGCATATCGTCCGCTACGGGGTGAGCCGCTACCATCCGTGACAATGACCCCGCTAAACCAACAATCTTCGCGCTGGAAACAAGTCAAAATTGGCTCCGCGGCCATAATTTCGATATCATCCTGGTGCGCGGCAATGCTCAGGTGAGTGGTGCGCGCCAGCGCCTGTTCGATCGGCGCATCATCGGGAATGAAAATTTCCGCAGTTTGCTGTTGAAAACGCATATCTATCTCCTAACACTCCAAAAAGCATGCGACTTAAGAGATCGAAAAAGTCCAACGATTACGGGTGACAAAAAATCAGGCCCGAATGCATTGAACGCGCCACCATTGTAGAGTATTTTAATCTAATCGCCAATTGGCGATAAAAATCTCTCCTTGTGTAATGGTCAACAGTAGCTTGAACATACAATTTCTATGAGGCAGCCAGGAAGGCAGGAAATTTTTCTTCCTGTATTCCTGCATAATTAGCTTCATCCCAAGAACAGTGTTCGAGGTGCTGATGACGACCACATTTTTCTCCGAATAGCGAAATCTGGCACAAAATAATCCCCGCATACGGGTCTTTAGGAACTGCTGTGCAAAACCCCAGATACGGATCTCTGGGAATCCCCGTGGTAGTTTTATCCGCATTTGGGGGTGTTTCTCACGGCAGTTCCCAAAGAGCCCCAGATACTTGTTCGTATTCTCCATAATGGCCGTGGTAAACTAGAAAATACTGAAAAAGGGATGACTCTACTGCAAAAAGCCGATGACGGAGATATCCGCCGGAATATATGGGGGTGGTGGCTTCGCCACCACCCCCATATATTCCGGCGGGAACACCTGCACGGTAGTTTTTTCAGTGGAGTCAGGGATGTTATTTTTATGTCCGACCGTTCCGCAACAGCGATTAGTTGTAGCAATATCGCATTTATTAAATATTGGGGGAATCGCGACAACGTCTGCCGCATTCCGGCCACAGGTTCCATCTCCATGAATCTGGGTAGTCTGACCACGCATACAACCGTCACATTCGATGCAGCACTCACCCGCGATCATCTCACGCTGAATGGCAACCCTTCCAGCTCACAAGCACTCCAGCGCGTCAGTGATTTTTTGGCCCTGATACGCAAACGCACCGGCCAATTTCTATTTGCCCAGGTCAGCAGCGAAAATAATTTCCCTATGGGCACCGGGATTGCATCCTCGGCATCTGCCTTCGCGGCGCTCAGTCTGGCAGCCAGCACCGCGGCCGGGCTAACGCTCGAAGAGGTCGAATTGTCTCGGTTGGCACGTCGCGGCTCCGGCTCCGCCTGTCGCTCAATCCCAGCCGGGTTTGTCGAATGGCGGGCAGGCCATAACGATGACGATTCCTACGCGGTCTCCATCGCGCCCCCTGATCATTGGAATCTGATCGACTGCGTGGCGATTGTCAGCCAGGAACACAAATCCACCGGTTCATCCGACGGGCATCCACTTGCCGAAAGCAGCCCCCTGCAACAAACCCGCGTGCAACAAACTCCGCAACATTTGGAAATTTGCCGTGAAGCCATCTTGCAGCGCGATTTTGATGCCTTCGCCAAAGTGACCGAACTCGATTGCAATCTAATGCACGCCGTGATGATGACCTCTAACCCGGCGCTGCTCTACTGGCAGCCAGCCACCCTTTCAATTATTCATGCGGTGCGCGCCTGGCGACAATTCGGCCTGCCCGTATGTTATACCATCGATGCCGGACCCAATGTGCACGTCATCGGCCTGCAAAAAGATCAAGATCAAATTACAAAACGCCTAGCAGACATTCCGGGGGTGCAGAAAATCATCTGCTCGTCACCTGGCGGCGCAGCGCATCGTGCAGATGGCTAGATTAGAACCCTGTTAGAAACAATTCCGCGCGGCTTTCCTCACTACCCTACCCAATCAAGTAGGGATATAATCCTGAACATCAAAGGATAAATGACTCCACTGCAAAAAGCCGATGCCGGAGATGTCCGCCGGAATATATGGGGGCGGTGGCGAAGCCACCACCCCCATATATTCCGGCGGGAACACCTGCACGGTAGTTTTTTCAGTGGAGTCATAAATACAATATAAAAAGGTAATCGAATGTCTTCAACAGTAATTCTCCAATTGATCGTTGCTCTTTCTGCACTGATCATTCTTCATGAAATCGGACACTTTGTTGCAGCTCGCCTGTTTAAAGTTAAAGTAGAAGAATTCGGGATTGGCATCCCGCCGCGGGCGCTGACTTTATTTGAACTTGGTGGCACCAAATACACGCTGAACTGGCTACCCCTGGGTGGGTTTGTGCGCCTGAAAGGTGAAACCGACGAGGATGATTCCAGCGACAGCCTGCACGCGGCCAGTCCGTGGGCACGCTTGGTAATTTTCGCCGCCGGGCCATTGATGAACTTGCTGGCCGCGGTGGTCATTTATGCGGTAATCTTCACCCAAACCGGCGCCCCGGATTATAGCAAAGTGCTCATTGTAGACGTTTCACCCGATTCTCCCGCCGCAACCGCGGGATTGGAAGCCGGTGATATTATCGTCAGCGCCAATGATGTCGAGATCAACAGCGTAGAAATTCTGAGCGAAACCATTTACGCCAACCTGGGGCAGACTATCGAAATCAGTTTTCTGCGAGATGACAACATCATCCAAAGTTCGGTCATACCTCGCGACCCCCCACCACCGGATGGCGCCATCGGCATTGCCATGAGCAATCCGACGAAACCGATTTTCATCACCCAGGCCCTATCCTTGGGTGCACTCGCCACGTATCAAGATACAAAGTTGATTCTCACCTTGCCCGGCGAGTTGATTCGCGGCTCTATCGAGCCAGAAATGGCGCGCCCAGTAGGTTTCTACGGTATGGGTCAACTGCTCGAATACGTCAGTGAGCAAGAATCCCCCGTGCAAAATTCACCCATCAACCTGAACGTTCTCAGCTTTTTTGCCTGGATCAGCATGACGCTTGGTGTGCTGAATTTGCTACCAATCCCCGCTCTAGATGGAGGCCGCATTCTCTTTATTCTGCTAGAGATCATCTTCCGGCGACGAGTTTCGATGCAATGGCAAAGCATTCTGATCACGATCAGCTTTACGGCGCTCATCGCGCTGATGGTTTATATCAACCTGCTAGATTTTATTAACCCCGTTCAACTGCCCCAATGAGCCAATCGCCCTCCGCTTCCGAAATCCCTTATAGTGCCGTTCTGGATGCATTGCTGGATCCTGAGATAGAGATCACACAACAGCATCTCTTCCGACTCTCGGATTTGGAGGGAAAACTGGCACGCGAGTTCAAGAAATGCTGGCCGAAAATTGCCCTTTGGCGGCGACTGGCCTTGCTGGAAGATATGGAGCAACTGGCGGAAGAAAATAACCTGCTTTCATATGAATTTCCGTGCCGGTTATCGATCCACGACGCCGATCCACAGATACGTTTTCTGGCAATTCGCGGTTTACTGCCGTATGAACCCATTGACCTTTTACCAGAACTCACAACCCTGCTGCGCCAGGATGCAGACGAAAATGTCCGGGCGATTTGTGCGGCCACATTAGGACAATTTGTCTATCTTGGCGAAATCGAAGATATTTCGAAAGAGCAGAAAAAAAACACCGTCGATAGCCTGCTTGAGGCATCCTATAATGACCCATCCGTCCAGGTGCGCCAACGTGCGCTTGAATCGCTGGGATATACCAGCCAGGATGAAATTGTTGCCCTCATCGAAGAAGCCTATCAAACCGGTGAGGTCTCCTGGATCACCAGCGCGCTCTTTGCCATGGGGCGATCCTGCAATTCCCATTGGGTTCCCAAAATTAGCCCAATGCTTGACCATCAAATTCCAGCCATACGTTTCGAAGCTGCGCGAGCTGCCGGGGAGCTACAAATCAAGGATACAATCGACCGCCTTACTGAACTGGTGGAGGATACCAATACCGACGTACGCTTAGCAGCAGCCTGGTCTTTATCGCAAATTGGCGGCGAAGGTATTCGAGAAACCTTGGAAACATTACTGGATCGCAGCGATGACACAGAAATCGATTTCATTCAGGATGCCATCGATAATCTGCTTTTCAATGAAGATATGGAGCTTTTCGGATTGATGGAGTTTAGCGAGGTCGATATTTACGACGACGATTAGTATCTGGCTTCCGCACATTCGCCGTATTACCCCGCAGAGCAAAACCATACTCACAATACTGTCGCACTCTTCATGCTAACTTCACTCCCCACACTCTTCCTTAACAACCTGGTTCCTATCTTGCTCGTGGCCGGTATCGGCTATTTACTCGGCCGCTGGCTGCATGTTGACCCCCGCTCCGTTTCCAGAGTAGTTTTTTACGCCCTCAGCCCGTTTCTGATATTTGATCTCATTGCCAATAGCGAACTGAGCAACAGTGATTTCATTCGCATTGGCAGCTTTGCAGTTGTTCAAATTCTGACCTTGGGCATCGCCGCCTGGATAATCGGGCGATTACTCAAACTCGAAAGGAAACTCTTTGCCGCTACCCTGCTCACTGTGATTCTGATCAATGGCGGCAACTACGGATTATCGCTCAATTTGTTTGCGTTTGGGGAAACAGCATTGGCTCACGCCAGTATCTATTTCGTTGTCAGTGCAATTGCCATGTATACTGTAGGAGTTGCGATCGCTTCGATGGGTACCATGAGTTGGAAACGCTCGCTGCTGGAATTGCTCAAAACCCCTACAATTTACGGTGTTCTCGTGGGCATGACCTTCAACAGCCTGAATTGGGAGTTGCCTCTTTTTCTCAACCGCACCGTATCATTGCTCTCCGATGCTACTATCCCCAGCATGTTGCTGGTACTCGGCTTGCAACTACAGAATACTACGCGTTCATGGAACTTCAAAGCCCTGGCGCTTTCGGCCAGCCTGCGTTTATTAGCCGGTCCGGCGCTGGCAATTGCCACCGCGAGTATCTTCGGCTTGCAAGGCGTTGCTCGTCAGGCGGGCATTATCGAGGCATCTATGCCCCCCGCGGTCATGTGTACAATTCTTGCCACCGAGTATGATGTTGAACCCGCGTTTGTGACTACGGTGGTATTTGTGAGCACGCTGATCAGTCCACTGACGCTGACACCTTTATTGGCTTATTTGGGAGCCTAAAATGCGCCGCACGATTTCCGCGATCATCTTGATGATAGTTTTCAGCCTGGGGATCAGCAGCCGCGCGCGAGGTCAGGCTGAGATTCAGGTCGCGCAACCGCGGGTATCGTACACCTTTGGGGAAACACTTACCATTGAGACAGAGATCACCTCGGAACTTCCCATCCAAAATATAAAGATTGTGCTGCAACCCGATGAGCAGATTCATCAACTTGCCGGGGATGCCACCCAGCCCAGCCCGGGGGTGGTCAGTTTTACCCTGGATTTGTCTAATGACTTTTTGGGTCTATTCTCCACTATTACCTACTGGTTCCAGATCATGCTAGAAGATGGACAAACCATCACCAGCCCTGAATATACTTTTTTTTATGAAGATAATCGTTGGGACTGGCAGGCGCTGCAATCGAACGAATTTGAAATTTACTGGTACGAAGGCGATACCAATTTCGGCGAAAAAATATTGAACACGGCCTATGACGGGCTGGAGCGCATTCGACAACAAGTGAGCGTGCCTGCCCCACAGAAATTGCGCTACTATGTCTACGCCACGTCCCAAGAACTGCAAAGCGCCTTGCAGCTTTCGGGCGAGACCGCAACGCAAATTGCGGGTCACGCCGACCCGGCGCTGAACAAGGTTATGGTATCGATTGCCCCTGGCCCAGCCGAATCATTGGAGATCAAACGCCAGGTACCCCATGAATTATTGCATGTGTTGCTCTATTTAAAATTGGGAGATGGCTATTCGCGGCTACCGCGCTGGATAAACGAGGGGCTGGCGTCCACGGCCGAGCTATTCCCCAACCCAGATTACCCGCTCTTGCTTGAAAAAGCCTATGAACGTGATGCCCTGCTACCGTTTACTAGTTTATGTGAGAGCTTCCCGAATGATGCTGCCAATTTCCAACTGGCGTATGCTCAGGCGGCCAGTTTCACATGGTATCTGCAGGGCAAATTCGGCACATCGGGGATTGAAGCGCTGCTAGCGGCTTATGCCAATGGCCTGGATTGTGAACATGGCGCGGAAGCCGCCTTTGGCGATCAACTCTCAACGCTCGAACTGGATTGGCGCAGCATTACCTTTCACGAAAATCCCTGGCTGACATCGCTACGCGGTCTGTTTCCCTGGATTGTGATCTTTGGGCTATTCCTATTGCCCATGGCCGCTTTATTCACTGTAGATATTGTCAAACACCGAAAGGCTGTGGAAGAAAACCGCGTAAAAGAATAATGCGGGCTTTTTTACCTCGAAGTACACCATTTTCCAGCAAGAAAAATCCGTGACCAAAGCAATGATCACCCGCTTACACGCCAGAGTTGAAGGCCGCGTGCAGGGCGTTGGCTTTCGTTATTTTGTGCAGCAGAATGCCAGCCAAATGGAACTCCACGGCTGGGCTCGCAATCGTTGGAATGGCAGTGTGGAAGTACTTGCCGAAGGCTCGTGCGAATCGCTAGAAAAATTACTCCTGGCGCTGCTACGCGGCCCGCGTGCGGGCACGACATCAGCGGTACAACATGAATGGCTGGCGGCTACCGGGGAGTTTACGAATTTCCGCATCCGCTTGACGGGGTAATTGATTTTCAAACCCAAACCTGCAAGGTTTCAATAAAAGACTCCACTGAAAAAACTAGCGTGCAGGTGTTCCCGTCGGAATATATGGGGGTGGTGGCTTCGCCACCACCCCCATATATTCCGACGGACATCTCCGTCATCGGCTTTTTGCAGTAGAGTCATAAAAATCAATGGTCGTAAGTTATTTGAAAACCTGGCAGGTCTTTTCGGTTCTATCCAAACCCAAGACCGCGTTCTTTGAGCGAAACCCAACGCCCGCGGCCAATCACCAGGTGATCCAAAACTTGAATATCCAGTAATTTTCCCGCCTCGACGATGGCGCGCGTCACCGCTGCGTCATCCGGGCTGGGCGTGGGATCCCCACTGGGGTGATTGTGAACCACAATCAGGGCGGCAGAATTTCGTCGAATGGCGGCGCGAAATAATTCCCCCACCCGTACCTGCGATGAATTTAACGAACCACGATATATTTCAACAATATCCACAACCCTGTTGCGCGTGTCCAAAAGCATTACGCGTAGATGCTCCTGCTCTAATGCGCTCATCTCAAATTGCACCAATGCAGCCGCATCTGCCGGGCTATGAATCGCCGGACGCTCTTCGGGCGACTCGAGTGTTAATCGGCGGCCAAGCTCGATCGCAGCTTTTATCTGAGCGGCTTTGGCAATACCGATGCCATGCTGAGCACAAACTTCGGCATACGCAGCACGATGCAAACCGGAAAGTCCACCAAAAGCCAGCAATAAGCGCGTACCCATCTGAATCGCGTTCTCTCCACGAATGCCTACGCGGAGCAAAATAGCTATCAACTCAGCATTCGAGAGCGCCTGTGCGCCTAATTGAGCCAGACGTTCACGCGGCCTCTCGGTAGATGCCAAATCAGTAATCCGGTACGATGGTTGCGAATCGTTCATTATTTGCCCCTGCAATGGGTTCATTTCGAAGACTTGCATTTATTGTTATTTCATTACTTTATACTACTAATTCACCACTCTTTTGTTTATACAATATTCTCCAGAAAAAAGCAAGACCGCGCCTAAAATAGGCTATAATTGACAAAATTATCTGGAGCGAGAACCCATGACCTTTGACCCATCCTCACTCAGCAACTTCATGCTCATTCTCACCGCCTGGGCTGGCGCCTTCATCGCAGCTCTGTGGCTGAGTCTCATCGTTTGGACATACCGCGATATCCGTAACCGGGCGCGCGATCCATTGGGGCGAATTCTGGCCGTGCTGGTCGTGGCCGTGCTCTTTCTGCCTGGCATTGTGATCTACATGATTTTGCGCCCGCATCAAACTCTCGATGACGAATATCAGCACACCCTGGAAGAAGAGGCCCTGCTGCGCTCGATTGAAGATACACCAGTCTGCCCCGGATGTGGACGTCGCACCAAAGAGATTTGGAAAATTTGCCCCAATTGCCACACCAAACTCAAAAAACCATGTCATCAATGCGGCAAATTGATGGAACTCCCCTGGAATTTATGCCCCTACTGTGGAACGCCGACCCCAGGCATGCGGCGAGACGATCTCACGCTGGATGAGGCGCTCAGCCCCCTGGCCTCCACTCTTCCCGAAGATTCTCTCGAAGAAGTGCCACTCCCCGAAGAAGAATAACCAACCTAATCTAAAAAAAGAGAATGGAATGCGTTTGCATCCCACTCTCTTTTTTTAGGTTTACTTGGAGCAATTCTGAAGCTATGCAACGATATTCAACGCGCTCCAACCCGCATAGCGGCCTTCATCGCCGAGTTCCTCTTCGATGCGCAGCAATTGATTATATTTGGCGACCCGATCGGAGCGAGCCGGTGCGCCAGTTTTGATCTGGCCCATATTTAATGCAACTGCCAAATCGGCAATCGTGGCATCTTCGGTTTCGCCAGAACGGTGCGAAGTCACCGCACGCCAACCCGCCCGATGACAGGCCTCCACAGCTTCAATAGTTTCTGTCAGCGAACCAATCTGATTAAGTTTTACCAGCAGCGCATTGGCAGCTTTCTCCTGGATGCCGCGGCGCACTCTTTCGGGGTTGGTCACCAGCAGGTCATCCCCTACAATTTGCACACGGTCGCCCAGTTCAGCAACCATCAGCTTCCAGCCGTCCCAATCATCCTGCGCCAGACCATCTTCAATCGACACAATCGGGTACTGATTCACCCAACTCTTCCAGAAAGCCACCATCTCTTCACTGGTTAATTTCTTACCCTCCGTGCGCAGATGGTACAAACCCGTTTCGCTCTCATAGAATTCCGAAGCGGCAGGATCGAGGGCAATGGCAACATCTTTGCCCACACCAGCTTTATATCCTGCTTTTTCAATCGCTTCGAGAATCACTTCCACAGCTTCCGCGTTGGCTTTGAGCGCCGGAGCGTAACCGCCTTCGTCGCCGACGAGGGTTGTATAGCCGCGCGCCTTGAGAACAGTTTTGAGCGAGTGATAGATTTCCGCTCCCCAGCGCAGGCCTTCCGCAAAGGTGGGCGCGCCAAACGGCATAACCATAAATTCCTGGGCATCGGTCGATTGCCAGCCAGTATGTGCGCCGCCATTGAGAATGTTCATCATCGGCACGGGCAGTACATGGGCGTAAACGCCGCCAATATAACGGTAGAGCGGCAAACCAAGGGCGTTTGCCGCCGCTTTCGCGACCGCAAGGCTGGTACCAAGAATGGCATTGGCGCCCAATTTGGATTTATTTTTTGTGCCATCCAGTTCAATCAGGGCCAGGTCAATATGACGTTGTTCAATGCCATCCCAACCCACCAGATTTTCAGCAATCGGGCCATTGACATTATCAACGGCTTTTCGCACACTCTTCCCCAAATAGCGGCTCTTGTCGCCGTCGCGCAATTCCAGCGCTTCATGCACACCGGTAGAAGCTCCCGAGGGAACAATTGCCCGCCCCCAACTGCCATCCAGCAGTTGGACTTCCACTTCCACGGTGGGGTTACCGCGCGAATCCAGTACCTGACGGCCTAAAACAGAGATAATAGTTGTCGTTTCCATAAAAATATCCTCACTTTTCAAGAACAATAGAAGACTCTACTGCAAAAACCCTTCACCGCCGAGAACGCAGAGAGCGCAGAGTTTTAAAAGTGCGAAATCGGCAAAAAATCTCGGCGTTCTCTGCGCACTCTGCGGTGAAAATGTCTTTTTGCAATGGAGTCATAGAACGGATCTACAGGAAGCGTTTGCAGACGAGAAACCCGAAAAATAGGGGAGTGGCGCAACAAAAGTCCTGCATTAAAATAAATATCCGAAAATTTTGCGGCTCAAGTGATTGACCTGAGCAGTTACCCAATCTTAAAGTATAATCCACTTTCAGTAGAACGTGGAGATCGATAAGATGAATTTCTGGACAACCCACAATCCCGGAAACGTATAGGCCAAGCTCCTCCCCAATTGGAGTTTTTTATGGAAATAAATCACCCCACGCCTGACCCGCGAGAAAAGAAAACCTACTATTTGCATGAAACCTTTACACGCCGCGTGATCGTTGCGCTGCTACAAACCTTTGCCTGGTTTGTATTGAAATTCGAGGTTCACGGCGCCGAGAATTTGCCATCCAAAGGCTCGGCGATTCTAGCCTGCAATCACGTCACCAATTTCGATATTTTCCCCATGCAACTGAGCATTTCACGTCCGCTTTTCTATATGGCAAAAGAAGAATTGATGCGCAACCCGATTATGGAATACCTTTTACGCAAGGGGGGCTGTTTCCCTGTTTTTCGCGGCACACAAGATGAATGGGCCAAACAACATGCGGAAAAGGTACTGCAACATGGACAGGTGTTGGGTATTTTCCCGGAGGGGACACGCAGCAAAGGGCGCGGCTTACGAGCGGCCAAATCAGGTACCGCACGCTTCGCCATCCGAACCCATAGTCCAATTGTGCCGATGGCACTGATTGGCAGTCACCTTGTTCTCAAATCATTTCCCCGCCGCACCAAAATTCAGGTTACGATCGGCGAGCCAATTTTTCCCCGATCCGACGAAGGCGCCTTGGCACTCACCGACCGAATGATGTTTGCGATTGCGGCCATGTTGCCACCAGACCAGCGCGGCGCGTATGCGGAAATACCGGAGGGCTTCTCCGATTAAAATTACTGGCCCAACAAATCAGGATTTTTGCGTGCTGACAATGGCAGAAACAAAAGCCTTAAACAAAGGGTGGGGGCGAGTCGGACGGGATAGAAATTCGGGGTGGAATTGTGTGCCCAACATAAACGGGTGTTCTTTCAATTCCGCGATCTCCACCAGACGCCCATCCGGCGATAATCCTGAAAAGACCATCCCGGCATCTTGCAGTTGCGCCCGGTAAGCATTCTTAAATTCAAAACGATGCCGATGGCGCTCATTGACTTGTTCAACCTGGTACGCGTTAGCGGCCACCGAACCCGGTTGCAATTGGCAGGGATAGAGGCCCAGCCGCATGGTTCCACCCATATCGCTGAGTTGTCGCTGATCGGGCATCAGGTCAATCACCGGGTGACGCGTAGAGGGGTCAAATTCAGTTGAGTTGACATCATCATCCTGAAGCACGTAGCGCGCAAATTCCATCACCATCACTTGCATGCCCAGGCACAATCCAAAATAGGGGATATTGTTTTCTCTGGCGTAGCGGGCGGCGAGAATTTTGCCCTCGATGCCGCGCTCGCCAAACCCACCGGGGACAATGATTCCATCGGCTTCCTGAACCAACTCCAATCCACGTCCTTTTTCGAGTTCCGAAGAGTGAACCCAAAGGACTTCATCGTCCACCCCAACTTCCAGCGCCGCGTGACGAACAGCTTCCCGCACGCTCATATAGGCATCATGCAATTCAACATACTTCCCCACCAGTGCAATTTTGATTTTGGGTTTCTCGCGACGCATCTCTCGCACCAAATTTTCCCATACGCGCCAATCCGGTTTCTGACGGGGTTCGAGGTGGAGCCGCTCGACAATAAAATCTCCCATTTGAGCGTTTTCCAATAAAATCGGGATTTCGTACAGAAACTCAGCGGTGACCATTGGAACCACTGCGCGCGGCTCAACATCACAGAAAAGCGCAATTTTGTCACAAAGTTCCTGATCGACTGGATGATCGGAGCGCGCCAGAATCATATCCGGCGAGATACCAATCGAGCGCAGTTCTCGCACCGAGTGCTGCGTGGGCTTGGTTTTGAGTTCGCCGGTCGCGCCAATATAGGGCATCCAGGTGACATGAATATACAGCGAGTTTTCAACACCGACATCCCCGCGCATCTGGCGCAGGGCTTCAAGAAACGGCTGTCCTTCCATATCGCCAACAGTTCCGCCCACTTCCACCAGTACAATTTCTGCCCCGGTCGTGCGCGCCACCATGTGGATGCGATGTTTGATCTCATTGGTGATATGTGGAATCACCTGAATCGTGCCCCCCAAATAATCGCCGCGGCGTTCTTTAGCGATCACTTCGGCGTAGACTTGCCCGGTGGTGGTATTGCAGACTTTGTTAAGACTAATATCCACAAAGCGCTCATAGTGGCCCAGATCCAGATCGGTCTCCGCACCATCATCCAGCACATAGACTTCCCCGTGCTGGTACGGACTCATCGTACCCGGGTCCACATTGATATAGGGGTCTAGCTTCTGAATGGAAACCTGGAAACCGCGCTCTTTGAGCAAGCGCCCGATTGCGGCTGCTGTCACGCCCTTGCCAACCGAGCTAACAACTCCGCCAGTAAGAAAAATATATTTTGTATCCATCGTTCAATAAGTCCTTTGCGCAAATATTAAAAGAAGCGGGGAGGGCCGTTGAATAACTGCCCTCCCCGATAATAATCTTGATCATTTTGCTTTGTACTCATTCACGATTAGCCAACGACACGCTCCAAATCTTCGGCGGCACGGCGCATCTCTAGAAAAACCAATCCTAGTTTTGCGCCTTCGCGGGCTAACGCGGTGAGCACGGCTTCTTCGCCGACAGCCGCTAATAACACATAACCCTGATTACCGCGAATATACACCTGCTCAAGATGACCCCGATGCAATTCGCTGGCAATCCGCTCACCCAGGCTGAGCATGGCAGCAGACATTGCCGAAACGCGGTCTTCTTCTACTTCGGCAGGTAAAGCCGAGGCCATAATCAAGCCATCCACAGAGACAACGGCCGAAGCTTCAATTTCTGGTGAGGCCGCCTGCATCTCTCGCAAGCGCTCAACCATTAATTCAGTACGTGATTTGGTCATAGCATCGTTCCATCTCAAAGATTTGCTTTGTCAATGCGAAAGTCTACCATACTTAGGCGCTAAGTGCCAGTTGACCGCTCTTGGCCTCCATGTTAAACTGACAAATTGCTATGCGCTACAAGAGATGGATTCTCGTGCTTGTCATTCTGGTGCTGGTTCACTCGGCTCCGGTGTTGGCGCGTCCGGCACAAGCGTTGGGGCGCATCAGCGCGCCTGCGTCTGGAGATGCGCTCCAGGGTATGGTTGCAATTGTTGGCAGCACCGACGTCGAGGGGCTACGACAGTGGGAACTTTCCTTTAGTTACGCGCAAGATACCACCAATACCTGGTTCCTGATTGAACGCGATGATACTGTCATCCGCGACCAAACGCTGGCCGAGTGGGATACGCGCTCGATCACCGATGGCGCCTACAACTTGCGCCTGACAATTTATCTCGAGAGCGGTGAGCGCTCAGACCTGATCGTGGAAAATCTACGCATCCGCAATTACACGCCGATTGAAACCAGCACACCGCACCCTTCGCCGACCGTATTGGTCACAGCCACCAACACCCCCGTGCCCGTGACCAGCACACCGCTGCCGACCAATTCGATTGAAATTTCCTCCAGCGATTTCTCGAATAGCCTGGGACGCGGCGTGATTGTCGCCATCGTATTATTCTTAATTATCGGGCTCTACACATCCTTCCGCAAAACATTGCGCTAAGCATACCGTACCAGCGTATTCAACCCGGCTCCATTCTAGCGAAGGTGTTGCCACAACGATGAGATTTTTCAATACCATGTTCTCCCAAACATCTTCGCAATCCTATTTAATCATCGGTCTGGGCAACCCGGGCCGTGACTATCGCAACAACCGTCACAATATCGGTTTTATGCTGATGGATCGCCTGGCCGAACGGCTCAGCATCGAATTCACACGCATCCAACACAAAGCGTTGTTCACTGATGGGCGATACAAAGGAACCAGAATCCTGCTGGCAAAACCACAAACCTATATGAACAACTCTGGGCAATCCGTTGGAGCGTTGATGCGCTTTTTTAAGATCCCCGCCAGCAATCTATTAGTTGCCTATGACGATGTGGATTTACCTTTTGCCACGCTGCGCATGCGCGCTTCCGGGGGGTCTGCCGGACAAAAGGGGATGAAATCGGTCATCCAGCACCTTAAAACTGAGGAATTCCCGCGCTTACGACTGGGTATCGACCGACCGCCAGGACGCATGAGCACCCCCGATTATGTCCTGCAAGATTTTTCTTCCGATATCGCGGAAGAGCTTGCCATTTTCCTCGACCGCGCTGCCGATGCCGCGTTGAAATTTACGAGTGAAGGTCTGGATGCAGCGATGACTCAATACAATCGCAGCGAAAGCTGATTCCGGCAAAACCATGCTCAAGCCGATTATTACCTCGCTTCAGACAGAAGCAGCGTTTCAAGAAATTACGGCCGCAATTTCAGCGGGCATGCCACCCTCTAATTTGCGCCTGCCGCGCGCCGCTCGCCTGCCGATCCTGGCTGCACTGCACCAAAATTTGCAAGTCCCCATTTTATATCTCACCCACCGTAGCGACCATGCTATCACGCTGGCCGATGAACTGCGGCTGTGGCTTCCCGAGGAAACCCTGCTCCTTTTTCCGGAGCCTAACCCGCTTTTTTATGAAAACTCTCCCTGGGGCAGCAACACACGTCGAGACCGTCTGATAGCACTCACAACCCTCGCCGCTCAACTAATCCCCGGCGCACGCCAAAACACCGCATCCGCCCCCATCATCATCTGCCCGGCACGCGCCGCCATGACACGCACACTGCCGCGCCGCGAATTCATCAAAGCCGTACAGACGATCAAGCTCGCCCAAATCGCGCCGCCCGATCAACTTATCCGGCATTGGGTTAGCCTGGGCTACGAACCAACCACAACCGTCACCGAACCAGGACAATTTGCGCGGCGCGGCGGTATCCTCGATATTTGGGTGTCCGCTGATAACGCACCCACACGCATCGAATTTTTCGGCGACGAAATCGACACTCTGCGTTATTTTGACCCCACATCCCAGCGCACCACCCAGCACCACGACCACCTGCGCATCACTCCAGCGCGCGAATATTTGCAACCCCCAACTGTCGAATCGCAGGCCGCGCTCTCTGAATTTCATATCCCCTTGCTGTACTCACACCCCGGGCGCATTTTCGATTACCTTCCCCGCAACGCCCTGGTTTTGGTGGATGATCAGTATGCTTTTGAGGAAAACGTGCAGTCTGTCGAAGAGCAGGCGATCAGTTTGCGGAATAGCTACCTCGAAGAGGGCGTCCTGCCCGAGGATTTCCCCATCCCTTACCTGACTTTTGACCAGATCGAAGACTCACTACCCCAGGGCAGGACTCTATTCATGGGGCCTTCTACCGTCTCCGATGATGAACTTCCCCCTCTGGCCTCACAATTCATCCCCAACCAACGTTTCGGCGGGCGCATCAAACCCCTGATGGAAAAACTGGCTCAAGCCGCCATCGATGGTGAGGTGAGTTATATCGTCTCACGACAAACGGCGCGCCTGATTGACCTATGGGAAGAAGATTACCATCCATCGGCGGCTACGCAGCACACGCCCCAATTTACCAAAGGGACTCTGACCGAGGGTTGGTTGTTTCAATCCGCCAGCGGCACAAAAATGCACCTGTTTACCGATGGGGAAATCTTCGGCTGGCAGCGGCCGCGCCCCCGCCGACGCTATCGCCCGGTTGCCGAAGCACCGGAAGCCGCCTATGCCGATTTGAAAAATGGCGATTGGGTGGTACATATTGATCACGGGGTCGGCCAGTTTGTGGGGCTGGTACAACGCTCGATTGATGATGCCGAGCGTGAATACCTGTGTGTGGAATATGCTGAAGGCGACCGTCTCTTTGTGCCGGTGCAGCAAGCCGACCGTCTGACTCGCTATATTGGCCCCGATAGCCGCGAACCTATGCCCACGCGCCTGGGCAGCACCCAATGGAGCAGTGTTAAAAGCCGGGTCAAAGAGGCCGTCGAGGAGATGGCGAAGGATTTGCTAGAGCTTTATGCCAAGCGTCATGTGGTTGAAGGCTACGCCTTTGGACCCGATACCCCCTGGCAGCGCGAGCTGGAAGCCAGTTTCCCCTACGTAGAGACGGATGATCAACTGACGACATTAGCGGCGGTCAAAGCCGACATGGAATCGCCGCGTCCGATGGATCGTCTGGTCTGCGGCGATGTTGGCTTCGGGAAAACCGAAATTGCCCTCCGGGCGGCCTTCAAGGCTGTTACCGAAGGCAAACAAGTTGCCATACTCGTCCCCACCACAGTGTTGGCCCAGCAACATTATCACACGTTTAGCGAACGATTGGCTGCTTTCCCCGTAGAAGTAGAAATGCTCTCGCGCTTCCGCACCGCCCAGCAGCAGAGCAATATTCTCTTCCGGCTCGCCAAAGGCACCGTAGATATTGTCATCGGCACGCACCGGCTGATTTCCGGCGATGTTGAATTCAAAGATTTGGGCCTGTTAGTCATTGATGAAGAACAGCGCTTCGGGGTCACGCATAAAGAGAAACTCAAACAGCTTCGCACCGAAGTTGATGTGCTCACCATGACGGCCACGCCCATCCCGCGCACACTCTACCTGGCAATGACCGGGCTGCGCGATATTTCCACACTGAATACACCACCCGAGGAGCGCTTGCCCATCATTACGCACGTGGGGCCATTCTCCAAAGAAATGATTCGGCGTGCTATCCTGCGCGAGTTGGAACGCGGCGGACAGGTTTTCTTTGTGCATAATCGTGTGCAAAGCATCGGCGCTATCGAAAGTCAGCTTGCTCAACTGGTACCCGAAGCACGCATAGCAATTGCACATGGACAAATGCCCGAAAACCAGCTCGCCGAACGCATGCGCCAATTCACCGAAGCCGAAATCGATATTTTGCTTTCGACATCAATCATCGAATCGGGTCTGGATATTCCCAACGCCAACACGCTGATTGTTGACCACGCCGACACATTCGGTCTGGCGCAGCTCTATCAGTTGCGCGGGCGCGTGGGGCGTGGGGCACAGCGCGCCTATGCCTATTTCTTTAAGCACAAGGAGCGGACCCCCACTCCGGAGGGAAGCCAGCGCCTCGAAACAATTGCCGAAAATGTGCAACTCGGGGCGGGTTTTACGATCGCCATGCGCGATATGGAGATCCGCGGGGCAGGCGATATTCTCGGGACCCGGCAACACGGGCATATTGCATCGGTAGGGTTTCATCTCTATACACGTTTACTGGCTGAGGCCGTCAAACGCACGCGCGACGATCACGGGTTGCCGTTGGATAAAAACGAGTTGGCCAGCAAAGTTCACCGGCCTTTGGTGCTGGTCGATCTCCCCATCCACACCACCATCACGGGGAATTATGTGCCCGATCTGGATATGCGCTTGAAGCTCTATCGCCGCGTTGCTGATACACAGACTCTGGAAGAAGTTGACAAGCTTGCCGAAGAGTTCCAGGATCGATTTGGACCACTGCCATCGCCGGTGCAAAATTTAATGCTGCAAACGAAAATCAAATT
>ERZ890953.693-NODE-693-length-18552-cov-7.698924_pt1 | contig 18552 bp, 15 predicted proteins | sample MGYA00521264_ERZ890953 | MGnify/ENA primary metagenome ERZ890953 (study PRJEB32303, sample SAMEA104408629) | aquatic metagenome | biome: Brackish water; feature: Chemocline; material: water | place: Baltic Sea | collected 2014-10-26T21:54:00 | depth 200 m ...
CGCCGCCTCCACCACCAGCACCGTGGACTACTCCTCCTACACCACCTCCGAGCGCCTGCTCCGCGGCGACCGCTAAGCGCCACCCCGCCCCGATCGCAGCCTCCTCCGGCGTCCACAGGACACCGGGGGAGGCTTGCTTCCGTATGTGCACGTCTTGCTATACTCCCCCTCCCCCCACGGAATGAGGACGATCCGATGCGCACCCTTCTCCTGATCAGCCTGCTCGCCCTGAGCGCCACCGCCTGTGGCGACAAGGACGACACCGAAGCCCCCGAGGCCGACACCGACACCGACTCCGACACCGACTCCGACACGGACGCGGACTCCGACGCCGACGCCGACGCCGACTCCGACTCCGACGCCGACGCCGACGCCGACGCCGACAGCGACACGGACGTCGACGTGACCGAGCTGGCGGGCCACTGGCGGCTCACCCAGTACATGTGCGACACCTACGACATCTCCACCGACTGGTTCGGCCTCATCCCCAGCACCACCCTGGACATCGACGGCACCCCCACCGCCGCCACCGCGCAGGTCACCAACACCAACGACGACTGCGAAGAGGTCAGGGAGTTCAGCTGGGCGGTCAAGGGCGACACCATCGTGGGCGACAGCGCCGGTATCACCAGCTGCAACCCGGCGGCGTGCACCTTCACGGCCGACGACGACCCCTGCGTCGTGGGCGACGGCGCGGGCCCCTCCGAGGGCACCATGACCTACGTGCTGGTGGACGACACCCTGACCACCACGATCACCGGCGCCACCAGCGGCATCTGCGGTAACCTGCAGGAGATCCAGACCTGGGAGCGCGAGTAGTCGCGCCGCCGGCCCGCGGGATCAGGCCTCTCGATCGTTGACCGCGGCGAGCGCCACCGCCACCGCCTCGCGCACCTGCGGCACGGGGTCCTGTGCAGCGCGCTCGAGGGCGAACAGATCGGCCCCACCGCCCATGACCTCCAGAGCCTGGGCGGCCGCCAGCCGCACCCGGGGGGTGCCGTGGGTGAGCAGGCGTCGCACCGGCAGGCGCCAGCGGGGCTCGGCGGTGAGCTGGGCGTAGCGACAGCCCCCCACCGCGACGTCCGAGGGTGAGGTGGCCACCAGGGGCCGAATCACCGCGGCGACCAGCGCCTCGGGGGCCGCCCGCAGGGCATCCATGACGGCGGGTTGGTGTTCGGGAGCCGCCCGGGCCAGCAAGCCCAGCAGGGCCTCGGGCCCCGGAGGAAGATCAGCTGGGGGCGCCTCGCTGGCGGGCTCGGCCAGGACCTCTCGCTCCAGGTCCAGGCTGGGCCAGGGCGCAGCCTCGGGCCGCTCGACCTCACCGTCCAGCCGGTCCAGGGCCAGCTTGGCGATGACGCCCAGCTCGGCATGGCCCAGCAGGGGCTTGAGATCCGCGAAGACGGCAGGCCCCGCCACCAGGCCCAGGTAGCTGGCGGCAGCCCCCCGGATGGCCAGGCTGTCGTGGTCCAGCAGACGGCGCGCCCGCCCGGTGCCCGCCGCGGACTGGTGGGCGGTGAGCAGCGAGAGGGCCTGCAGCACCAGCGCCTCGTCGGTGAGCTCGAGCCCCTGGCAGAGCGCCGCGACCCCGTCGAGGCGGGCGTAGGGCGCCCACTCCAGGGCCAGGGCGGAGCGCTCGAAGGGGCCCTCGCGCACGGCATCGCGCAGCAGGTTGGCGGCCCGCCAGCCCTGCAGGGTGGCGGCCACCCGCAGGGCGGAGTCCCAGTCCCCCTGATCGTCCTCGATCACCACACGCGCCTTGTCCAGCAAGGCCGCGGCGGTGGCGTCGGGCAGGGTGGGAAGCGCCAAGCCGCGGGCGACGCGGCCGTAGAGAGAGTCGAGCTCGGATGTGGTCATGCTTGCTCCTCGAAGCGCTCGAGCTGGAAGTCCTGATAGTGGCACAAGCGGGGCTCGGCGCGATCCAGATCCCACAGGTGCATCCCGTTGCCCTGGCAGTGCTTCCACTGGTCGCAGGATGCGCAGCGTCCCACACGCGTCCAGCGGCGATCGCGGAACTGCTGGAAACGATTCTCCCACACGTCCACGAAGCTGTCGCGGAAGATGTTGCCCTGGCGGAAGCGGCGGTCGATGTTGGGACAGGCCAGGATGTCGCCATTGACCATGATGCCGCCCACCCGGATGCCGGCCATGCAGAAGTAGTCGTGGTCGCGCACCTTGCGCTCGAGGCAGGGGCCGACGTAGCCGGACTCGCTGAGGTTGACGGTGATCTCACCCCGCGCCTTCCAGTCCAGGATCCGCCGCATCAGCTCGTGGTACTGCTCGGGCGACAGGAACAGCTCCGGCAGCTTGGGGGCGCGGCCGATGGGCGCGATGGTGAACAGCCGCCAGCGCTTCAGCCCCAGCTCCTTGACCAGCTCGTAGACCTGCTCGAGGGAGTCGAAGTTGCGCTGGTTCACGCAGGTGATGGCGTCGATGACCTTGTAGAAGGGTTCGCCCACGAAGCGCCGGATGGTGCCGGTGGCGCGCTTCCATGACCCCTGGCGGCCCCGCAGCCAGTCGTGCTCGGCCTCGAGACCGTCCAGGCTGACGGTGACCGAGCCCAAGCGCGCCGCCTTGGCCAGGGCGAAGGCCCGATCGTCCCAGCCCCAGCCGTTGGTGACCATGCCCCAGGGGAACTCGAGCTCGTGCAGGCGCCGGCCCAGCTCGAAGACCCGCGGGTAGACCAAGGGCTCCCCCCCCGACAGCACCACGGTGATCTTGTGGGGGTCATGGCGCTGCTTGATCTCGGCCATCACGCGGACGATATCGTCGAAGGGCAGGTCAGGCTGGTCGGTGCTGGCCTGGCAGTCGGACCCACAGTGCAGGCAGTCGATATTGCAGCGGTGGGTGAGCTCGATGAACAGGTAGCCCAGCTCGTGCAGCTTGCGGATGGTGTGCTGGTACAGGGGCAGCAGACGGCGCCGGGCCCGACGGCGCACCGGCGCAGGCACGATGCGGGGGACGAGGGCCTGGATGGCGGCCTCGAGCTTCTTGTCGTCCATGCATGCTCCTGGTGCGACGGCGGAGGGCCGAGTGGGCAGATCGAGCCTCCGGCGGCCCCCTCGATGGGCGGGACCGGGTAGTCTGTAGCCCGTACTCGGTAGCCATCCCACAAGGAGCAGAGCCGTGATCGAGGCCCTAGGCGTCCCCTGTGTCGAGCTCCTGCCTACCCTGCGGTGCCTGCAGGTCGACGACAGCGCCCTCGCCGCCCTCGTGGACGAGCTGGCGGCCACGCCGCTGCCCGTGCCCACCTGGGAGCACCCCGCCATGCCCGCGGAGCCCGGACCGGTGCTGGACGCGGTGATCTGGCTCGGCAACGCCCTGAACTTCTGCTACTGGACGCCGCCTGGCGAGGCCATGTGGACAGTGCAGGTCGACGGCCAGCCTCAGGTGGACGCCCTGGCGCTGTTCGGCGCCTTGAGCGGCGCTGCCCGGGACGGCATCGACCTGGGCGACGCGGCCTGGCTGGCGAGGGAGGATCCCGGAGGACCGGCACAGATCTTCGACCGAGGCCAGGGCACCCTGCCCCTGCGCCGCGCCAGGGTGCGCATCCTGAACGAGCTGGGCCAGGTCTTGCTGGCGCGCTTCGACGGACGCCTCGAGCATGCCTTGGCCGCGGCAGGAGACGACGCGGTGGGCATGGCCCGCTTCCTGGCCACCAGCTTCCCCTCCTTCCGCGACGAGCGCCGCTGCCAGGGCCAGCTGCTGCCCTTCCTCAAGCGCGCCCAGCTGGCCGCGGCCATGCTGCACCTGCGCCGCCGAGCCCTGGGCGCCCCTGGCTTGCGCAACACCAACGGGCTCACCGCCTTCGCCGACTACATGCTGCCCCGGGCGCTCCGAGGCCGCGGCGTGCTCCGCTACGGCTCCGCGCTGGCGGCCCAAGTGGACGCCCGCGCCACCCTGGCCCCCCACAGCCCCGGGGAGACCGAGCTGCGCATCGCCACCGTGGGCGCCTGCGAGCTGATCCTCGCCCAGCTGCGGGCCCGCGGCGGCTCCGCGGACGCCCTGAGCCTGGACCACTGGCTGTGGAGCACAGGGCAGGGCATGGCGCAGCCCCACCACCGGGTGCTCACCACCGACTACTAGCGCCGCCGAGGCGCCGCGGAGATAGTCTCCAGGAATGCGACGCGTCTCGGGTCTCGAGCGGGTCTGGCTGGCGGCACGCCAGGTGGGTCCCCCCTTCGCCAACCAGCTGGTGCTGGAGGGCGTGGGTTCGCCGACGCCGCCCCAGGGCTGGCCCGCACTCCTCGACGAGCTGGCGCGGGTGCAGCCCGGGTGCCGCCTGCGCTTGCGGGGCCTGCTGGGCCGGATGCGGTGGGTGTCCGATGGCCCCCTGCCCGCCGTGCGCCAGCTCGATGGCTCGGGCTGGGACGGCATGGGCCCTGCTGGCGCCCCCTTCCTCGACCCGCCCATCGACCCTTCCCGGGGCCCCCTGTACGAGATCCTGATCCTCGAGGGCAGGCCCACGCGGGTGGTCTTCCGCACGCTGAACGCAGCCACCGACGGGGCCGGCATCATGCTGTTCGCCCGGGGGGTGTTCGCGCTCCTGCGCGGAGACGCGCCGCCCCACGCCCAGGCAGGGCCCACCACCGACGAGCAGCTGGCGTCGTCCATGGGTGCGGCCGCCTCGCCCCCCCCGGCCCACGACTGCGCCGCGCCCACGGGCCAAGCCGACCTCGAACAGTCCGGCTGCACCTGGGCCCGGGTGCGGGCGCCCTCCACCAGCGACGTGGTGCCGCGCCTGGCTGTGGCCTTGGCAACCGCCACCATCCAAGCGGCAGGCGGCTCTCGGATCGTGCGGGTGGACGTGCCGGTCGACCTGCGCCGCTGGGCCCCCCAGCTACAGAGCAGCGCCAACCTCACCGGCTGGATGCAGCTCCCCATCCACCTCCACCTGGGCGCCGACGACCCCATCCAGGCCGTCCGCTACGTGCTGAACGACGGCCTGCAGCGCAAGGCCGCGGCCAGCCATGTGCTCGGGGCGGGCTTCGCTCGCACAACACCCCTGCCCCTGCTGGCGTGGATGGGCAGCCGCCTGGCCACCACCAGCCTCCGCGAGGGGCGCTACGGCACCTCGGCGGTCGTGTCCCACCTCGGACGCATCGACCCGCCCGACTTCTCTGGGGGGGGCTTCACCACCAGCCGCGCGTTCTTCGTGCCTCCAGGCAGCCCCGGGCAGCCGGCCTTCATCACCACGACGGCCGGCCCCGAGGGCCTCGAGCTGTGCCTGGCCATGCCCCGTGCCCTGGCCAGCGGAGACCGCCTGACCAACCTGCTGGACGATCTGCGACGGAGCCTGGCACGATAGCCACGTCTCCTGCTCACCACCCGGAGCGACCATGGGCCACCTCAACGACGTCAAGGCCGAGTACAGCGCCCTTCAGCAGCGGCTCGACCAGGGTCCCGCCGGCGCCCCGGCCCGTGCAGCGCTGTTCGACATCCTGAAGATGCTGTACACCGAGGACGAGGCCCGCACCGCGGCCCGCATGCCCTGGAGCCCCATCTCCGCCGGGCGCCTGGCCGACACCCTGGGGGAGTCCACCGACACCCTGAAGGCCCGCCTGGACCACATGTGTGACAAGGGCCTGGTCTTCGACTTCATCAACAGCGAGACGGGCAAGGTTCGCTATGTGCTGGCCCCCGCCGTGGTGGGCTTCTTCGAGTTCACCTTGATGCGGGTGCGGGACGACATCGACCAGGGCGCCATGGCCAAGGCCCTGCACGAGTACATGTTCGAGGACCGCGCCTTCGCCGACTCGGTCTTCGGCCAGGGCGACTCCGTACTGGGCCGCGCCCTGGTGAACGAAGACGTGCTGGCGATGCAGGATCACTCCGAGGTGCTGGACTTCGACAGGGCCACCCACCTCATCGAGGAGTCCGGCGGTGGCGCCGTGTCCCTGTGCTACTGCCGCCACAAGGGCGAGCACCTGGGCCACCCCTGCGAGCACCCCCAGGACATCTGCACCAGCCTGCAGCCCGCCGCCGACTTCACCATCCGCCGCAACTTCGGCCGCCCCGCCGAGGTCAGCGAGCTGCTCGAGATCCTGTCCATGGCCCGGGAGCGCGGCCTGGTGCAGATCGCCGACAACGTCCAGAAGAACCCCATCTACATCTGCCACTGCTGCGGCTGCCACTGCGGCCAGCTGCTGGCCATCTCCCGCTTCGGGCTCAAGACCGCCGTGCGCACCTCGCCGCGCATCGCGGCGGTGGACGAGCATGCCTGCAACGGCTGCGGCAAGTGCGCCCGGCGCTGCCCCATCGGCGCCATCAAGCTCGTCCCCAAGCCCAGGGTTCCCGGCGAGAAGGTCCAGATGAAGGCCGAGATCGTTCAGGATCTCTGCCTGGGATGTGCGGTCTGCCACGCCGCCTGCGGCAAGCAGAAGGCGCTGTCCTTCCCCGAGCGCGAGGCCCGGGTGCTCACCCCCGAGACCACCCTGGACCGCATCGTGCTGCGGGCGGTGGAGACCGGGTCCCTGCACCACCTGCTGTGGGGTCACGAACAGAGCGGCAAGATGGCCTTCCTGCACCGCTTTGTGGGCGCCGTGGAGCGCCTGAGCCCCGTGCACCGGGCCATGGTCTCCAAGCAGATCAAGTCCCGCTTCGTGGCGGCTCTGGGGAGTGGAGCCAAGAAGGCCGGGAAGGCGCCGCCGGTGTAGTCGGGGCCCTCACCCTGCGCAGGTCTGGGTCCAGTTCTTCGCCCAGAAGCGCTGGCCCCCTACGCGGTACTCGAAGAGCGACCCGGGCTGCTCAGGGTCCACCGCCAGCACCTCGATGGGCGCCCCCTGGGACAGAGGGATGGGCGCGCCAGTGGCCTCACCCGTCGCGGGGTCCACGGGCTGGACTTCTCCATCAGGACAGGGCCAAGCCGCATACTCGGCTGCGAGGGTGGGCTTGGGCTGACGCACGAAGGCCCTGCCGTCCCAGCGGTAGGTCCAGGCGGCCGAGGCGATGTGGTAGCCCATCGAGTAGCCCGTGCGCTCGACGTACCTCAGGGTGCCCCGCGGGCCCACCTCCCAGCTGGTGGCGATGGTGTCGTCGGCGATCAGCCGGACCGTGCCGACGGGGTCCACTCGGTAGAAGCGCACCCTGTCGCAGCCGTCGAGGTCGCAGGTGACATAGCGCTGGGCGAGGGCGAACCCACCGTGGCCCAGGGCGCCCACCAGCTCGAAGGCGTAGTGGTTCATCTCGTATTCGAAGGACGCCGCATCGTAGACATAGTCGCCCTCCCAGCTCCAGGTGCCGCCCTCGAGCTGGGCGCGCACCGCCGTGGCGCCGCGGTGGTGGGGGCAGGTCTCCACCACCAAGGCCCGCTCGCCCAGGGGGATGCGCTGCTCGCTGGGCTGGGCGCGGGCCTGACCATCCACCGGCGGACAACCCTGGCTGGAGGGCGACGCGACAGCCGGCTCGTGCGCGAGCGGGGCGGCCGCCCCAGGGGGCGCCACGGGCACGGTGGGGGGGACCGGGGCAGACGCCGACAGGGGCGGCTCATCCGAACACGCGACCAGCAAGGAGAGGCAGAGAAACGAACGCATGGGGACTCCCGTGAGACGACGAAGAATCTACCACGAGGTCTGCGCGCGCCCTCTACTCTGCGCTCACCTCGAGCGCCTCGGCGCGCAGCTGCTCCACCAGGGCGGCCTGCCAGGCCTGGCGCATGGCCGGGCTGATCTCGTGGCCGACCTGCTCGTAGCTGTGCAGCGCCGCGTCGTAGCCGGCCCCGCGCAGGGCCTCCACGGCCAGGATCACGGGCTCGATAGGCACCACGGTGTCGGCCACGCCGTGGAAGGCGATCACCGGCGGCGCATCATCCGGGGCCTGCTCGGGAACCAGGCTCAGGGCCAGATCGCCTCCCACCGGCAGGGCGGCGGCGATGTGATCAGGCCAACCCACGGCCACCGCGAAGCTGACCATGCCACCCTGGGAGAAGCCCGTGATCACCGGCTCACCCAGGGTCGGGTAGCGATCCTCGGCCCAGTCCGCCAAGGCCACAACGTCCTCGGCGGCGGCGTGTACCCGCTGCCCGAAGCCCTCGCGATCGGGGTCCTGGCGCCGAAAGGCGAACCACGAGCCGCCCCCCGACGCCGTGGGGTGGAGCGCCATGGGCAGGATCACCCGGGCCGGGACATCCAGGCCGGTGAAGGCGCCGGCGAAGCGCTCCGGGCGGCTTCCCATGCCGTGTACCGCCACCAGCAGGGGGAGGGCCTGGTCCTCGGTGGCGCCCCCCGTGAGCAGGATCTCGTGGCTCAGGAGTGCCCGCTGAGCTGGTGCCGGCGCGGGAAGAGCGGGGGTCGGGAGATCGGCAGGCGCAGACTGGCAGGCCGCGGCGAGCAACAGCAGGATCAGGGGGCGGCGCATGCAAGCTCCTTTTCGCAGGCACCAGCGAGGCGTACCATGGCATCGCGAGCCTGCCCATGACCACCGCACTGCACATCATCGCCGTCCTGCTTGCCCTCGGGTGCCTGGCCTGGTGGGGCATGGCGGCCACCATCCATCACAACCTGCGGCCCGCGCCCTGGCTGAAGCGGCTGCGGTCCCCGCCGCCAGCGCAGTGGCCACCCCTGAGCCTGGTCATCCCGGCCCGAGACGAGGCCGAGACGGTGGCAGACGCCATGGCCTCCCGCCTGGCCGAGGACTACCCCGACCTGGAGATCCTGCTGGTGGACGATCGCTCCACCGACGGCACCAGGGAGATCGTGGCGGCCCTGGCCGCGCGGCACGGACGCCTGCAGGTGCTGCGCCTGGACGACCTGCCCGAGGGCTGGCTGGGCAAGGTCCACGCCATGCAGCGCGGGGTGGACATCGCCCAGGGCGACTGGGTGCTGCTCACCGACGCCGACGTGCACCTCGCGCCGGGCACCCTGCGCCGGGCCGTGGCCCACTGCGAAGACCGGGGGCTGGACTTCCTGGCGGTGGTGCCCAGGATGCGCCCCGTGAGCCCGCTGCTGGACGCGACCCTGGTGGTCTTCCTGCAGATCATCTGCCTGGGGCTACGCCATCAGGCGGTGGCGGACCCCGACTCGCCCGTGGGCATGGGCTCGGGCTCGTTCAACCTGGTGCGTCGGGACAAGCTGCTGGAGCACCACCTGCTCGAGCGCGTGCGCCTCGAAGTGGCCGACGATCTGGCCCTGGGCCTGGCCGCCAAGGCCGCTGGGCTTCGCTGCGGCGTCCTGCTGGGGGGCGACGCCGTACAGGTCACCTTCTACCCCAGCCTGGGGGCCATGTTCCGGGGCTCGGAGAAGAACGGCTACGCCGTGCTGGGCCGCTACAGCCTGTGGCGCACCTGGCTGGGTTCCCTGGCCTTCCTGGGGGTGTGGCTGGCCCCGCTGCTGGCCCTGGGGGCCTGGTGGCTGCCCGCCCTGCAGATCCTGGGGGCGGTGACCCTGATGCTGGCCACGGCCCAGCTGGGCGGCCTGGCTCGCAGCAACGGCTGGAGCCCCATGGTGGCGCTGCTGTGGCCCGTCGGCGCCCTGCTGTTCGCCGCCATGATGCTGCGATCGGGCTGGCTGGGCTGGCGGAGGGGTGGGCTGGTGTGGCGGGACAGCTTCTACCCGACGGCGCTGCTGAAGGGCCGCGAGTGACCCCCGGAGTGCCGACCCCGCCCACACCAGGGGCCGCGCGGGGCTGACCGGATGGAACGACCGCCCTGGGGACAGGAGCCTACACGAGGGGACGCGATGGCCGTTACAAGACAGCTCCTTCGCCATCCCCGAGCCGGCCTCGTGGCCATAGTGCCCCAGGGCCCGGCCACAGTGGTTTGGTCTTTCGCCCGTCCTCATCCTGAGGCTATCTTCCGAGGCCCACAGGAGAACCCCCATGTCTTCCAGCCGCATCGGCACCCTCACTCCCGCGCTGGTGGCCGTTCTCCTCGGCGGCTGCAGGGAGAAGCCCCCCGTAGACACCGTGCAGGTCAGCTCCTTCGGAAGCGCCCAGCGGGCGGTGATCCTGGTCATGGACGGCGTGCGCGTCGAGGAGAGCTTCGGGGGTGGGGACACAGAGGCGCTCGGCACTTCCGACGCGACCGGGGCCCCCACCGTCGAGAGCCTGCCCCTGATGCGCGCCGAGCTCTTCCCCCACGGAGCCCTGGTGGCACCCGCCTACGTCACCGGAGAGACCGTCACCACCGCGTCCCATGCCGCCATGCTCACCGGGCAGCGCATCCCCCACGTCCCCATGGGCTCCAACGCCGGCGTCGGCCTCCGCCGCATCGACTACCCCACCCTCTTCGAAGTGCTACGCGACACGGAAGGCGCCGAGCTCGACGACGTTCACTTCCTGGGAAACACAGAGATCATCGCCGATCTGGTCTCCAGCTGGCATCCGGGCTTCGGCGACGATGTGCAGGGCAGCCTCACCATCCTCTTCGACGCCGAAGACCCCTCCCAGTTCTCCCACAACGACGAGGACGTGGTCGAGCTCGTCAAGGACACCCTGGACGGCGGCGCCCGCTACGTGCTGGCCAACCTGCACGAGACCGATCGCGCGGGCCACGAGACTCCCCAGCGCTACGCCGCCGCCGTCGAGCAGGACGACAGGCCCATCTCCTCGCTCTGGAGCTGGATCCAGGCCCAGGACGAGCTCAAGGACGACACCCTGCTGGTGGTGATGTCCGATCACGGCCGCCACCGCTTCGTCGAAGGCGAGCTGCCCTGGGCCCACCACGGCTGCAACTGCAGCGGCTGCCGTGAGATCCCGATGCTGCTGCTGGGGCCCGGAGTGCGCCAGGACTACATCGGCAGCGGGCCCTACATCCTGCCCGACATGGCCCGGACCACCTCCTGGCTGATGGGGATCGACCAGCCCTACAACACCGGCCTGTTGATGAGCGAGCTGCTCGAGGACGAGCCGCTGGTGAAGGAACGCAGCGGCGTCGTCCGCTTGAGCTCCTCAGGCGACCTGGTGGGCTGGCAGCGGTGGGAGCCTGGCTTCGACGTGCGCAGCAGCGTGGTGGTGGACGACGAGGTGCTGGCCACGGGCATCATGCACTCCGAGGAGCCGCGCGTGGTCCGGGCCCCGGGGGTGGACTACGCCTGCTGGCGTCAGTTCGATCTTCGGCCCGGCGACGACGAGATGCCCTGGGAAGGCGCCTGCTCCCGCCGCGAGGCGGGGGGGGCTTGGGAGCCCATCGGCTTCCCAGCCTCCACGGCCATGCCCGACCTCACCTCGACCATGGTGGTGGACGACGAGGGGCGGCTGCTGATCCTCTACATCGACACACTCAAGCACCCCATGCTCTACGGCTTCACGGCCTCCGACTCCTGGATCACCGCAGCGGTCTGGAGCGAAGAGGCTGGCTGGGCCACCGCCGACAACGACACGGGCTACGAGCGCTACCCCCTCAGCCCGTCGATGGTCTTCGACGACGGCCAGGCCACCGCGGTCTTCGTCGCCTCCGACAACACCCAGCAGATGCGCTACACCCGGCACCTCGAGCTCGCCAACATCTCGATCGACGACGGCACGCCCACCTGGCGCGAGCTGGGGACCATCGACCCGGCCGACGCCTCGGGCCACGCCTACGGTCGCGTCACCCGTCCCGCCCTGACCCTGCTCGACGGCGTCCTGCACCTGGCCTGCCTGGCCAACACCGAAGAGCAGGAGGGCACCTTCCTGCTGACCGCCGCCAGCACCGACGGCGGCCGGTCCTGGTCCGAGCTGCTCACGCTGGATGACAGCGGCAGCATCTACGCCCACACCACCCCCTCCTGGGGTCCGGATGGAGTCCTCCACTGGGCCCGGATGAGCTCGGCCCGGACGGTGGAGATCTGCCATGCCACGGCCGGCGCGGAAGACTATGCCTGCGCCGACAGCCACTCGGACTGGATCGACAGCCTGACGGCGGGGGCTGGAGGAGCCTGGGCCAGCCTGAGCGATGACGGGCAGCAGTGGGACAAGGCCTGGACCACATTCTGAGGGCTCCTCGGACATCTCGGTTCATCACCACCGAGAGCCGCCGACGGCCCCGCGACCAGGGCCTTCCAGCGCCGACGAGGCGCTGCTGGCCGCCAGCTCGCCCATGCGCCCGAGCACCTCGCCCAGGCCGGGGCCGCGAACGATGCCCTGGCTGGTAAGCCAGCCCCGCCCGACCCTCCGATCTTCCTTCGACGGTGGAAACGATTGCGAGTAGGATGGTGTTCCAAACCGGCCAGTTTAGAAGGAGTCGGCGGCGATGAACATGCGAATGTTATGGGTGTTCCTGGTTTTTCAAGGACTTGGCTGCAGGTTCCGCGACGATCCTGAGGACTCGCAGCCCAAGCTCGACACCTCCGACTCCCCCGACACCTCCGACTCAGACACGACCATCGACACCTCCGACACCGACGGCACCCTCGACACCTCCGACACCGACGCTCCGGTAGACCCTCGGGAGCCAGCCAACCTCCTGGAGAACCCGAGCTTCGAGGACGGCACCGACGCCCCCGACGGCTGGACCCAGCAAGGCGACTCGGCGGGCACCTGGCTCTGGAGCGAGGACCCGGTCCAGTCAGGCAGCCGCAGCGCGGGCCTCACCATCGCGGTCAATCAGGCCATCAGCTGGACTCAGACGGTCCCCGTCATCCCGGGCCACATCTACCAGCTGGGCGGCTATGTCGCCTTCGAACAGATCATGGGGACGGGCTCCACCAACTTCCAGACCATCTTCTACGGCGCCGATGGGGGAATCCTCGAGGTCATCGAGCTGCCGGAACACGGGGGCACCCGCGGGATGGGCTACGACTACCCGCCGCAGATCAAGTTCGCCGCCCCCATGGGCGCGGCCAGCGCCAAGGTCGTGCTGCACCTGACGGGCCCAGGCACCGCGTGGTTCGACGACGTCACCTTCGGCCGCGCTCCCACCGGGAGCTTCGCGGGCACCATCACCTCCGACGGCGCACCCGTCGAGGGCGCCAGGGTTCGTGTGTTCGGCGATCCCTGGGGGCTCGAGTTCTCCGCGTTCACCGATCAGGATGGGCACTACCTCATCAACAACCTGCCCGCAGCGCTGCCCCGCTACATCCTGATGGCCGCGAAGGACGGCTACCGCACCCGCAGCCAGGGGCAGCTGAACATCGAAGAAGACCACCTGACCCCCGTGGACTTCCAGCTGGTCCAAGGCGCCGATCCCACCGACGACCTCTACATCGCCTTCGCGCAGCTCGAGGCCTGGAAGTCCGCCGACGAGTCCGACCTGATCGACCGCGCCGTCGTCCCCCCGCTGGCGTCGGACTACCCGGACTACCTCCAGATCCAGCTCGGAGCAGGCTCGGTCGTCGACCCCGACGCCCCCGAGATCCAGGACCTGGTGGAGCTCATCCGCAGCACCATCCCGCCCGAAGATCGCACCAAGACCAAGGCGATCACGGACGCCATCTACTCTTGGATGGCCCAGAACATCGAGTACGACACGGTCTTCGCAGAGAACGGCGTCTTCCTGGACGTGCCCTGGGCCGACATCACCACCGCGATCTGGCAGTCCACCACCGATGAAGGCTGGGCGTGGGGCACCGACTACCTGGACTGGCTGGTCGACCCGGTCGAGCTGTTGGACGTGCGCTGCGGCCTCTGCAGCGAGCATGCCGGCCTGGCCACCGCCTTGCTGCGGGGCTTCAACATCCCCGCGCGCTCCGAAGGCGGCGTCTCCGAGTTCTGGACCCAGGCGCCCGAGGGCGACTCCGGCTGGCACGAGTGGGCCCCCTTCGCAGGCCGGGTGAGCTGGCGACAAAGCGGGCAACTCGAGGCAGAGTACGACCTCCACCGCATCACCTACTACTCCGTCGACGCCGACCCAGCCCCCCAGGGCAACTTCCTGTCCACCAACGGGACCCTCTGGCGTGAGACCCACCCGCTGGATGTCTGGTACTCGTTCGACGAGACAGGGCTGGCCCGGGCGATGGCCGACCTGGAGATCTTGAACCAGACCGGCGAGAGGCCCGAACCGAACTCCCGCGTCGGCTCTGCCATCACCTACAAGACCCGCTACCGCGACATCGAGATCCGCCTGCTCGACATGATCGACCAGCGCACGATCGAGGTGGAGTTCCCGCACATCGGCGACTCCGACTACCACATCGCCTACGACAACTTCGCCTCGTGGACCAACCACCCGGAGTGCTTGGTGGACGAGTGGGTCGAAGAGAAGAGTGATCCGTACGGTGACGAGACCATCTACATGCATCACTTCACCTTCGACGTCAGCTCGCTGATCCCCGAGTAGCCTGGAGGGCCCGCGGGCCCGTCACCGCAGCGGCGACACCGAGCCTGGGGCCTGTCGGCTCCAGATCCGGGGGTCAAGGCGCGTGTGTGCCCGGATTGGGGGGGAAGAAGCTGTCTTCCTCCAAAAATGCGGCGAGGGACCCTTGCGGCAGAGTCGCGACAGTGTGTATAAAGACATACACACCTGATCACTCTGCCCATGCAAGGAGCCGCCATGGCCCAGCAAGACCTCGTCGTCGTCGAGAACCTCCGCCGTGCCCGCGGCAAGTTCACGCTGGAGATCCCCCGCTGGACCGTGCCCGCGGGCGTAGTGGTGGGCGTGGTCGGTCCCAACGGCGCGGGCAAGACCACCCTGCTGCGCCTGCTGCCCGGGCTGGACAAGCCCGAGGGTGGCAGCGTGCGGGTGTTCGGCGAAGACCCCTGGAAGGCGCCGGAGAAGGTCCGCCTGGAGCTGGGCTTCATGGCCGACGACCAGGCGCTGTTCAACCTGCGCATCCACAAGCTGCTCTGGGTGCTCTCCGGCTACTACCCCAGCTGGGACGCCGCGCTGGTGGACCAGCTGCTCGAGCGCTTCCAGCTCGATCCCAGCCGCAAGGTCAGCCAGCTGAGCAAGGGCGAGGCGGTGCGCATCCGCCTGGTGGTGGCCATGGCCCACCGTCCCCGCCTGCTGGTGCTGGACGAGCCAGCCGCCGGGCTCGATCTCGCCGGCCGCCGGGCCCTGCTGCAGACCGTGCTCGAGGTGGTGGGGGACGAGCGCTGCTCGGTCATCATCAGCTCCCACCAGCTCACGGACCTCGAGCGCATCACCGACCGGCTGTTGGTGGTGCACGGTGGCAGGGTCTTGCACGAAGGCGCGACGGACGAGCTGGTGCCCGAGGGGCAGACCCTCGAGGAGGCCATGGTCGGGTGGAGCGCGCTGTGAGCCTGACTCACGCCAGGGGTTCCTTCCGCTTGCTGACGGCCGGATCCCGACCTCTGGCCGGCCTCGGGCTGGCGGGCGCCTGTCTCGCCACCGTGGCCTGGCTGACGATCCTGCTCGCACCCCAGGCGGGTGACTGGGCCTGGCTGGTGGTCGCGCTGGCGGGCGTGGCCCCGGGGCTGATGGCTGGCAGCATCCACGATCGAGGGGAGCGAGACCACCCCATACTTCCCGCTCATCCACGAACTCGAGCCCTGATCACGGCGCTCATGGTCAGCGCGGCGGGGCTGGCGCTGGCGGCCGTGACGGTGGGCCTGGTCTCGGTCACCATCCCGACCTCATGGGAGATCATCGCCTCCCGAGGCCCTCGTGCAGGGGCGCTCACCAGCGGCACGGAGGCCACGGTGCAGGCGGCCCGCGCGGTGGCGCTCGCCTTCCCCTTCGTCCTGGCCGGTGCAGCCCACCGGCTCAGGGAAGGCCTCGCGGCGCTGCTCCCCCACGCCGCCCCCACCCTGGCCCTGGCGCTGGGCGTCGCCGTGGGGCTCGACCCCGACGGCTGGGGCTTCCCCCTCCTGCTGGCGATGATGCTGGTCCTGGTGGTGCCCGGGCTGCGGCTGGACTGGGGGCGAGTCGCCCGCCGGCTCGAGGACGCGCTGCCAGCCGTGCAGGGCTCCCACCACCGCTCCGGGCTCCCTCCCCTCGCGCGCCTCGGCGCAGATCGGACCCGCTGGCTGCTGCGCACCGGCCTGCCAGCGCTGGCCCTCACACTCCTGGGCTGGGGGCTGTGCGCGGGGGTCGCGACCGGCGACGCACAGCCCACCGCCGACACCGTCGTGGGTCTGCTGACGATCCTGCTGATCCCCTTCCCACGCGTCCTCGCGATGACCACGATCCTCGGCATGCCGCCCTGGGCCACAGGGTCCAGCGACGATCCCCGCTGGCGGGCCTGGCAGCTGCTACCCCTGCCCCTGGCCAAGGTCGAACGCGAGGCGATCCTCGGACTGCTGGTCCTGGGCCTGCTGTTCTCCCTCGCCGATCTCGTGGGCGTGGTCGCCTGGTTCACCTACGAGCCGCCCGCCCACTCCATCGTGGCCAGCAGGGGCCTGATCCCGGCGAACTTCGACGCCCTGCTGGCGCCCGCCACAGCGGCGGCGCTGCATCTGTTCCACTTCCGCCGAGGCCGGCGCTTCGCCACGGCCGGTACGGTCGCGGTGCTCGCCTTCGCCTGGCTCCTGGCGCCCGTGCTGGCGGTCACGCAGGTCGGCAACCTGGGAATCATCGACCTCCTGGGCAAGGACCTGGGCTGGTTCGAGGGGCTCGGGGAGGCATCCAAGGCGATCCTGATGCTCGCACCGACGCTGGCATGGGGCACCGCGGCGTGGCTGGCCTGGCTCGCGTCCACCCGGCTGCTGTGGAGGACCCCATGAGCACCCTCCCCCTCCAGCTCTCTGCCGCCTCCGGCCTGCCCTTCTACCGGCAGGTCACCGACCAGATCTCCGCCCTGGTGCGCTCGGGGCAACTGCCGGCCGGCAGCCGCATGCCCTCGGTGCGCGAGCTGGCCGCCCAGCTCATGGTCTCCCTCATCACCGTGCGCCGGGCCTATGCCGACCTCGAGGCCGCGGGGCTGGTGATCCGCCGCCAGGGCCAGGGCACCTTCGTGGCCGACAACGTTGCCAAGGCCTCGGTGCAGCTGGCTCTGGACCAGGCCCACGAACAGCTCGCCCGCGCCGTTCGTCTCGCCCAACAGCTGGGCCTGGACGAGGACGAGATCCTGACCACGGTCCACGACATCCTGGCCGAGCAGGAGGACGAGACATGAACACCGTCAGCGCCCACGTCCGCACACTGCTCGCCATGCTCCACCCGGGCGAACCCTCGGCCTTGCCGGGATTCTCGGGTCTGTTCCTCGGCACCATGGGCCTGCTCATCGCCAGCCGCAGCCTGGACGCCCTGGAGATCGGGGATCGCGTCTTCGCGGCGCTTGGGCTGGTCCTCGCGACGGCAGGGCTGTCCAGCCTGCGGGAGGCCCGCTGGACACCGAAGCACCTCGAGGGCGTTCCCCTGCCCATGGGTCGCCAGGCTCGGCCTGGGGTGGAGCTGACGGTCTACCTGGCGATGATCACCGCTGCAGCCCTGGCCCTGGGCCTGACCTGGGGCTGGCTGGGCCTGTCCCTGCGCACCGTCCTGGACGTGCCAGCACCCACGGGCGGCGCGATGGTGACCGCGGTGCTGTGGGGTCTGGGCAAGGCCGCGCTGCTGCTCCTTCCCCTGCTGGTGGCGGCCTCGCCCCGCCAGGCCCAGCGAGGCCCCCTGGCCCTGCTGCGCCTGCTGATCCCCTGGCTCCCCGTCGGCGTGTCTGCGGCGGCAGGCTGGCTGGATGGACCCAGCGGGGTGCTCATGACCGCCGGAGCCATGGCCGCCGCCACCACCGCGCTGCTCCTGCTGCGCCACACGGGCTGGGAGCGGTGGCGGCCCACACTCCCGGAGCTGGGGGATCCCTCCCAGCGCGCACGTCGGGGACGCGAGCCCGTCACCCGCCTGGTGGCGGACCTGCGCGGGGGCCTACTCCAGGGACTGGGGTGGGGGCTGGCCCTGTCCGTCATGGCTTGGCTCAGCCTCGCGGGGGTGGCCCTGGGCTGGCTGCCCCGGGACCTGGAGATCGCCGGCATCCTCCTCATCGCAGGCGCCTTCCTGGTGGCCACCCAGTCCTCCCTGCGCATCCCCTTCACCGCTCGCTTCCCCGCCTGGCGGCCGCCCCAGCTTCCCTGGGCCGGGCTGCCCCTGCCCCACGGAGCGTTCCAGCGAAGCATCCACGCCCACCAGAGCCTGGCCTGGCTGGCGCTGGTGCCGGTGCAGGCCGCGGGCCTGCTGCTGGCCTACCGCCTGCTGCCCGCCGAGCACATCGCCATCGGCGGCGCGGAGATCACCCTGGGACTGCTGCTGGTGATGATGCCGATCCTGATGCTCTGGGAGGGCCGCCAGGCCAACACCAACCGGCCCGGAGGCGTCGCCCTGCGCGTGGCGGTGGTGCTGCTGGGGCTGGCCACCGTCCAGGTCGCCCTGTTCATGACCGTCAACACCATGGGCTTCGCCCTGGATGCCGAGAGCGCCGTGGCACAGAACTGGTCACGAGCCGCTGCTCGCCTGCTGGGCGCCCTGGGCCCCTCCACCGCGCTGGGCTTGGCCTGGCTGGCCGCGGGCCGCCTGCTGATCCTGCGGGACGCGGAAGCAGAGAGAGGCGACGCGAGGCCGGCGACCTAGAACCGCTCGATTCCCCCGACCCTGCGCGTCAGGGTGGGCACGATCGAGCGCCGCGCGCCCAAGAACCGCTCGATTGCCCCAGCCCTGCGCGTCAGGGTGGGCACGATCGAGCGCCGCGCGCCAAAGAACCGCTCGATTGCCCCAGCCCTGCGCGTCAGGGTGGGCACGATCGAGCGCCGCGCGCC
>ERZ890953.694-NODE-694-length-18542-cov-5.778060_pt1 | contig 18542 bp, 20 predicted proteins | sample MGYA00521264_ERZ890953 | MGnify/ENA primary metagenome ERZ890953 (study PRJEB32303, sample SAMEA104408629) | aquatic metagenome | biome: Brackish water; feature: Chemocline; material: water | place: Baltic Sea | collected 2014-10-26T21:54:00 | depth 200 m ...
AGAAGATCCGGTTAAAGTCATAGAGACCCTGGCTTCCAATTTAACTAATAAACTGCTGCATGGACCCACCATTGAGATGCGCAAGGCATTAAAAGAAGACGATAAGCCGCTAATTCAGTTATTACACTCGTTAATCGACCACAGTTAAAGCGTTACTTACCTAACCACCCACGAGAATTCCGCAGGAAAACATCCATGAAGGCTTCCATTTTATCCAAGTTAGAAATACTCAGTGCGCGCTATGAAGAAATTGCCGGTCTTTTGTCTGATATTGAAGTGATTAATGATCAAAATCGTTTTCGTACATTGTCTATGGAATATTCTCAACTTGAGGATGTGGTGAAAACATTTACTGAATTTCAAAATTTTGAGCAGGATAAGTTAGCAGCAGAAGAAATGCTGAAGGAAGAAGATGCTGAAATGCGTGAAATGGCTGAAGAAGAAATCAATGAAGCCAAGCAGCGCATGGAAGAGCTTGAAATGACGTTGCAAAAACAGCTGTTGCCTAAAGATCCTAATGATAACAGCAACGTGTTTCTTGAAATAAGAGCAGGTACCGGTGGTGACGAAGCTGCTATTTTTGCGGGAGATTTATTCCGCATGTACAGTCGCTATGCGGAAAATAAAAGATGGCAAATCGAAGTATTAAATAGCAACCTGGGTGAGCATGGTGGCTATAAAGAAATTATAGCCCGTATTATAGGGGCAGGTGCTTTTTCTAATTTGAAATTTGAATCAGGTGCTCACCGTGTGCAACGCGTGCCGGAAACCGAATCGCAGGGACGGGTGCATACTTCGGCGGCCACGGTGGCGGTCATTCCCGAAACAGCCGATGTGGAAAAAATTGACATTAACCCGGCCGATTTGCGGGTGGATACTTTTCGTGCCTCGGGCGCTGGTGGTCAGCACGTTAATAAAACCGATTCGGCTATTCGCTTAACCCATATACCGACCGGAACGGTTGTTGAGTGTCAGGATGAGCGTTCTCAGCATAAAAATAAAGCGCGCGCCATGTCATTGCTGCAGGCCAGAATTTATGATGCCGAAAAGCAGAAACAGGATAAGGAACAGGCAGAAGAGCGTAAGTCACTGGTCGGTAGCGGCGACCGATCAGAACGCATTCGCACCTACAATTATCCCCAGGGCCGTTTAACCGATCACCGTATTAATCTTACTCTGTATAAGCTGGACGACATCATGTCAGGTAGCCTGGAGCACGTTATCGACCCGTTGATGAATGAGCATCAGGCCGAACAGTTAGCCAATCTGGCTGAAGAATATTGATGCTCCTGAGACGAGCACATCGTTATCATGGCAGGCAATGATGATGGTGCGCACGACGCACCCTACACGATCAAACAACAGCTAGAGTGGGCAACAGGCATTCTGTATTCGATCAGTTGTTCGGCTGCTCTGGATAGTGAGGTTCTGCTGGCATTCTGTTTGCAAAAGAACCGAAGTTACTTAATGACCTGGCCGGAAAGAGAGTTAACTTCGGATCAATATGAGCATTTTCATGATTTAATTCGTAAACGCCTGCAGCCCCAGCCTGTTGCTTATTTAACAGGAAGTCGTGAATTTTATTCGATGGAGTTAACTACGACACCTGCGACCCTGGTACCCCGGCCTGAAACCGAGATGTTGGTGGATTCGGTGCTGGATTTAATAGCGGGTCTGCCTGCGCAAAAAATACTTGAACTGGGTACGGGTACCGGTGCGATATCGCTGGCGATAAAAAAATATGCTCCTGAAAGTGAAATTCTGGCAACTGATATCAGTTTACCAGCTTTGCAAGTTGCACAATCGAATGCACTGAAACATCACCTGGATATAACCTTTATAGAGTCTGACTGGTATCAATCCGTGCAGCGAACAAAATTTAATATTATTGTTTCCAATCCCCCCTATATTGCTGCCAGCGATCCCTATTTGAGCCAGGGTGACCTTCCTGCCGAACCGTTACAGGCATTAAGCAGTGGTGAAACCGGCCTGGAAGCTATCAATGTAATTATTCAGGGAGCTAAAGAGTATTTACAGAACGAAGGCTGGATATTGCTGGAGCATGGTTATGATCAACAGCAGGCGGTGACCGGTATTTTTTTGCAATACGGTTTCAGGGATATTTCAACGCTACGCGATTTTAACGATTTAGCCCGAGTTACACTGGCCAGAAAATAACCTGTAAATTTGTGTTGAATTTTATAAACTGAAGTCGTACGCTTTGGCAATGGATGAGCACCTTCATATTAGAGAAAGAAAAATCTGCCTGAACCGTAGCGGCGATACGCATCAGGTGGAAGCTGCCTGTGCGGCTTTGCGTGGAATTCAGGGTGTATATCATGCTCAACCTGTTTCTAATTACCGGCTGACGCTGACTTATTCTCTGCAATATCTTTCGTTTGAGCTGATTGAAGCCTTGCTGAAAGAGCTTGGCTTTTATCTGGATAACTCTATCTTCGCCATTATCCGACGCAATATTTACCAGTATCTTGAAGATAATGTGCGTGAAAAGCTGCGCCTCGATGAGGAAAAGCAGGCTTTAGTGTGTGATATTGATGCCGATATACCTAATGATGAACCTGAAAAATATTGGAATAATTACCGTTAGAATTACTTATTTTGCAGGTATTTAACCCGCAATTCTCACAGGAGAGCAAGATGATCGCGCAGGGCTTTGGATTTACAGGAATTTTTTTAAACGAATGGAATAACAATGTGTATTGTCGAGTATCGAAAGAACCCTGTAAATTCAAAGAACAGGCGAGGGATTGTCACTCCTGTGAAAAATTCTGGTTAAACCCTTCTACTCTAATTGAGTTACCCGGTAACCCGCCTGTTTTAAATGATTGATCAAACCATCTTTACCCAGTAAGTGGGCGGATCCGACGAGTACCATTTCTGTCTCAGGAGTTTTCAGGTAGTCATAAATTTGCGGTAACCAGTTTAAATTTCTTTGCACCAGTAGCTGTTGATAAAGCGTATCAAATTCCTGTTGCATGGGTAAAATAAACATTTCTTCAAGTTGTTGAATGTCTCCTGTTTTCCAGCTTGTTAGCATGTCGGAAAATAATTCACGCATGGTTTCTATGTCTTCCAGGGTTTGCCGGATCATTTGGTCTTCCTGCCCTTTGCCCATGTTAGCGATAAAATCAATTTGCTGCTGCAGGCTTTCCAGTGCAAGGGTTTTCTTCATATCCTGTTGAGCCAGGTTGAAAAAATATTGATCTACTCCATAGTTGCTGACACCGAGTTTTTCCAGTTCGAGTAAGGTCAGTGATATGGCAACCATCGATGGTTTGAATTTGATAAATTGATTAACGCTCAGGTGGTTCTTTGCAAAGTGTGACTCAAGTTCTGCAAAGGTTTCTGCTGAAATAATATCTTTTAAACTCTGGTTTTGTGGTAAAGATACTGCTTTCATTAATTGTGACTGAAAGGCGGGACTGTTGCTGCCGCCGATATCAGTTTCGAATGCCAGGCTTTGTGACTGCTGGTAGGCGAGTTCAAAGGCATCCGGTAAAGGATAATCCGATGAGCGTAGCAGGTGGATGGTGCCGGCCAGGTAAATCTTGTAGTGATCTGATTCAACTAGCCAGACAGGGCTGGCAGCGAAGGCTGACCGGGTAACAAGAATAAAGGTGAATAGAATGTATTTCATTTTGGAATTTAAAGCGCCAGTGTTGTATTTATTATGAAGGCCTAATATGCATACGAAGCAGCCTTCTGTCAAAAGTGGATTGATAGATGAATAACAAACAGACTAGAATAGTCGATTATTTTGTATTGTGAATGATGTGATGGACTTCTCCAGACGTTTTGATGTAATTGTGATTGGTGGTGGACATGCCGGCACCGAAGCTGCGCTTGCGTCTGCACGTATGGGGGCGAATACTTTATTGCTGACTCATAATATTGATACGCTGGGTCAAATGAGTTGTAACCCTGCAATCGGTGGTATCGGTAAGGGGCACCTGGTTAAAGAAATCGATGCTCTGGGCGGTGTAATGGCACTTGCAGCCGATAAAGCGGGTATTCAGTTTCGTATTCTAAATCGTCGTAAAGGCCCTGCGGTTCGAGCTACCCGGGCACAGGCTGATCGTCAGTTATATCGTGCAGCTATCCGCGAAGTGCTGGAAAATCAGCCAAATTTATCGCTGTTTCAGCAACCGGTTATTGATCTGATAGAAAGCAATGGTCGTGTTGAGGGTGTTGCAACCGAAATGGGGCTCAATTTCTACGCATCCAAAGTGGTGTTAACCGTTGGTACGTTTCTGGCCGGAAAGATTCATATCGGTCAGGCCAATTACAGTGGTGGTCGTGCCGGCGATCCACCTTCTATTGCACTGGCTGATCGTTTGCGTGAACGGCCTTTTCGAATCGATCGTTTAAAAACCGGTACTCCGGCGCGGCTGGATCGTAAAACGCTGGATTATTCTAAAATGCAGGAGCAGCCAGGAGATGATCCGTTACCGGTGTTTTCTACCATGGGTTCGGTGGATTTACATCCTCGACAGGTGAGTTGCCACATCACTTATACCAGTGAAAAGACGCACGATATTATTCGCGCTGGCCTGGATAGATCGCCTCTGTTTACCGGTGTAATAGAAGGTACCGGTCCGCGTTACTGTCCGTCGATAGAAGATAAGGTGGTGCGCTTTGCAGATAAAACATCACACCAGATTTTCGTTGAACCGGAAGGTTTGAATCTATCTGAAGTTTACCCTAATGGTATTTCTACCAGTCTGCCTTATGATATACAGGAAGCATTGATTCATAGTATCCCCGGTTTTGAACAGGCGCATATTATCCGTCCCGGTTATGCTATAGAGTATGATTTTTTTGATCCGCGAGATTTGCGCCCCGATTTGCAGACCCGTTTTTTTGAGGGTTTGTATTTTGCCGGGCAGATTAACGGTACGACCGGCTATGAAGAAGCGGCAGCTCAGGGCTTACTGGCCGGCGCTAATGCCGCAGCGGCTGTGTTAGGTAAAGAGCCCTTAAACCTTGCTCGTTCTGAAGCTTATATGGGTGTGCTGGTCGATGATTTGATAACGCGTGGTACCAGTGAGCCGTATCGCATGTTTACCAGTCGAGCCGAATACCGCCTGATGCTTCGTGAAGATAATGCTGATTTGAGGCTGACTGAAACAGGCCGTCAACTGGGTCTGGTCGATGACCAGCGTTGGGCAGCTTTCAGTGAATACAGAGAGCAGCTTGAATTGTTAAACCAGACTTTAAAGGAAAGCTGGGTGCGCCCGGGGGTTCCTGCTGAAAAAATTCTGAATCCTTTGCTGGGTAACCCTATTAACCGTGAATATCGCTTTTCTGAAATGCTGAAGCGGCCGGAAATTGGCATAAATCACCTGATGCCTTTGCTGGATAAGCAACTGAAATTTGATGAAAGGGTGCAGGAACAGGTCGAAATTAATAGCAAATATTCAGGTTATCTGTCACGCCAGCAGGATGAGATTAACAAAGCTGTAAAGCATGAATCTACCGAATTACCAGTACAAATGGATTATGCACTGGTCAAGGGGCTCTCTAATGAAGTTCGTCAGAAGTTGCAGGATGTGCGTCCCGCTACCATTGGCCAGGCAGGCCGAATTTCGGGTATTACGCCGGCTGCGATTTCCTTATTACTGGTTCATTTAAAACGTCAGATTCCTGCGCAGAAATCAGCATAATGTTAACTTCTATGCTGCAGGCAGGTCTTGCAGGGTTAAATCTTTCATTTGATGACAGGCAAATAAAGCAGTTAAAGGATTATCTTGAGCTGTTAATAAAGTGGAATAAAAGTTTTAACCTGACTGCAATAACTGACCCGCAGAAAATGGTGGCTTATCATGTGCTGGATAGTCTTTCGATAATAAGCGAAATGCCGCAACAGGGTTCCTGTCTGGATGTTGGTACTGGTGCCGGGTTGCCGGGAATTCCGCTGGCTATTATGTTGCCGGAGTCTTACTGGGTGCTGCTGGATAGCAATGGAAAGAAAACCCGTTTCGTTCAGCAGGCAATCGCCAGTTGCGGTTTGTCTAATGTTAAAGTTGTGCACTCGCGTATTCAGGACTATCATGCCGATTCTTCTTTCGATGTGATTGTTAGCAGGGCATACTCTTCTTTACTGGATTTTGTGTCTTCGGTTGATGCAATCTGGCAAGGCAATACGCGATTGATTACGATGAAAACAGAGTTAAGTGAAAACGAGTTACAATCTCTGGATTCGACCTTATTTAAATTACAGATCAATCAATTACAAATTCCGGGCATTGCCGAAAAGCGTAGTCTGGTCACTATACAGCGACAGGAAATATGACCAAAATCATTACAATTGCCAATCAAAAAGGCGGTGTAGGAAAAACCACAACCTGTGTCAACCTGGCTGCTTCTCTGGCTGCGACCAAGCGTCGTGTGCTGTTGATTGATATGGATCCCCAGGGTAATGCCACGATGGGGAGCGGGATTGATAAAAGCGAACTGGCTTCCAGTGTATGCGATGTCCTGCTGGGTGAAAAAACTATTCAGGAATCAATTATAAAAGCGCCGGAAGCGGGTTTTGATCTATTGCCATCGAATGGTGATTTGACCGTCGCTGAAGTTCAGTTAATGAACAAGATTGGCAGAGAGCGTCAATTAACCCTGGCTCTTGAGAAGGTTGATAATCTATATGATTATATCCTGATCGACTGTCCTCCTTCTTTAAATATGTTAACGGTGAATGCACTGGTGGCATCAAATGGCGTCGTAATTCCAATGCAGTGTGAATATTATGCGTTGGAAGGTTTGACTGCTTTACTGGAAACTATTGAGCAGATTCGAATCAGTGTTAACCCAAAAATCAAGGTCGAAGGACTGTTACGTACTATGTATGACCCGCGTAATAACCTGTCGAATGATGTTTCCAGTGAATTAGTAGAACACTTTGGAGACACGGTTTACCGTACTGTGATACCACGTAATGTCCGCCTGGCCGAGGCCCCCAGTTATGGTCTGCCAATTTTGCAATATGATAAAAACTCACGCGGTTCTATGGCTTATCTTGCGCTGGCTGGCGAAGTATTGAGAAGAGATGCCAAACAGCATCATTATGTGAATTAATATGGTTGTTAAAAAGAAAAGATTAGGTCGCGGATTAGGGGCTCTGATTGGAAGTGTTGAACAGGTGACTCAGGCAAGCGAAGAAGAAATTGCCTCCGGATTGACGGAGTTACCGATAGATAAAATACAACGTGGTGAATATCAGCCACGTAAACATTTTGATGAAGAATCTTTGCAGGAACTGGCAAACTCTATAATTGCCCAGGGCGTTATTCAGCCGATAGTGGTTAGAAGAGAAGGCTCTCATTATGAACTGATTGCTGGCGAACGTCGTTGGCGCGCCTCACAAATGGCCGGTTTGCAGTCAATTCCTGCCGTTATAAAGGATATAGACACAAAGTCAGCTGCAGCGGTTGCCCTGATTGAAAATATCCAGCGTGAAGACCTGAATCCTTTGGAAGAATCAGCGGCTTTGCAGCGTTTAATTAATGATTTTGAGCTTACCCACATGCAGGTGGCAGAAGCTGTCGGGCGTTCCCGCGTGGCTGTCAGTAATTTATTGCGTCTGTTAGAGCTGGCCGAACCGGTTAAGGAACTGGTTAATAAGTCATTACTTAGCATGGGGCATGCCCGCGCACTGCTGGCTTTGGCGGAACATGATCAGCCGGATGTTGCCCGAATTGTGGTTAACAGAGGATTGTCTGTCCGTGAAACTGAGGCTCTTGTGAAAAAGACTCTGTCTCCGGCTCCGCCAAAACCTCCTAAAGCTGAAGTAGACCCTGATATTCAGCGATTGGAGCAAAGAATTAGTGATAGTCTTTGTACTGAAGTGAAAATAAAATCAGCAGATAAAGGGGTTGGTCAACTTGTTATAAATTTTCATAACAATGATGAGCTTGACGGAATTTTAAAACACTTGCTTGATTAATTGTTACTGATCTAATAATCAGAGTTTACTAATATATTTATATTTATTTGATGTATAAAATTTTTGATTGTCCGATTGATTAATGTCAAACAACTCCTTATACTTCTGCGGCATTCAAGGGGAACAGAGTTTTTAATCGGTAACTAAAACGATGAAAATTCAAATCCAGCTTTTGCTTACAGTACAGTTAGTTTTGTTACTGATATATTCTCTTCTGGTTTATTTGTTTAAATTAGGAGATGTGTTTTCAGCACTAACTGGATGTCTGGCGAGTCTGTTACCGAGCGTTTATTTTAGTTATAAAATGTTACGCAGGGCAGATAGTAATGACGCAGCCAAATGGCTGAGTTATACATACCGATCTAATATTGGTAAATGGTTGATGGCAGGCATGATTTTTGTTCTGGCTTTTACCTCAGGTTATCAGTGGGATCCAATAATTTTATTTGCCGGTTATTTGTTAATACAAATGTCCGGTGTTTTTGTGCCAATTTTATTTAAGGGTAAATAGTCAGCAATGTCAGCTTACGAAACCTCAGGCGATTATATCAAGCATCATTTGACTAACCTTACGTTTGGTCATACTGAACAGCATGGTTGGGGTATAGCGCATGGTGCTGAAGATTTGGCCGAGATGGGTTTCTGGTCAATCAACCTGGATTCTATGGGTTTTTCTATCGGGCTAGGCGTGTTGTTTCTATGGTTTTTCCGCAAAATAGGTAAAGCTGCAACAGCAGATGCGCCCAGTGGATGGCAAAATTTTGTTGAAATGCTGTTTGAGTTTATCGATGAATCTGTTCGCGGGTCATTTTCTGGCAGAAACAGTCTGATCGCTCCGCTTTCCCTGACTATATTTGTCTGGGTTTTCCTGATGAATTTTATGGATCTACTGGCTGTTGATCATATTCCTTTTCTGGCAAGCCTTATAGGGATTCCATATTTAAAGATAGTACCTTCTACTGATCCGAATATTACCTTCGGTCTCTCTCTGTCAGTTTTTATACTGGTGCTTTACTACAGTTTCAAATTCAAAGGTGCGGGTGGTTTTTTTGCTGAACTGGCTTTCCATCCGTTTCCCAAATTTATGATGCCAATCAACCTGTTGCTTGAAGGGGTTACCCTGATAGCCAAACCGATTTCACTGGCACTGCGTTTATTCGGCAATATGTATGCCGGTGAAATGATATTCATACTGATAGCTTTGATGTACAGCGGTGGTTGGGCATTAGGGTTGTTTGGTGAAGTTTTACAACTGGGCTGGGCTATTTTCCATATCCTGATCATCACTTTGCAGGCGTTTATATTTATGACGCTGACTATCGTGTATCTTGATATGGCATCCCAGGAATCACACTAATTTTTATATATATTCTTTTCTATTAGGAGAAATTCATGGAAAACGCTCTGCTGTTTATTGCTGGCGCAATTATGATGGGCCTTGGTGCGTTAGGCGCTGCGGTTGGTATCGGTGTTTTAGGTGGTCGCTTTCTTGAAGGCGCTGCACGTCAGCCCGAACTTATTCCAATGCTACGTACACAATTCTTCATCGTTATGGGTCTTGTTGATGCGGTACCAATGATTGCTGTTGGTCTGGCTATGTACATCATGTTTGCTGTTGTTGGTGGTTAATACCACTATTGTTTTAAACTCTATTTGAGGACAGCGATATGAATTTCAATGCAACTCTGATCGGACAAAGTATTACTTTTCTAATATTTGTCTGGTTCTGCATGAAATATGTCTGGCCGCCATTAATGACGGCTCTGGAACAACGTAAGGCTAAAATTGCTGATGGCTTGGCTGCGGCAGAAAGAGGTCAGAAAGATCTCAAGCTTGCTCAGTCTAAAGTTAGTGACAATCTTAAAGAATCAAAGCAACAGGCTCAGGAAATCATTACTCAGGCGCAAAAGCGTGCGCATGAAATAGTTGATGAAGCGAAAGAGGCTGCTCGTGATGAAGCTGAAAAGATTAAAGCTTCTGCCAGTTCAGACATAGAACAGCAGATAAATTCTGCGCGTGAACATCTGCGTAAAGAAGTATCATCTATTGCACTGGCTGGTGCAGAGCAGATACTTAAACGAGAAGTCAATGCAGAAGCTCATGGCAAGGTGCTTGACGAACTGATGGCGCAAATCTAGGTACATTATAGAATGTCTGATTTTGAAACTGCTGCTCGCCCTTATGCTAAAGCAATTTATGAACTGGCCAGTGAGCAGGATAATCTTCAATTCTGGTCTGATGTCCTGCAACTAGCTGCTCAGGTTGCAGCTGATGAGGATATGCAGGCTTTAATAACTTCACCTTCTGTTGAAGATAAGCAATTATCCGAACTATTTGTTTCCGTTTTATCGACGGTAAAAGATGCCCCGGAAATTAACCAGGAAGTGAAAAATCTGTTGTCTTTGCTGGTTGAAAATGGCCGGCTTCTTTCGTTAGATGCAATTCATGTGGTTTATGAAGAGCTCAAACAGATAGCAGAAGGCATAGTAGAAGTTAAGATTACGTCAGCCAGAAAACTGACGGTCAAGCAAGAAAAAGAAATTGCCAGTCAAATGAAAAAACGACTGGGTAAAGAGATAAGTATTTCAGTTGAAATCGATCAATCATTGATTGCCGGTGCCATTATTAAGGCGGGTGATCTGGTGATAGATGGATCTGCGCTTGGGCGTCTGAGTAAACTGACATCAATTTTGAACAAATAACACTGAATTTTCTGAATTCATTTTTTGGATTCTTTATTTTGAACATGGGATCACCTTATGCAACTTAATCCGTCAGAAATTAGCGAACTGATAAAAGAACGCATCAAAAATTTTGAGAGCGCTGCAGAAGCTAGAACAGAAGGTACCATCGTAAGTTTGACCGATGGTATAGCACGCGTCCATGGTTTGGCTGATGTCATGTCTGGTGAAATGATTGAATTTCCAGGTGACACCTATGGTATGGCTCTTAACCTCGAAAGAGATTCTGTGGGAGCTGTAATTTTAGGGCCTTATAAGCATTTAACGGAAGGTGATACGGCTAAATGTACAGGTCGTATCCTGGAAGTACCAATTGGTCCTGAGCTACTGGGTCGTGTGGTGAACTCACTGGGTGATCCAATAGACGGTAAAGGTCCGATTGGATCTAAAATGTTTTCACCCATTGAACGAGTGGCGCCTGGTGTTATCGAAAGAAAATCGGTAGATCAGCCTGTACAAAGTGGTCTGAAAGCTATCGATGCCATGGTTCCTGTTGGACGCGGTCAGCGTGAATTGATTATCGGTGACCGTCAAACGGGTAAATCGGCTGTTGCGATAGACGCTATTATTAACCAGAAAGGTACTGGCGTTAAATGTATTTATGTAGCGATCGGGCAAAAAGCATCAACGGTTGCTAATGTAGTGCGCAAATTAGAAGAACATGGCGCAATGGCACATACCATCGTAGTTGCTGCCAATGCTTCAGACTCTGCAGCATTACAGTATATCGGACCTTATTCGGGTTGTACCATGGGCGAGTACTTTCGTGATCGTGGTGAAGATGCGCTGATTGTTTATGATGATTTAACAAAGCAGGCATGGGCATATCGTCAGGTTTCTTTGTTGTTGCGTCGTCCACCAGGTCGTGAAGCATATCCGGGTGATGTATTCTATTTGCACTCACGTCTGTTAGAGCGTGCATCACGAGTTAACGAGAATTTCGTCGAAAAATTTACTAAAGGTAAAGTGAAAGGTAAAACCGGTTCATTAACAGCCTTACCTATAATCGAAACTCAGGGTGGTGACGTATCGGCGTTCGTACCTACTAATGTTATCTCTATTACTGACGGTCAAATTTTCCTTGAATCAGATATATTTAATGCCGGTATTCGACCTGCGATAAATGCTGGATTATCGGTTTCCCGGGTAGGTGGTGCGGCACAAACCAAGATTATTAAAAAGCTCGGTGGTGGTGTACGTCTGGCACTGGCTCAGTATCGTGAACTGGCTGCATTCTCTCAGTTTGCTTCAGATCTTGATGAAGCAACCAGAAAACAACTTGAGCGTGGTCAACGTGTAACTGAATTAATGAAACAGGGACAATATGCTCCTTTATCGGTTGCTGAAATGGCTGTTTCACTGTTTGCGGCCAACGAAGGCTATATTGATGATGTTGATGTTAAAAAAGTTGTAGCTTTTGAGGCAGCCCTGCATTCTCACGTAAAGTCTAATAATAGCGATTTACTGGATAAGATTAATGAGTCTGGTGATTACAACGATGAAATCATCAATGGTTTAAAATCGGCTATTGAAACTTTTAAAGCCAACGGCGTTTATTAAGCGAACGTTTAACGGTACTTATAGAGACTAGATTATGGCTGGTGCTAAAGAGATAAGAACCAAGATCAAGAGTGTGCAAAACACTGCGAAGATCACAAAAGCCATGGAGATGGTTGCGGCCAGTAAGATGCGTCGTGCGCAGGAGCAAATGCAGGCGACACGACCCTACGCAGAAAAAATTAAGAGAGTTATCGGGCATGTAGGTAGTTCACATCCTGAATATAAACATCCATTCCTGGTTGCTCGCCCAATTAAGAAGGTAGGGTTAATAGTAGTTTCATCTGATCGCGGCTTATGTGGCGGTTTGAATATAAACCTGTTTAAAAAGTCTTTGAGTTTGATTACCGAATGGCACGATCAAAAAATAGATTTTGAAGCCGTTACTATCGGTACTAAGGCACTGGGTTTTTTCAAGCGAATCGGCGCTAAAATCTCTGCGGAAGTGAGTCATATTGGTGACAGGCCTGAAATTACCGATATTATCGGTACAGTACAGGTGATAATGAAAGGATACTTAAAAGGCGAGATTGATGCGATTTATTTGATCGGCAACAATTTTGTAAACACCATGACACAGTCACCCACAGTTCAACAACTGGTGCCGGTGGTTGCGTCTGATGATAAAGCGTTAAAGCATCACTGGGATTATATTTATGAACCTGATTCTAAAGAAGTGATCGATAATTTGTTAGACCGCTATATTGAGTCACTGGTTTATTCTGCAGTGGTTGAGAATATAGCCTGTGAAATGGCCGCAAGAATGGTTGCGATGAAGAGTGCAACTGATAATGCTGGCGATTTGATTAAAGAGCTACAATTAATATATAACAAGGAACGTCAGGCAGCCATCACTCAGGAAATCAGTGAAATTGTTGGCGGCGCAGCAGCCGTTTAAACTAAATTTGAAATTATATTTGTAAGAGGAATCAAGCATGAGTTCTGGAAATATCGTGGAAGTAATCGGCGCTGTCGTCGACGTAGAGTTTCCTCGTGACTCTGTACCTAAAGTCTACGACGCACTCAATATTACGGATGCGGATAATTTGACTCTTGAGGTGCAGCAGCAGTTAGGTGATGGCGTTGTAAGAACGATTGCCATGGGCCCATCTGAAGGGTTGCGTCGTGGTCTGGTAGTTACAAATTCCGGTTCTCCTATTCAGGTGCCTGTCGGTCAGAAAACTTTGGGCCGCATTATGGATGTGCTGGGAAGACCCGTTGATGAAGCTGGTCCAATTGGCGCAGAAAAAACAATGCCAATCCATAGAGAGGCACCAGCCTATGACGAACAGTCATCTGAAACTGAAATTCTGGAAACTGGAATCAAGGTTATCGATCTGATCATGCCTATCGCCAAAGGCGGTAAAATTGGTCTGTTTGGCGGTGCAGGTGTTGGTAAAACCGTAACACTGATGGAACTGATTCGAAACATAGCTGTTGAGCACTCTGGTTTCTCGGTATTTGCCGGTGTCGGTGAGAGAACACGTGAAGGAAATGACTTTTATCATGAAATGTCGGAAGGTGGCGTTTTAGATAAGGTAGCACTGGTTTATGGCCAGATGAACGAGCCACCGGGTGCGAGATTACGTGTAGCACTTTCTGGATTGACAATGGCTGAGCATTTCCGTGATGAAGGTCGTGACGTTCTGATGTTCGTCGATAATATCTATCGTTATACACTGGCAGGTACTGAAGTTTCGGCACTGTTGGGTCGTATGCCATCAGCGGTAGGTTACCAGCCTACTCTTGCTGAAGAAATGGGTGCCTTGCAGGAACGTATTACTTCCACCAAGACTGGTTCAATTACTTCTTTCCAGGCAGTTTATGTTCCAGCCGATGATTTAACCGATCCATCTCCTGCAACTACGTTTGCTCACCTGGATGCAACACTGGTATTGTCGCGTCAAATCGCTGAACTTGGTATTTACCCGGCGGTAGACCCACTCGATTCAACATCGAGAATGCTTGACCCTAATGTGGTGGGCAATGATCACTATGATACAGCTCGAGAAGTACAGGGTACTTTGCAGCGTTATAAGGAACTGAAAGATATTATCGCAATTCTGGGTATGGATGAATTATCCGAAGATGATAAACAGATTGTAGCCCGTGCCCGTAAGATTCAACGATATCTTTCTCAGCCATTCTTCGTGGCCGAAGTTTTCACCGGTGCCCCTGGTAAGTATGTAAGCCTTAAAGACACTATTGCCGCATTTAAATCGATTGTTAGTGGTGAGATGGATCAGTATCCTGAACAGGCTTTTTACATGGTGGGCGGTATAGAAGAAGTTGCTGAAAGAGCGAAATCGCTTTAATAAAATGCACTGTAGAGGGTCACAATAATGGCAATGACAATACATGTTGATATCGTAAGTGCCGAGGAGCAAATATTCTCCGGCCCTGCAGAAATGGTTTACGCACCAGCTATCATGGGTGAAGTTGGTATTGCTCCACGCCATACGCCTTTAATATCACCATTGAAACCTGGTGAAGTCAGGCTGGATATAGGCAATGGAAAAGAAGAGTTTTTCTTTATTTCTGGCGGTATTCTGGAAGTTCAGCCACATGTTGTAACAGTGTTATCTGATACGGCTATCCGGGCTGATGATCTGGATGAAGCGGCGGCGATTGAAGCTAAAAGACGTGCTGAAGCGGCATTGGCAGATCAAAAAACAGATATCGATGTAGCAAAAGCCAGGGCAGAAATTGCTGCAGCTGCAGCCCAGATAGCAGCAATTCAGAAGTTAAAAATCAACCGTTAAACACTAACAGTTAAACCTGGTTCACAGTTTTAAAAAAAGGGAGCATTAGCTCCCTTTTTTTTGTACTATAATTTTTTGTTAAATGCTAAATAGTTTATTCTTGTTAAGATAATAATTCTGATTTAAAGGAACGGCAATATGTCACTAAGTATCATTATTCTGGCTGCTGGAAAAGGCAGCAGGATGAAGTCTAACAAGCCAAAAGTTATTCATCAGGTCGCGGGTAAACCAATGCTGCAGCATGTTGTTGATACCAGTAAATTATTAAATCCTGAGCAGATTATAGTGGTAATTGGCCATGAGTCTGAGCAGGTAAAAGAATCAATGCAGGGTCAGGGGTTAATTTTTGTTGAACAGACTGAACAACTGGGTACAGGGCATGCGGTAGTTCAGTGTCATGATGAACTTAATACAGGTAACGATATTCTCGTATTATATGGTGATGTTCCATTAATTAAGGAAACCACATTGTCAGCTTTAATTGCAAAAGGGCGTCAGAATAATGTGGTTTGTCTGTTGAGTTTTGACGCTATTGATCCCACGGGATATGGACGTATAGTCCGAGATAATGAAGGACTGGTCACCGCTATTGTTGAAGAAAAGGATGCCAGTGAAGATATTCGTCAAATCAAGGAATCTAACTCGGGTATTTTATATATTAAAGGCACCGAATACCGTGAGTTACTAGCCGAGCTGGATGCAGATAATGCTCAACAGGAATATTATCTGACTGACGTAGTAAAACATGCAGTAGCCAGAAATCATAATGTAGATGCAGTGATCTGTACTGATGAAAGTGAAGTTCTCGGCGTCAATAACCAGCAACAGCTGGCAGAGGTGGAAAGCATTTATCGACTATCAGGTGCTAATCAACTTATGACTCAGGGCGTTAAGATTGTTGACCCTCAACGAATCGATATTCGGGGTACAGTGAAGGCTGGTCATGACGTAATAATTGATATCAACTGCTTGCTTGAAGGAACTGTCGAGCTGGGAGATGGTGTCGAAATAGGTGCTAATTGTGTATTAAAAGATTGCAAAATTGGTAAAAACACGAAAATTCAACCGATGTGTATTATCGATCAGTCAGATATAGGTGAAAATAACGATATTGGCCCTTTTGCCAGAATAAGACCTGAAACAAAAACTCACAACAAAGCAAAAATTGGTAATTTCGTTGAAATCAAAAAGTCGACGATTGGTGAAGGAAGTAAGGTTAATCACCTGAGTTATATTGGCGACACCGAAATGGGTGCCTCTGTTAATATTGGTGCCGGCACCATTACCTGTAATTATGACGGAGCCTATAAACATAAAACAATCATTGAAGATGATGTCTTTATAGGTTCTGATACGCAATTAGTTGCTCCGGTACTTATTTCAAAAAGTACTACAATTGGTGCAGGATCAACGATAACTAAAGATACTCCTGAAGGTCAGCTATCATTTTCACGGGCCAAACAAATAAGTATCACTGGCTGGGCCAGGCCTCGCAAAAATAAATAATATTTTGAATTAAACGTAATCAGCAAAGAGAGCAAAAACATGTGTGGAATAGTGGGTGCAATGGCACAAAGAGATGTCAGCTCGATACTGGTCGAAGGATTAAGACGCCTGGAATATCGGGGTTATGATTCTGCTGGTATTGCACTGATTAATGAAAATGGACTGGAGCGTTTCCGTTCACTGGGTAAAGTCCAGCAGATGGCTGATAAAATCCCTGAGCAACAAAAAGGTCGTGTAGGTATAGCACACACACGTTGGGCAACGCATGGTGCGCCTTCAGAAACCAATGCTCATCCACATTTCTCTAAAAATAGAGTGGCAGTCGTTCATAATGGCATTATTGAAAATTATAAAACTTTAAAAACGGAATTAAAGAGTCAGGGTTACGAATTCACCTCTGAAACTGATACCGAAGTTATTGCACACCTGGTGGAAAGCTTTTATACGGATGATCTTCATGATGCTGTTAGAAAGGCGGCAGAAAAACTGGAAGGCGCTTATGCTTTAGCCATAATCGCAGTTGATTCTCCTGATGAATTAATAGCCTGTCGAAAGGGAAGTCCACTGGTTCTAGGCCTCGGATTTGAAGAAAATTTTGTAGCTTCAGATGTATCTGCACTGTTACCGGTTACTACACGATTTCTTTACCTTGAAGAAGGTGACTTTGCCGTATTAAAAGGCAAAGGCTACCAGGTATTTGATCTGCAGGGTGAAACCAAAGAACTGCCTGTTAACGTGTCTGAGTTAACCAGTGATTCAGTCAATAAGGGTAACTTCAGACATTTTATGTTGAAGGAAATCTATGAACAGGCATCTGCCATTACCGATTGCCTCGAAGGCCGAATTACAAAGACTGATGTGCTCGATGCGATTTTTGGACATGAATCAGAAGCTATATTTGATCGAGTTGAAAATATACAGATCATCGCCTGTGGTACCAGTTATCACGCCGGATTTGTTGCAAAATACTGGTTGGAAGATTTGATAGGCATACCCTGTCAGGTAGAGGTTGCCAGTGAATTCAGGTATAGAAAAGTAGTCGTTCCGAAAAATACTTTATTTGTCACTTTGTCTCAATCAGGTGAAACTGCGGATACACTAGCCGCTCTCAGGGATATTAGCTCAGAAAATTACTGTGGCTCCTTAAGTATCTGTAATGTGCCTGAAAGTTCATTAGTACGGGAATCTGACCTGGTATTAATGACCCGTGCAGGCCCGGAAATTGGAGTAGCATCTACCAAGGCGTTTACCACACAACTTGTAGCCATGTTGTTGATGGTAATAACTATTGGTAAGAAAAAAGGAATGGATGAGTTAATACTTCAGAATATTGTCAATGAGTTAAACGAATTACCTGGAAAAATAGATCAGCTTTTAAAGCTGAACGAACAGATTGAAATAATAGCCGAAGATTTTATCGATAAAAATGATGCGCTATTCCTGGGCCGTGGAGAGCATTACCCAATAGCCATGGAAGGAGCTCTAAAATTAAAGGAAATTTCCTATATTCATGCAGAAGCTTATCCGGCCGGTGAATTAAAGCATGGACCACTGGCATTAGTGGATGCCGATATGCCGATTATTGTAGTAGCGCCTAATGATGATCTACTGGAAAAACTGCATTCAAATATGCAGGAAGTTAAGGCACGGGGTGGTCGACTTTACGTATTCGCTCATGACGGTGTGAATATGATTAAAGATTCAGATGATGTAGTCATTGGAATGCCGTGCTCTTCTAAATGGACTACCCCGATATTGTCGACTATTCCGTTGCAATTATTAAGTTATCACGTCGCCGTGCAAAGGGGCACGGATGTGGATCAGCCCAGGAATTTGGCAAAAAGTGTTACGGTTGAATAAGGCTGCTTATTTATGTTCCGGTTTATTTGCTACTAATAAAGTCGTAAAATATATAATAAAGTCGTAAAAAGTGTGACAAGTGTAAATAATAAAGTCGTAAAAAGGGGCAACGCTACATAAGGCTTTGAGCTAGTTACCCATAAGTTTTGTTTA
>ERZ890953.697-NODE-697-length-18499-cov-14.485957_pt1 | contig 18499 bp, 21 predicted proteins | sample MGYA00521264_ERZ890953 | MGnify/ENA primary metagenome ERZ890953 (study PRJEB32303, sample SAMEA104408629) | aquatic metagenome | biome: Brackish water; feature: Chemocline; material: water | place: Baltic Sea | collected 2014-10-26T21:54:00 | depth 200 m ...
CGTCACTAGTGGTAATAACTTTTGAGTTGGAATCATAAGCGCGCTGACCAGTAATCAGATCCGTAAGCTCAACAACAAGTTCAACGTTACTCAGTTCTACGAAACCTTGTCGTATAGATCCCTGTCCTTGAGTACCTGGAGTTCCTTCTATTGGCTGACCAGAGCTATCCGTTTCTATGTATAAATTGTCACCCATAGAGTGAAGTCCCGCTGGATTGATAAAGCTAGTCGTTAAAACTTGACCTATTTGAGTGGCTTGCGTTTGACCGGCTTGAATAACCGTGACCGTGCCATCCGTCCCTATCTTAACAGTTGTCGCATCAGGTGGAACGACTATCTGAGGGAGAAGAGTATAGCCATCGCTGCTTACAACCGTCCCATTTTGATCGAGTTTAAAAGCGCCATTCCTCGAATAAACTTGAGTCCCATCGGGTAGTTCCATTTTAAAAAAACCCTTTCCTGTAATTGCCATATCAAGATCGTTATCAGTCTGTTTTAAAGAACCTTCTGAAAATATTTTATTTATTGCCGTTGGTCTAACGCCAAGACCCACTTCTATGCCTGTTGGACTTTTCGTAGTGTCGGTTGTTGAAGTACCCGCGTACTCCATTACATGGTACATCAAATCTGCAAACTCTGCGCGAGATTTCTTAAATCCTATCGTGTTAACGTTGGCAATGTTATTTGCCGTTGTATTGATTTGAGTCTGCATCCCCAACATTCCCGTTGAGGCCGTATATAGCGATTGCATCATTTTTTAAATCCTTTTATTAAGCTTTTTTAGCAAGTTTTTCAATCGCGTCTCTATTCATATCATCCATCTGCGTGCTCATGGCTTTTTGATACATCCCAACCAAACGATTCGTCTCAATCATTTGCGTCATCATTTTAACGGCGTTAACGTTACTCTTTTCAACAAAACCTTGTTCTACGGCTCCACTGCCTTGAACGCTTGCAAGTTTCTCGACGTCTTCAAAACTATATAAATTATCGCCCTCTTTTTTGAGTAAACGAATGTTTTCCGGTTGCGCGATAAACAAGCTCTCAAGTTGAGTAAACTTCGAACTATTTGGCAAAGTGGTATTTATTTGACCATTTTTATCTACGTTAATGACGCTATCTTGAATATTTAAGGTTATGCCTTTGCCCGTTTTAAAATAATCATCCGGTAAGACTTCATAGCCCGCTTTAGTAATAAGCTTTCCCTCGTCGTTAGTCGTAAAAGAACCATCTCTAGTCAACCTTACTCCAGCTGGAGTTTTAACGGCAAAGAAAAGTCCTTCTCGAGAAAGAGCAAAATCTAAAGTATTTGAACTCTGTTGCATGGTTCCAACGGAATGGTCCGTGTAAGCGTCAACGACTTGTGGCGCTCGAGTCATTGTTCTGTTTAAAAATTGCGCACTCTCTTTCGTGTTATTATCAAGGTTTAACTCATCTCTAGCTTCTTTATAAACGCGCATAAAGTCGCCTATAACTAAATTATCCTCTTTAAATCCAGCAGTGTTAACATTCGCCAAATTATTTGCGATAGCGTCAAGACGATTAAACTGAGTAACCATTCCCGCCGCTGAACTGTAATAACCTGTTTGCATGAATTTCCCTTAACTTTAGTTAAATACTTAAAAGCAAAGAGTGTTCCAAATTTGCTTTAACCATAACTTTAAAATTTATAATTTAAAGTCAAACCTTTGTAATCATTTTCTAAATTAGCTGTAAAAGTAATTTTTTTATATGAAGACGCAAAGTAAAAACTTGAAATTGTTCCTAACAAAGCTCCCGCAATAACGTCTATAGGATGATGAGCCTTTGCTTCAAGTCTACTATATCCAGTAAATATGGCTCCTAGATAAGCTGGCCAAGCATATTCAAATCCATAACGCATATGAATAAAACTAGCTCCAGCGAACGCCCTTGACGTATGCCCTGATGGAAAAGAGTCTGTGCTTGAACTATCTGGTCTTTTCTCATTAACTGTATACTTCAGAATAAAAGTTGCGCCCATTGTCGTAGCGTATGATTTATAAAACTGATGTTGACCTTCTACGTCATCAACGTACAACGTTGTAGCGTAAGCGGTCGCAGGAATAAGCATTTGAAAGATATCACCAACTTTTTTAATATTATCTTCAGCAGTGAGTGTGGAAACATTAAAAAGAGTAACTAAACTTAATATTATTTTTTTCATATTTATACCGATTTTTCATAAATACTACAATTCTATCGCTTTATATACGCTGAATTTCTTTTTACAATCAGGATGACTTAAAAATATTTGGGTATAATCCACCTTCTTAAAACCTTAACTCATGGAGCATACTCCGATATGACAGCCAAAGAACTCAACAAAGCTATAGAAACCCTATTTATCGAGAATAAAGTAAAAAATTGTTTGACTTATGAATCAATACTAGAACTTTTTGAAAAACAACCAACCTCCGCGCAGACCAAAAATATATTTAAATTAGTAATGAAACATAAAACGTGCATATATACCTCTTCAGAACATGCAAAACGAATGAATGACAAAGAAGCTGAAGCGAGACGCAGCGCTCAGAGGAAAATGCTCGAAAACAATGAATCGGATTCATTTGACATTTTAAAAGAACATGAGCTACTAGAGTGGTCGCGTTCAGATTCTCCAGTGCGTATGTATCTTCGTGAAATGGGACAAATTCCTCTTCTTACAAAAGAAGAAGAGATAGAAATAAGCAAAAAAATAGAAGGTGGAGAGAGCATCATAATAGACGCAATCTGTTCAGTGCCGTATCTAATAGAGTTTATTTTAGACTATAGAGAACCACTTATAAATAGAGAACGCCGAGTAAAAGAACTTTTTAAAAGTTTTGAAGATGAAAAAGAAGATGAAAAAGATGACAATGGAGATGATTCCAACGACTCCAATGAAGATGAAGAAGAAGTAGTGGAAAAAGTCCTTACGGCTAAAGACAAAACAAGAGTTGAAAAAGTTTCAATTAGTTTCAAAGCTCTTGAAAAAGCAAAAAAAGAGTGGATTAAATTAGCGGAGAGCATGCCGGAAGAACTCGATAATGAGTACACTGAAGAATTGATTCACTATTATCTAAACGTTACGTTTAAAAAAGCGGTTTTAAAAGAAAAACTTTTAGACCTTGGACCTACGTCTAAACTAATCAATGAATTAGTAAAAGCTATGGAAACAGCGCTTAAAAGCGACGATGGTTACGATAAAGAACTTAAACGCCTTGAGTATAAATTACCTCTTTTTAACGCGACTCTAAAAGCAAATCATAAAGTTTTGGTAAATAAAATTCAAGAATTAAACAAAGAAGACATTTCGAGCATGGTTCCCGAAGCGACTATGGTCTCTACGTATATGGAAATCAAAAAGTTAGTGCAAACAAAAGAAGCTTCAAAAAATAGTTTTGACATGGAACCTGAAAAACTAGCCGACATTTTAGAGCAAATCAAACGCGGTAAAAACATATCTGAAATTTCAAAAACCAAAATGGCGAAATCAAATCTTCGTCTCGTTGTCTCCATAGCGAAACGATACACTAACCGTGGACTTCCTTTCCTTGATTTAATTCAAGAGGGAAACATTGGTCTTATGAAAGCCGTTGACAAGTTTGAGTATAAAAAAGGCTATAAATTTTCAACGTACGCCACGTGGTGGATTCGTCAAGCGATTTCAAGAGCTATCGCCGACCAAGCGAGAACAATTCGCATACCAATTCACATGATTGAAACAATCAATCGCATTAACAAAATTATGCGTAAACACTTGCAAGAAAACGGTAAAGAGCCAGATGTTGAAACAATCGCGTTAGAAGTTGGCCTTTCGGTTGAAAAGGTTAAAAACGTAATAAAAATAACTAAAGAGCCTATCTCGCTTGAAGCCCCGATTGGTAGTGAAGACGATGGACGTTTTGGTGACTTTATCGAAGACAAATCATCTCTTTCTCCGTCTGACGCGATACTAAAAGATGATTTAAGAGTTCAAATTGAGAGTGTTTTAGAGCAACTAAACGAAAGAGAAAGAGCCGTTATTAAGCTTCGCTTTGGAATAATGGACGACGAAAGCGACAGAACCCTAGAAGAAATAGGCAAAGAGCTCAATGTAACCCGTGAACGCGTTCGTCAAATTGAATCAAGCGCGATAAAAAAGCTAAAACACCCTAAAGTTGGTCGTAAACTTAAGAACTACATAGAAGAGTAAAAACAAATATGACTTTCGAAGAACAATGGATAGAATACGATTACAACCCCTTTGTGGTGTTTAATATCAATGGAAAAGTGCTATCTTTAAATTCAGAAGCGCAATTTTTACTAGGCGTGGCTACGCCTAAAGAGCTCTTTGCTCTTGCAAAGGCTTACGCAAGCGTCACTTTTGGTTTTAAAACGACGTTTGTAAATTTAGAGTTTGGTCGCTATAAATTTTTTGGACTTACCATCGGTTATGAGAATGAAGATAAAATAGGAGTTAAACTCTATCAAGCCCCAACTTTTAAGCTGAACAAGCCTAAATCAGATGGCGAGCTAACAAATATTTTTGCCATAGTCGATTTATGCATAGCGACAAACTCCATGACTTCAGATATTAAATACGTTAAGAATTATGACCCCACTATTCCAGAGATTATAATTAATTCCAATAAGCTTATTAAAGTTTTAAATAAAATATATTCTTGTCTTCAAGATAACGATCAAATCACCACTGAGGTCTATTACAGAATTGGCGAGCATATAAAATTTGAAGATAAAAAATATAGCATATTTTCCATTACCGTGAGTGCGGATAATATAAACGACAAACAAAGAAATGAACTAAAAGTATTAGTCGAACATAGCGACTTTTACGTAGACATAAAAAGCGACTTCACCATTAACATTCCAATGATCACATCTTAGGCGCAAAGCCTTTTGAACCAATGGAACCAACAACTATACCGATTAAGAGCGATGGCAAATAGATAGCGATATTTAGAACGTCATTGTTTTTTAACGCAATGAAACCTAAAACCAAAAAAACGTATGGCACGATTCTAAAAATGGAGACGCCGCCTCTTACTCCATGCTTCACGCTTTTCATGCTAAAAGTTTTTATTTTCGCTTTTTCTTCTTTTACTATCTCCCTCAAGTCGAGTTCTTCAACCGGAGAGTTATTAATAGTCTCATCGTCGTACAGTTCATGAGGATCTTCAATCTCATCTAGCAAATCTCTTTTATCTTCATAAACATCAGATGAAATTTGAGCGTTTATCATCTTTTGATACGCAAACGCCGAACCTAAGATTACAAACAGCGAACTAAGATACGCCACTTGAATATTTACAAAAAGTTCAAAAGAGTAAAGATAACTCAATAAAACAATCCCTTCGGTTATTAAAACAAGGCTAATAGCTTTTTTCACCATAGTCCTCGTCGTCTTCATTCTCTTCGAGTTGCTTTTTTATCGAGTATCTAGGTTCTTTGGCTAACTCTTCATACATCTTGTATTGTTTCGAGTAGGCCTTGTAAACGTTTACAATGGCGGCCGCGACGCCTATGCCGACTCCAACCCAGAACAACCAACCTATGTCGGTCATGCGGCGAAGCAGCCAGCCTATGCCAACGCCCATAAGAACAGCGACAACCATAGAAATGCCAAGAGATAAACTATCGGCGGCTTCTATTATTGGTTTTATTCTAGGTTTATGCTCTTCTTTTGTATTATTGTCCACTTTTTATCGCTTTAAACACTCTTTCGCTCGCCGCTATGGTCGCTTCTATCATCTCATCGGTCGTAGCCGTGGATATAAATCCAGTCTCATAAAGCGAACAAGCAAAGTAAAAACCTTCATCCAACATGGCGGAATGAAACTTCGCGAAAAGCCCGGCGTCGCTCCTGCAAGCGTCCGCAAAGTTTTTAACTTCATGTTCATTAAAGAAAAAGCCAAACATGCTTCCTCTCACGTCAACTTGCATAGTTATCCCCTGCTCTTTGGCCGCGTTTCGCATGCCATGGACAAGTCTCGTCGCTCTCTCTTGTAAAACCGTCATTACTCTCGCGTTTTGTTTTAGTTTACTAAGCGCCGCGTATCCCGCCGCCATGGCGACTGGATTTCCACTTAACGTTCCCGCTTGATAGACTGGACCATCTGGACTGAGCATATTCATAATTTCTTTGCGGGCTCCAAACGCTCCAACTGGCATGCCGCCACCGATAACTTTTCCAAGAGTGACTATGTCGGGAGTCACGCCTGTAATGGATTCAGCGCCATGCAAAGAGCCTCTAAAGCCGCTCATGACTTCGTCAAAAATAAGTAACGTTCCATTTTCATCGCAAATTCTTCTTAGTTCATGCAAAAACTCTTTGTCCGCTGGAACGAGCCCCATGTTTCCAGCGATTGGCTCAATGATAACGCAAGCTATATCTTTAGAATCAGCAAAACATTCTTTTACGCTTTGAATGTTGTTGTATTCGGCTAAAAGAGTGTGTTTTGTAAAGTCGGCCGGAACGCCAGGGCTTGATGGATGTCCAAAAGTCGCCGCGCCAGAGCCCGCTTCGACCAAAAGAGCGTCGCTGTGGCCATGGTAACAACCGGTAAACTTAAGTATGTCGTCTCGATTTGTAAAACCGCGAGCGAGACGAATGGCACTCATAACCGCCTCCGTTCCACTGCTAACGAAACGAACTTTTTCAATGGAATCAAAAAATGAAACCACTAGTTTTGCTAGTTCCGTTTCCGCGAGAGTTGGCGCTCCAAAACTCAGGCCGTTTTTTACCGCGTCCAAGACGGCTTTTTCTATGGTTTCGTCACGATGGCCAAAAAGTAGAGGACCCCAACTCTGGACGAAATCAACGTATCTGTTTCCATCAATGTCAACCAAGTAAGCGCCCTCCCCTCTGGCTATAAAGATTGGAGTTCCTCCAACGCTTTTAAATGCTCTAACGGGAGAATCAACTCCGCCTGGGATTAAATTTTGCGCTTCTTCAAATGCGACTTTAGACGCTTCTCTATTCATGAATTCATAACCTCAATATTTTTTATTATTATAGCAAAGTTGTATTAATCTATATTTGATATAATCCCCTGAAAATACAATAAAATGGAATATTTTTGAATAGATCTACTTTTGCTCTTTTTGTCGCGCTTTTAATCCATCTATTGTTCTTGGCGCTGTTTTGGATATTGGGAACTATCGTTCGAGAGATTCCAAAGAGTCAAAAGCCAAAAGAAGAAAAAATAAAGATTTCTCTCAAAGAGATGCCTAAAACAGATAAAGATACGGGCAAAATTAAAGAAAAAATAGCGCCAACTCCCATAGCTCCGCCAATGCCACAAGGCAAGCAACTCAAAGAAATTATCAAAAAACCGCCTCTAAAATATGAACCAAAAAAACCTATAAAAAAACCAGAACTTAACAAGAGCGTCCAAACAAAACTCAAGCCGACGCCACAACCTAAACCTAAACCTGAACCAATAATTGAACCTTTGCCTCCGCAAAAAATACATATTCCCTTTTTAGCTAAAAAAACAGATGAAAACATTACCAAAAAACTAGAAAATGAGACAAAACCTAAAGACGCCATGGCTTGGATGTATGAAGACAAGAGTGAAAAAGAGAAAGAAATAACAAAACAAAAAGCTTCAGCCGGTGGAAACATTTCACAAAACATAAAAGAGTTATACGGAGAAGAGTTTGGAAAATTGACCAAAGGTCAACAAGAGTACATTATTGACAATCAAGAAATCATGAGGAGAATAACGCAGCAAGTTTTAACTCGCGTCGCGCGGGTAAATTTGTCTCAAGACCTAAACGTCAACAAAAGTAACGTCATCGAGTTTTATCTTCATCCAAACGGAGACATGACGGACTTCAAATTTTTAGAAAAAAGCGGTTATTACGTTCTTGACGACACGACGAAAGAGACGATAGGCTACGCTTACAGTCGCTACCCTCGACCTAAAGAAAAAACCCTTATCAGATACAACGTATTTTACAATTTAGCAAGATACTAGAATGTTGAAATATCTTCTATTTTTTATTTTATTTAGTTTAAAATTATTCTCTGACGCCTATTTGCAAGAGAGTTATTACGTTAAAAGCGACGATATAAAACTTTCCGATATTGTGTCGAACGTCAAAGACGACGCGACTCTGTACTCTATACAAACAGGAAAGTATACAAAAAGAGTTAAATCAAAAGAGTTAATAGCGCTACTCAAAAAACATGGATTTAAAGAGTACGACTCAAAACATCATTACGTAAAGTTCATCAAGAAAAGTCCTATAGACGTATCAAAAATTAAAAAAAACGTTCTCTCTTACTATGAGAAGATATACAAGGACATAAAAATTAACGGCGTTGAGGTTAACTACAGAGGATACATTCAAACTTTGCCCGAAAACTACTCCGTGCATATGCAATCAAAAAATTATTTAAGGAGAGATGGGACCGTTTTCATTAAATCGGATACAAACAAAGAGTTGTTTTTTGACTTTAAGATAGACGCCCTCATACATGTGTATCGGGCACGAAACGACATCAAAAAGGATGCTGAACTCTCTTCTTTAAACATTATAAAAAAGAGTATAATTTTAGACAAATTTAACGCGATGCCTTTGCAAGAACTTAAAAAAGCGACCGTTCAAAGTAAACACAACATACAAAAAGACGCTATTTTGACCACTAGAGACGTAGAAAAACTTTATCTCGTCAAAAGAGGTTCAAATATAAACGTAGTGTTGGACAGTTCTAATTTATCCATCTCTTTTACGGCCAAAGCGTTAGACAACGGATGTTATGGAGAGTTCATTAGAGTGGAAAAAAGCGATGGAACTAGAATAAGAGTGAAAGTAACAAAAAAACAAAGTGGGGAGGTTAAATAGTGAGACGAAAAATAATAGTGGCGACAAGCGGCGCCAGTGGCGTCAACCTTGGTTTAAAAACTTTGGAGTTAATGCCTGATTCCATAGAGAAGCACTTCATCATGTCAAAGAGTTCTAAAATCGTTTTAAGTAAAGAGATGAACGTGACGACGCATAGAAATAAAGACGTTTCAGCAAGTATAGCGTCGGGGTCCTTTGGGGTGGACGCCATGATCATAGCGCCTTGCAGCATGAACACTTTGGCAAAAATCGCTTGTGGCATTTCGGACAACCTAGTTACTAGATGCGCGTCGGTCATGATTAAAGAAAACAAGAAACTTATCTTGGCTCCGCGCGAAATGCCATTTTCCGCCATAGCGCTTGAAAACATGCATAAACTAGCCACTTTAGGAGTTGTAATCGCTCCCCCCGTAATGGCTTACTACTCCGAGCAACAAACGCTAGACGAGATGGAAAACTTCATCATAGGAAAGTGGTTTGACTTGTTGGGAATAGAAAATAATTTATACAAGAGATGGGAGTAATATGCAAAAAACAGCGCTTTATCCGGGTACTTTCGACCCTATCACCAATGGTCATTTTGACGTTATTGAGAGAGCCTTGGGACTTTTTGACGAAGTTATAATCGCCGTTGCGATTTCACAAGACAAAAAACCGATGTTTTCGCTTGAAGAAAGAATTGAGATGATAAACAACGCAATAGAAGGTTTAGACAGAGTAAGCGTTGTTGGCTATGATAGTCTCACCGTGGAATTGGCAAAAACTCATGGAGCTAGCATACTCATCCGTGGTCTAAGAGCCGTAAGCGACTTTGAGTATGAACTACAACTAGGCTACTTGAACAATTCTCTTGATGAAAAAATAGAAACGGTTTATCTGATGCCAAAACTCAAAAACGCCTTCATAAGTTCGTCCATAGTTAGAAATCTTTTAAAATTTAACGGCAAAACCGAGCATCTGCTTCCAAAAGAAGTGCAAAACATTATCGGCGGGATGACCACATGTACATTGCCATAGAGGGGATAGACACGGCTGGAAAGAGTACGCAAATCTCGGCTCTGCGCTCAAACTTCATTGACGCGATTATCACGAAAGAACCCGGAGCCACCGAAGTAGGAAAAGAGATAAGAGAGATGGTTTTATCAGCAAAAGCAAAAAGCAAAAAGGCTGAATTTCTACTCTTTTTAGCGGATCGCGCTGAACATATTACCCAAGTCGTTAAGCCAAACATTGCCTCTAAAATGATTATTTCCGATAGAAGCGCCGTCAGCGGAGTGGCTTACGCGCTCGTTCAAGGTGAAATTGATAAAAAAGAGTTGGTTTCTTTAAACGACTTCGCCACGGATAGAGTCTATCCAGAAAAAATCTTCTTGCTTTGGTTGACGAAAGAAGAGCTGGAGTTTAGACTCTCCCAAAAAAAGCTTGACGGAATCGAACTTCGAGGAAGCCAATACCTCTTAGCCATTCAAGACGCCATTGTCGAAGCTACGAAGCTCCTTGGAATCCAAATGATTAAAATCGACGCCACTCAAAGCATAGAAGAGATAACTCAAGAGATTTTGAAACATATTGAGAGTGAGAAATAGTCATCAACTTAGTTAATTTGGATTACGTCAACACTAAAGACAAAGCGTTGGTAGAACTCTTCATCTCATCCACTTCAAGTAAAAAATACGTATTGGGCATCAACAAACTTACCAAGAGCGTTCTAAGGTTCGTAAAGGTGGACGGAATCATCGACGACTTTTCTCGCGTTCAAAGATCAAGAAAAAAAGAAGTTTTACGCATCGAAGACGTCGATAAAGACGCCATTATTCTTTGGGTCGCGACGGGCAGTCCTCTTGAAGTGAAAAGTAAACTCGACAAAATGGGCTTTAAAAACTTTAGCTATCTCGCGTTTTGCAAATACTCTTCATTTGATTTGCTCGACCCTCCTTTCATGATGGACTTTGAAGACGATTTTAAAAACAATCATGACCAATATGAAAAAGTTTATAACTTGTTGGCTGACATGGAATCCAAAAGCGTTTTTGAAAAAGTGCTAAATTTTAAAATCACGTTCGACTACAAATTTATGGAAGGCTTCACAAACGACCATGAGGGTCAATACTTCGATAAAGAGTTCATTCCCAAGATAAAAAACATAAGCTTTGTAGACGGTGGAGGGTACGTTGGAGACACCGCGACGCAAATCATAAAAAACTATCCCGACTTCAAAAAAATATACCTTATAGAACCAATAGCGGAAAATATTCGCATCGCTAAACGCGAACTCAACAATTATGAAAACATAGAGTTTTTGACGCTTGGAGTCTCAAATAAAAAAGAGACTCTTTTTTTTAATGAAGAAAAATCTTTCTCAACGATATATGGAAAAGGCACCCAAAGCGTTGAGGTGGACGCCATAGACAACGTTATAAAAACAAAAGTGGATTTTATAAAACTTGACATTGAAGGCGCGGAGCAAGACGCGATAGACGGGGCAAAAAAAACCATACAAAAGCACAAGCCAATACTCGCGATATGCGTATACCATAAGGCTGAGGATTGGTACAAAATACCTCAAAAAGTATTGAGTATGCAAAGCGACTATAAAATCTATCTAAGACACTATATGGAAGGCGTTTTTGAAACCGTTATGTATTTTATTCCTCATTCACCTTGTAAATGATAAGTGAAAATTCATAACAAATAGTTTTAGCGCTATAATAGTTGCAAACTATTTAATGGAGGCTTATTATGAGCATAGTGCAAAAAGAGTTGACGAGTAGAAAAAGTGAAATTCAAAAAGAGCTAGAGCTGCTGTTTAAGGCTAATATGAAAATCACGGATTGGGACGTTGCTGAAGCGGACGATCAAGAAGCCGCAGAAATTTTGGTAAATATCCTGCAAGAAAAACTTGACAGTATCCGTAAGGATGTTGACTCGGGTAAATATATCAATTATTAGGAGAACGTCATGAGTAGTCATAAAAATCACAGTCATTTAGAACAAATTAAAGAAGCCATTGATAAAGCGGATCATTTAAACGAAAATGAAAAGTCTGAAACCATCAAGAGAATAGACGAGTGGATAGTGGAAGATAAAGCGGAGGGTATTTTTTATGAAGAGTTGCTAAACATAACTCAAGGCATGAAATCAATTCTCAAAGACTTAGGCTTTTTATAGCGTTCAACGAACCCGCCTCTCTTCTCATGACTCATCCAGTCGAAGACGCCGCGAAAAAAAGTTTCGCTAGCGTCTTCTGAGAACTCAACTAAAAAAGTTCAAGCTCAAACCAGTCTGGTTTTTTTTCAATATTGTCTTGAAGCTTTTCAAACTCCGCTTTTGGTAGATTATTTACGCTTTCTTTGTCAACGATTTGAACTTTTGTTATCTCGTTATTGTCACGCAAATATTTCAATACAAGTTTTCCTTGCGCGTAAACTTCCTGTTTAATAATTTGGTCATTGTCGTTATAGGTTACGCATTCGCCATGCAACTTGCCTTCGCTATACGTTTTAGCGCTTTTTACGCTTTTGTTATCCTTGGGAATAAAATATCTTGTCTCCACTCCATGCCTCTTTTCCCCTACAAAATACTCTAGTTTTGACAAAACGCCTTTTACGGTAAAATGTTTAACTTCTTTAACTCCATTTTCTACGGTAATTAATTCCTTAACGTAAGCGTCTTTAGCGTCGTAAAAACTCTTCGTGACAAACGCGTCTCCATATTTATAACTTTCGATTTGTTTATTTTTGCTTGGATAATTAATTATCGTCTGATTTTCTTTCATGATTGTCCTTATAAATCGCCTTATATAAATAAAAGGCTCTCTTTTTGATAGCCTATATGCGGCCACGACTCAAAAAACGCTTTAGCGTTAAGTTTTGGATTTTTACATTACGCGGGCGCTCTGACTTCTAGAGTAAAAACGAGCTAATTAGTCCTATAAGTCCGCCAAAGACTCCACCCCAAACAACAAGCCAGTCAAGATGTTCACGAATTAAATTTTGAATGATTTCCTTTACAAGAGCGGGAGTGAGTTCTCCAAGTCTAGTGTCGATGACGCTTTCAATGGATTTAATCATATCTTCATTTAAAGATGAACTTTGCATGTGATTTGTTAAAGTTTCATTGAACTCTTCAGAGTTTACAATGGCGATTACAGATTTTTTCATTTTAAGCGAAAAAGGTTCTCTTAAACCATCAAGCGCGGAGGCTCCGCCAAACATGCCAAGCATTCCACCAAAAGAGGATTCCATGACAGTTTGACTCAAAGCGTCAAAAGCGGGTGAAAAATCCGTCTCTTCTATAATTGGTTCTAAATTAATTTTTTTCTCTTCACTCGCAAAAAAGGTTTCCAACTGTTTTATGGTAAAAAATTCGCTCATCATAAGGTTTTTGATAGCAAGCTTAAAAGCTTCAAAACGAAGTGGAATCACTCCTGAACCATAAAGAAAAGGAACTTTTTCGAAAAGCATAAAAATAGCCAACTGATTTGTAACGGCTCCAGAGAGAGCGAAAAGACCGGTGTAAAGTAGAAAACTTGCGAATTCTTCCATCATAAAAGAGGATGCAATTAATAAAATTGCCATTGTGTTTGTTATAAAACTTTTATCTAGTTTCAATTTATGTCCTTTGTTGGTTTCGATTGTAAGCAATTTGCCACAATAAAGTGAGAAATTATAGCTTAAATTAATTCTATGCGAATTAGATTTGTTTGCGCGTTTGTCTCAAAATCTAAAATTATCATTTCTATTACGTCGCCTTTTTCTTGAGATTCGCTTAATTAGGGAGGAGAATCTTTGGAGGAAATTTACGAAAAGATACTATCAACGCAGTATAGCCATGTAATCACAGTAACTGGGCCGATCAGAGCCGTAATGGCTCCAAGAATCAAGAAATCTTTGGAATCCACTTTATTGCTTGCGTATACGATGGCGTTTGGTGGGGTCGATACGACTAAGCTCATAGCGAAAGAAGCGCTTAACGCGACTCCAACCACGACCATTTGAGTCGAGTGCTCGCTTATCGTTATCGCGATCGCTATCACTATGGGAAGCATGATGTTTGCGGCGGCGGTGTTGCTCATAAAATTTGATATGATAACAATTAAATATGAAAAAATAAACATGACTAAAAGTATCGACAAGCCATCGGTTGATATAAGCGTGGCGAACCACAAGTCAAGTCCCGTTTTTGAAACGGCCAGACCCAAACTCAAACCGCCTATGATTAGTATGATGACGTCCCATCTGATAGTGGCTATGTCATCGGCGTCTATTATCCCAAAAAGAGTAAACCCTATGATTGGTATCAGAGAGACGACGGTGGTTGGTATGTGATGAAGAGGACCGCTTAACCACATCAAGACGGTTAACGTAAATATAATCATGGTCACGTATTGTTTCCAACTAGGAACCGTGGGAATCTTGGAAAAATCCTTTGTCGAATTATCAGAACGCTCTACCTCTTTTATCATTTGTATATCTATAAACGGCTCATTTGATGGATATAATTTAAGTATGACAAGCCGTAAAATCAAGGTAACCGCCAAAGCGGGAGGCAAAGCCATCACCATCCAAGCTATGAACGATGGAGCCTCTTCTCCCAATATCCCAACGGCGATCGCGTTTGGCGGAGTTCCGATAATCGTAGCCATGCCGCCTAAGTTCGCTCCAACCACGACAGCCAAAAAAATTGACTTTTTAAATGGATTTGACTCGTTGACGTTTCTCGACATGGGAATAAGTATGGTCATCATCATAGCGGCCGTGGCGGTGTTTGAGATGAACATCGAGAGTACAAAAGTGATGCCGATGAGTCCCGTGATTATGTTGTGAGGTTTGCTACCCATGTAAAAAAGTATTGTTTTGGCCAACCAAAGGTCGAGCTTTGTTTTAGAAGCGGCCGCCGCCATGATGAAACCGGCTAAAAATAGAAATATGAGAGGTGAAGACCAAGGCTGTAAGTAAACTTTCCAATTATCCGAAGGAGTGGCAAAATCAAGGTTTGGAAAGCCCAAAAGAACGATTTCCAAGGCGATAATCAACAAGGATACGGCAAAAGCCGGTATCGCTTCAGTCGTCCAAAGTCCAGCCGCAAAGAGCAATATGAACATGGTGTAAACGCCGTCTCGTTCCAATGCGTACGTGGGTATAAACGCAAGAGAAAAAGCCAACAAAAAAGACATGCTAAACGATATGAAAACGTATTTTTGCGACAAACGATAGGCTTCATCGATTAGCTGACTGAGATAGCGTCTCGTATCTAACAATGTATCAACTTTTTCATTATGCTATATAGTTTACTATATAGCGATGCTTTTGATTCATGGCGTATCATATAAATCTTCGTTATCATCCCTCTAATTCCATATTATTTGTCAATGTCTTTTCTTTAGCAGGTTTGGACGAATACGTCAAAAAAGAAATCGCTTCCCTCGTTTTCCTCGCTATAAACTTGCAATTGACCGCCCATCAAAGAGACTAAGCGAGAGCTGATAGTTAGTCCAAGCCCAGTGCCTCCATATTTTCTTGTCGTTGAAGCGGCCGATTGAGTGAAAGCTTCAAAAATACGTTGTTGACTCTTCTTTGGAATCCCTATTCCACTATCTTTTACGCCAACTCTCAATTGGATCGAATTTCGCGTTTTATCAAGCGCCTTCGCGTAAAATAAAATTTTTCCATTTTCTGGAGTAAACTTAATGGCGTTGCCAATAAGATTGGAGATGATTTGCTGCATTCGCAACAAGTCGAATTTTACGCATTGGGAAATGTTTTCGTCTATCTCCATGTCAAATACAATCTGTTTCTCTTTGATTTTCGTCATAAAAATCATAGTCGCTTTTTCAAATTCTATAAATGGATTCACTTCTGTAATATCTAATTCGAATTTTCCACTCTCAAATTTTGAAACGTCTAAAATATCGTTGATAATCCCTAGAAGAGTTTTTGCGCTCGTATGCATGACGTCAACGAATTTTCTTTGCTTTTCATCTAAGTTGGTTCGCTCAAGAAGTTGAAGAAAACCAAGTATGCCATTCATGGGAGTCCGAATTTCATGGCTCATATTCGCCAAAAATTCACCTTTGACTCTTGCCGCGTTTTCAGCAATGGCCAACGCTTGTTCCAATTTTTTTTGTTGTTCTATGCTATTGGTCACGTCCATTCCGACCGTTACGATATATTCCATTTCCTCATTGTCATTTTTAATCAACGCGTTTGCCCAATCAAAAACTCTCGCTTCGCCCTCTTTTGATATCCAAACGTTCTGATTCCTTGGAACAATCTCTCCTCGCTTTGCGTTTTCAATAATGCCAAAAATTTTGTCTTGAATTTCCTTTGGTAGAAATTTTCCCCAAAAATAAGGCTTGGAAGAGATTTCTTCTTGAGTATATCCGGTAAATTCTTCTCCATAAGAGTTGATTCTCGTCATCACTCCTTTATTGTCTATAAGCGCGATCATTGCGCTTGTGTTGTTTAAGATGGTGGAGATGAATTTTTGCTCTTTGTTCAGTCGCATATTGAGTTGCGTTTGATCGTATATGGATTTTTTTAAATTTTTTCGCTCTTTATTCCACGCTTGATAAAAAAGAATGTTGCTTACCGCGCTAGAGAGTCTTGTAGTGAAGTTTCCTAAAGCCAACATAACCATCTCGTCCGTTCCCATTTTAGAAAAAGAGTTCGCGCCATCAACGCCATTTCCCACCACGATGACTCCATGCGGTATCTCCACGTCTCCTCCAAAAAGCTCAAAATACGCTTCATTTAAAAAGAGAGATTTGACTAATTTCTCCACCTGCTCTTTTGGATTTTCTTGAGTATAGACGAGAGGTTCTCCATTGACTCTTAAATATTCGATAATCTCGCCTGAAAGCAATAGGTTGATAATTCGAAGTATTTGCCGTTCGTAAGGTTTGCCATAACCTGAGGATTTGACTATTTTGAACCAACCGTTTGAGTCGTCATGCTCAAAAATGATGCATTTTTCAAAATTGAGCTCATTCGTCGCGAACTCTACCGCCAAATCGTAGATCTGAGGAATCGGCATCGTTTCATTCAAGCTTTTTCCGATTTCATACAAGCGTTTGTATATTTTTGTTTGTTTAAGAGATTGATTCCGCAGTTCTTGCGCGTCGGGCGATAGTGATTTTTCTATATTCATTTCAAATCCGATTACAAATAAATTTCTACTTCTAAATAGTCATCTCCGCAAGAGATGCCTTTGGTCATTTTTGTCTTATATCCGACTTTAGATCTTCTCATCGCTCGAAAACCCTCTTCCGTCTCAATCATTTCGCCATTTACGATATCCGTATTGTACACTAATTGCATAAGTCCAGTAAATCCACCGCTGTTAGCCCAGTGAATGGGACGACTGTTCGTTCCATACATTCTCAGATAACTCAAATCTTCAAAATCGTTATAATTTCTAAATACGGCTTTTGATTCAGTTAATTCAACCGCTGTATGGTATCCCCATCCCATCGTGTTTACAACCGCGGCAAGCCCTTTAATCCAATCTTCCTTGCTCTTTAGATAGGGTTTGACGGCGCCTTCCCATTCAGGTGAATTCATGATTCCGCCATAGGTAAAAAATCCACAGGCATGACCCGCTTCCATTAACAGCTCGCCTGCAAGAGTTTCGCCGTATTCACCAGCCACTTCGGTCATGGCTTTGGCAAATTCAAACTGCAAACGATTCACGTAATCGCTCTGCGTTCGCACAAGATAAACGCGAAAAGCGGGGATTAGTCCATCTTCGTTCCCAACCATAGTGGCGTGCGCTCCCAAAAATGAATTGGTTATCACTTTCTCATATTCCCAGTTGAGCGACGCTTTTGGAACTTCTTTAAAAACTGTCGCTCGCTTTTTCGGATATGTCGCAAAATTGCATGCTCCTTCGCGCACCACAAAAGTATTGTTTTCATCTCCACGCGCCATGCACGTAGTTTGCTCCGCAAAGATATTTTTTAGCTCTTTATTGTAGATAACCGCGTACGCGGCGGCTAAAAATCCCGCCGTATAATAATCAATCGGTTTTTTGCTTTTACCATACTTAAGAGTCCATGTTTTGGTAAAAAACGATTTTGCGCTTTGAAGCTCTATGCCATTTTCATCCATGCCGCTAAGATCTATGAGTCCATATCCAAAGGTCTTATAAATATCTTGCGCCATCTCTTTGGATTCGTCGACGCTCAGACCCGAGCAAAGATTGGCGAGTTGATAACGAACGGAATCCGCGGCGCTGCCAATTAAAAAAAGTTTACTCTCTATGTAATCCGCGTCTAAAATGGTTCTTTGTAAATTCATCATGTAGTGATGGCAATGGAACACCATGGACTCTCCACCTATATCAAGACAATTGTGTTCTTGATCAAATTCGTACTTATTTATATCAAACATGATTAGTTCTCTCCTTGATATTTGGCGCCTAGTAAATTTTCCGCATTATCTTTAATGACGTTATAAACTTTTTGCGGAACTATTATATTTCGTTCCTCTTTTATCATACTATCCGTGAGTATGATTTTCATCTCTACTAAAACAGGCATCGCTTTGGCCAATATCCTATTGTTTATATTGGCGTCGCCTATAGAATTCGCCCAATCAAATATTGGTTTTACGTCTTTGTTCATCTTTTCCCCTTCTATGATTTAAGG
>ERZ890953.698-NODE-698-length-18481-cov-4.931781_pt1 | contig 18481 bp, 15 predicted proteins | sample MGYA00521264_ERZ890953 | MGnify/ENA primary metagenome ERZ890953 (study PRJEB32303, sample SAMEA104408629) | aquatic metagenome | biome: Brackish water; feature: Chemocline; material: water | place: Baltic Sea | collected 2014-10-26T21:54:00 | depth 200 m ...
GGAAATCTCCACCACTTCTCTCAAGAACCTGAAGCTGGCCGAGGTGTATGCCGTGCGGGACCACTGCCGCTGGCACGATGAATTCGCCACCGAGATCGCGGCGGGCATCGATGAACTGACCCTTGTCGAGTGCAAGAAGCAGGCACTCGATGCCCTCAAACTCCTCACCGTCCGCTACATGATGGAGCGGACCCCGGAAGAGCAGGCCGCCTACTACGCCACCACCACGGCAACCGACCTCGGCTGCGACTATGAGAAGGCCCTCATGGGCACTGCCGCCAATCTCGATGAAGACGGTCTGGCAGTGGCCGGCTGCGGCGGCGAGGACTGCATCTGCGAACCCTGTGTCTGCGCCATCCGCCCGAAGTGTTGTCTGCCCCCCGGTCATTCAGACGAAGGCTACGGCACCGGTTGGGACGAGGAGTGCGCTGCAGTCTGCCTCACGGAGTGCCATGGCGGACCGATCCGCCCCTGCACCAGCAAGCAGCAGATCTTCGACGACTGGTTCGTCATGCTCAACCTCGGCTTCAACAAGACGGCCATCGGCAACTCTGACTCGCATGGTACCGCGGCAGAAGCGGGGCTGCCCCGCAACTGGATCAAGGTCACCGACGACCGCCCTGATTTCGTCGACCCCACCGAGATCTACCGGGGCATCAAGGAGCACCGGGTGGTGATCTCGACAGGACCATTCCTGGACTTCACCATCAACGGTGCCGGTCTGGGCGAGACCATCGTCGAGCCCGCCGGCGATCACCTGGAAGCCCTCCTGAAGGTGCAGACAGCCTCCTGGTTCGGCATCGACCGGGTCGAGGTCTACCGCAACGGGAACCTGGAACTGATCCAACGCGTCGACCCTGAGGTCACCGACGTCGTGGACTTCTACGCCAACATCAACTTGCCCATGCCGGACGAAGATAGCTGGTACGTGGTCATCGCCTACGGCCTCGACTCCAGTCTCCTCATGTCACCGGTTTACAAGCGCATCCCCCTGGGCAAGATGCTCATTCCGACGATTATCAGCCTGGGGGCCCAATCGATCCTCATCTCCTTCCAGTCAGTACTCAAGGAGGTGGAGAAGAACGTGGGTGGCCTGCTCGGCGAAGGCGGAATCGACGGCCTCCTCGGCGGCCTCTTCGGCCTCTCAGAGATGCCTGACTCCTTCCCCATGTTCCCACTGGCTTTGACCAATCCCATCTGGGTCGATGTCGACGGCGGCGGTTGGAAACCGCCCCTTTACAACCTCGACGAACAACTCCCCGATGGTTCCTGGCCGCTCCCGCCCTTCTGCTCGCGGTCCTGCCCGGTGGTTCAGGCTGCGGACGAGGCCGGCGACCCCATGGTCGACGAAGAAGGTAACCCGGTCTGGGGCCAGTCCAAGTGCGGCCTCAACCAGCTCTGCATTCCCGATGCCGAAGGCAGCCAGGAAGGAACCTGCAAGATCCCCATCCCTGCCAACTGCATCGGCTCCCAGGTAGCTGCTGAGTAGGTTGCTCCATAGTGCCCGCAGTGGTATTATGGGCCGGAACGTGGGGGAACCGGTGAAGAGCAATACAAAACCCGGCACTGCTCAGTCGCAGGCACATGCCAGCACCGAGTTGGTCAGGAAGACCATGCTGGAGTGGCTGGAGGCCGAAGAGGTCACCATCGTGCTCTTTGGGTCGCGTGCAACTGGAATCGCCCATCGGCACTCTGACATCGACATCGGCTACCTGCCTGGACAGGATTTCGACCGCACGAGATTGGTGGGACTGGAGGAAGCTATCGACGACCTCAACATCCCGTATATCGTCGAGCTTGTGGACCTTTCCAAGGTTTCGGACCTCCTTCGCACAAAGGCGCTTGGTGAGGGCATCGTATGGAAAAGCTGACCGCCATGAAGGCCGATGCACGACGCGCTCTTACCACCCTCGCTGAGATCTTGAACGAGACCTACTCAGTAATCGTCAGAGATGCCGCCATTCAACGCTTTGAGTACACTTTCGAAGTGATTTGGAAACTCACCAGCTTGCACCTGAAGGTCACAGAAGGCGTGGTCACCAATTCCCCAAAGGGAACATTCAGAAAGGCATTTCAAGCCGGACTCCTGGACGAGAATGAGACGATTCTGGCACTAGAGATGACCGACGACCGCAATCGAACCGTTCACACCTACCACGAGGCGGTTGCCACCGCCATCTTCGAGCGACTGCCCGAATTCAACAGGCTGATGCACAATCTGGAAGCGCTAATTTCCAAAGGATAGGGGGAATCAGTGGGTAAGGTGACGGTCTCCGGGCGCATTGCACTGATCACGGGTGGGGCCCGGGGTATGGGCCTGTTGTGGGCCGAACATCTGGTCAAAGACCACTCCCGGGTGGTCCTGTGGGACCTGGACGGGGCTGAGCTGGAGCGGGCCGCCGAGCGCATCCAGAGCCTGGGCGGCAGTGTGCTTACGCAGGTCGTGGATGTCACCGATCGTGCGGCCGTCTACGCAGCGGCAGTAGCTGCCCAGTCACAAATGGGCCCCATTGACATCCTCATCAACAACGCCGGCATCGTCGCCGCCGGGAAGTTCACGGAGATGCCCGACGAGAAACTGTCGGCGACCATCGATGTGGACGTCAAAGCGCTGCTCTGGACCATGAAGGCCTTTCTCCCGGGCATGATTGAGCGGGGGGCCGGGAACATCATCAACATCTCTTCAGCCTCAGGGTTCATCGGAGTGCCCTACATGCCCGCCTACGCCGCCAGCAAGTGGGCGGTAATCGGCATGACCGAGTCCCTCCGCCTGGAAATGGAACTGGAGGGGCACACCGGCATCAAGTTCACCCTCTTCTGCCCGAGCTACGTCGATACGGGGATGTTCGCCGGCGTCAAGCCACCGCTGCTGACGCCGATTCTCACCCCCGAAATCGCCGTCAAGCGCGCCTACAAAGCCTTCCGGCGAGGCGACTACTTCATTCTTGAGCCCTTCATCGTCAAGTTCACCCCGGCACTCAAGGCGCTGCTGCCGCGAGGCATCTTTGACCGGGTCTCCGATATTCTGGGCGTGAATACCTCGGCCAAAGGCGTGCACGGTCGCAAATAGCCACACCCGGCGCCGCCCGTCATGGTGGCGCCGCCGTTGCGTTCTGCGTCGGCATCGGTGGTTATCTAGAAACGACGCCATGCTAACGCAAGGCGCTGGATATGTTTCAGTCCCACACCCGGCGCGATTTACGCTGCGGCAAGGCCCCGACAATTCGCTGGGCCAGAGACCGCACCGGCTGCGCGGCCAGACCCAGCAGTTCCGTGCTGTCGGGCCTTTCGATTCCCCGGTAGCCCAGCACCATGCCGTGCTTCTTCAGCATTTCGTCCCGGAAGAGTGGGTTGTAGGCCAGATAAGTGGCCAGGCTCCAGGGAGTCCGCAGGTGGGTCTTGGTATCGAAGACCCGGCGCGTGATGCTACGCACTGTGCTGTGCCGGCGGCGGGCATCGAGACAGGCCTGCGCCAACTCCTCGGCAGTGCAGCTGCTAGGCTGGAAGCCGGGCATGCCAAAGCGATAGTCATCATGCAGCCACCAGTGGCCATCATAGAGCAGCCGCCCTTCAGCTTTCATGCGGGCGTAGAAGGGCGTCCCCGGGTAGGGCATCAGGATGTTGAACGCGGCGAAGGCGAACTTCTTCGAGAGAGCCCAGTCGCAGGTCGCCTTGACCGTCTCGGGCGTCTCCCCGTCATAGCCCAGCAAGAACGCGGCCCAGGTGAGCAGCCCCGACTGCCGGATGGATTCCACCAGCGGATCGTAGCTGTCAAAACCGAGATTACAGTTCTTCCCCATCTGCTCAAGCCGGTCACGGTCCAGCGACTCAAAGCCGATGACCAGCCCGCAGCAGCCGCTGCGCAGCATCAACTCCATGAACTCCGGATCCGTCGCAAAAGAAAGGTCCGCCTGCCCGAACCAGCGGACCTTGAGGGGAATGAGCGCCCGAAACAGCTCTGTCGCCCGCCCCTTGTCGGCCACGATGTTGTCGTCGACGAAGAAGACAAATCGGGCCCCGACCCGCTCCAGTTCGCCCACCACTTCGGCCACTGGGCGGCAGCGGTGGCTGCGCCGGTAGATGTTGCCCGTGGCGCAGTACTCGCACTGGTTGATGCAACCGCGGGAGAACTGACTGAGTCGCACCGGCAGATAGTGCTTGCCGTCAAAGATAGACCAATCGGTGCCGATACCCTCCAACGGCCCGTCGCCCCCGCCTTCGCCAAAATAGCGGGGCTGCAGGTGGCCGGCCTCGGCATCTTCCAGCAGCTTGCTCCAGACGGTCTCGGCATCGCCAATGACGATGGCATCGGCGTGGGCCTGGGATTCGTCGGGGATCATGGTGGTGTGGAAGCCGCCAAGAATCACCTTAGCCCCCTCGGCTCGGAAGCGATCAGCGATCTCGTATGCTCTGCGGGCAGTGTAGATTTCGGTATTGAGGGCAACCAGGTCAAAGCCCCGGCCAAAGGGCAGTCGCTCGAACCGGTCGTCGAAGAGGGCCAACTCGTGGCCGGCCGGCGTCAGGCCGGCGAGAACCGCGAAGGTCAGCGGCTCCATGCGGCCGTTGTCGTAGTACGGGGCCCCGTTGACCAGCCCCATGTTCGGTTTGATAAACGCGATTCTCATCTGGCACAGACCCCTTGGAGCCCATCCGGCAGCTCCTCCTCACGTCCCAGCGGCCGGCCGTGCTTGCTTAGAATATCCTGCCGTGACCCGATGTTGACCAGGGCAAAGGTCAAAGCATTGGCGAGGCTGGCCGCGTTGGTGCGCCGGTCGAGGAAGCGACGTATCATGGACGGGTAGCCGTGGACCCGTGAGCGGATGGCAAAGGCCCCGTCGGTGAGTTCCTGCGTGGTCATTCCTCGAGGCTCGTAGACCGCGTTGCCAAAGCGATAGTCGGGGTGGATCCACCAGCGGTCCAACAGCAGTCGCTTCTCCGCCTGCAGCCGATGGTAAAGCGGTGTCCCCGGAAAGGGGTTGAGGTGGTTGAAATTCAGCAGGAAGAACTTCTGCTCCATGGCGAACTGATAGGTGCGCTCAAAGATCCCCGGGTCATCAGCATCATAGCCAAAGACAAAGGTCGCATAGACCATGATGCCCCGGTCCCGCACGATCTCCAGCTTGCGAGCATACTCTCCGGCATCGGCCCACCCCTTCTTCATCTGGTCGATGGTGCCCGGGTTGAGGGATTCCAAGCCAACAATGACGGTCTGGCAGCCGGCCTTGACCATCAGGTCCAGCAACTCCGGGTCGTCCACGAAATCGAGGGAGGTCTGTGCGGTCCAGCGCTTCTTCAGCGGCGCAATCTCCCGCAGCAGTTCTTTGGTCCGCCGCGGATGGCCGCAGAGATTGTCGTCCGCAAAGAAGGTCCAGCGCTCCTTGGAACGCTCCAACTCCTCCACGACCTCTCGTACCGGCCGATGGCGAAGGCCCTCGGGGTAGAAGGCCCGCACCGAGCAGAAATCACAGTTGTGCTGGCACCCCCGGCCAAACTGAATGACATTAACCGGTGCATATTTCTTATCGGAGAAGATCGAGACGTCGGGATGCGTGGTTGCCAGGTCAGCTCTTGCGTCCTGGCGATAGGTGGCCTGCAATCGCCCCTTCCTGGCATCCTCCACGATTTGCGGCCACAGCACTTCGGCTTCGCCAATGGCCACGGCATCGGCAACCAGCCCGGCTTCATCCGGGCATTGGGAGGGATGGAAGCCGCCTAGCACCACCGGCACACCCTGCCGCCGGAACCGGGCAGCAATCTCATAGGAGCGGCGCGCCTGAAAAGTCCCCACCGACAGCGCCACCAGATCCCATTCCTGGTCGTACGGTGGCTCCTCAAAACGATCATCAAACGCCCGCACCTCCACATCCGGCGGCGTCGCCCCGGCCAGCACAGCCAAAGCAGTAGGCCGCAAACAGGCCAGCGCCCGCTGCCGCTTCGCACCACCAAACCCGAGCCCGGGCTGGATCAAAGCAATCCGCAAAATCCATGACCTCCAGTCTTCGGACCCTATATCGATTGCCAGCGACGGTCAATTGCGGTTGCAGGCGTCGTTCGTTGCCAGGCCTCCGGTATCCCAACTACCCCACGTCCTCGACCAGCATCACCTCCAACTCCTGCACTCTCAGGAAGTCGCGATCGGCAGTCACGAGAGTCGAGATCCCATTGTGAACCAGCGTTGCGGCAAGGAGGGAATCGTTGGTGAGGAGACCATAGGCACGACGGAAGTGGTAGCTATCAATGAGGGCCCTGCCAGGCGTAGGGAAGACCCTTAGACCAATGGAGTAGAGTCCAGTGACATCGCGCTGGTACTGAACCAGGCCCTTCACGATTTCGGGGTGCTCTCGCAGCCTGCGCGCGGGATTGCCCGGCGAGACGGCCCCCTGCTCCACGGCCTCCATGATCATGCGACGATGGAGCACCTCCGCCAGCACCGGCTGAGTGGTCACTCCTCCAATATCTCCAGAGTCAATGCGAGAAAGCACTTTGGTAGACTCCGCAGACTGTCCCGTGAAATGGTAGAGGAAGACATTGGCATCGATGGCCACCACCGCCCCGGAGGGGATCTCAGTCGCCACCATAGGGGTCCTCGCTCATGATCTCTGCCACGACTTCTGGCGGCAATCGTACGCTACCTCTGGTGCGCTCCAGGAATGACTGCCCCCCCCCTTTACGTCGCTGGGTCAAGTACTCGACAATGGCCTCCTCCAGCAACTCATTGAGTGAGACTCCATCAACGCTTGCCAACTCCTTCATGCTGACAATCAGGTGTTCGTGCAGTGCCGTTCCGATCTTCTTTCGCATGGCGACCTCCGATTATCTAGATTACTTTGTCTAGACGCGCTGTCAAGACCGGTTGACGCGGTAAGTGCGGACGCAGCAACTACTCGCCCTACGCAGCATGATGCCCCCCCACGGGGTGACGCGCGTTCTTGCCCAGCGCACCAGATGCGACGCCCCAGCACGAATATCTTATCTCCCCGTGGGAGAGATGCCCAAAGGGCAGAGAGGGCACCGTGTCACACAAGGCCGGTGGACCACCAAAGACCCCCGTCAACGGCAATCCGCCTCTTCACGCGGCGCCTAGACAAACCGCAGCGGTCGTACCTTCGCAATGTGCGTGAAATCAGCGTCGTCGTGAAGCAGCACGGCATCGTTGTCCAGGACGAGTTGGGCGATGAGGGAGTCGATGGTGCCCCGCAAAGTGATGCCCTTGCGCCGGCAATCGAAGTAGATGCGGGCGGCGGCCTGGTGAGTTTCCCAGGAGTTCTCAGGGGCCAGCAGGTTCTGGGTCGAGAGATAGGCGTGGAGCTGCTTCCATTCGTGCTCGTCGCGAGCCCCTTGAAGCAGCTCCTGACAGCATATCGTGGGGATGTGGTAGTGGGTGTCGTGTTCCTCCAGAGCCACCAGCTTGCCCACGGCGTCGCTCTGCTTTCCCTTGAGGAAATCGATCAGCACCGACGTGTCGACCACAATCATCTTTCGTTCTTCCTCAAGGCCTTGTGGTCGAAGTCCGTGGCGAAGCGCAGCTTACCACGCAAATCGAGCAGGCTCTTTCGCCTGCGCACCTTGAGCAACGTGCGCAGCGCCTCGTCCACCACCGCCCGCTTGGTCTTCAGCCCGGTAAGATGCATGGCCTCCGAAAGCAGCTTGTCATCCAGCTCGATGTTGGTGCGCATTACACACCTCCTTACACATGAGGATACACCGTTTGCTGGTGCGGTCAAGGATGGAGCAGGAGAGACAACGGCATGGAGACGAGCGTTTGATGCAATGGCGGAGACGAACGTTTGATGCAATGTGACGCCGAGCTTACGCAACGCCTCTTGGTCGCCCTCAACTGCGTTCGGGCTCGGCTTGGAATTGGGATCATTTTGGGGCCGGGATTGGACCGCGGGGGTGGTGCGTGGGGAAGGCTAGAGACACTGCGTCTGGCCCCGTCAACGGCAATCCGCCTCTTCGCGCGACACCGGGGCCTTGCTTGTCTGCCCTAACCCCGATCACCCCAATCCGCCAGAGCCCGAGCGCAGTCGAGGGCGATGTCTTCGTACCCCCGTTGCGTAAGCTCGGGGAGATTTGCGATGGCCGCCGTCAGGGGCAACAGCGGGCCCCGGGCCTCGGCCACGGAACGCGGCTGGAGAGGCAACGACGATTGACCCCCGACACCAACGGCGATATGTTCATCACCATGCTATTTCGCACCATGAAGAGGTTGATCGGGTCGACGCCGGTGATTCGGCGGGCGGTGACGCGACTCTCCTACGAGGCACTCTCGCGGGCCTTTGATGACCCGCGGCTGGTGGTGATGAACTACGGCTATGCTGCCCTCGACGGGGATGGGCACACCATCGCTCTGGCTCAGCGGGATGAGTGGAGCCGCTTCTCGCTCCAACTCTACCACCGGGTGGCCGGGGCCATTGACCTGGCTGGCAAAGAACTCCTGGAAATTGGCGGCGGACGGGGCGGCGGAGCCGATTTCGTGGCCCGGACCCTGGACCCGAAGCAAGTCGTCTGTACCGACATCTCGGCAGCCGCCATGGCCTTCGCATCCCGCACCCATGCCACCACCCCGAACCTCAGCTTCCAGCAGGCCGATGCCGAACATCTCCCCTTTGCCGATGCCACCTTTGACATTGTGCTGAACGTCGAATCCTCGCACTGCTACGGCACCATGGAGCGCTTCCTCGGGGAGGCTTCCAGAGTGCTACGACCGGGTGGTCACCTGCTCTTTGCCGACATCAGGGACACCCCGCAAGCCCCTGCCCTTGAGGAATCACTACGCCACAACCACGCCGGTCTGAACCTCCTGAGACTGGAAGACATCACGGCCCATGTCCGCACCGCACTCGACTTCACGACCAACCAGAAAGAAACGCTGGTGGCAACCATGGTGGCACCGCTGCGCCAGATGTTCAGGGACCAGTCCGGGCTCCCTGGCGGAGTAGTCTACCGAGCCTTCGCCGCCGGGGAGCGGACCTATGTCTGCGCAACCCTGGTCAAGGAGGGGTAGTGGGGGATCTGATTCTCAAGTATCACTTTTTGGTGCCCAAGCATCGGGAGTAGGGGCCATCACCCGCCGCAGCAGCAACCATCAGCCCCATCCCTACCCACAGTCACCAGCGCAAAAACAACGCTCCTGCCGCTCCGCACCACCCAAACTCCGTCATCCCGCGGCCGCCGCAAGCGGCGAGGGACCTCCGGGCACCAGATATGCCGAGTCGTTGAACCACCCAAACCAGTTATCCGCAGGATGCGGAGACGGCGGTTTTCGCAAATCATCCCCGAGCTTACGCAACGGGGCTAGAGAGACATCGCCCTCAACTGCGTTCGGGCTCTCGGTGGATTTGGGTTAATCGGGGACAGCCAGGTGCGAGAGGTCTGGGGGGCGCGTGAAGAGGCGATTGCCGGTGATGGCGGGGGACGCGGTAACGACTCGGTCCATCTCTCGCGTGCCCCATCCGGCTCGCTACGCTCGCCATGAGGATGGGACCACCCGACCCCCGTCATCGCCGCGCCTGGCGGGGGCTAATCGCACCACATAGGCCGGAGTGGACCGAACTGGACCAGGCTGGACCAGGTGGACGGAATGTCGGGAAGACGCGCGCGAGCATGGGATGGTTTATTGGGATGGGCACTTCGACTCGTTTGACGCAGTGTTTCCCTACCCAAAAAAACTATCCACCAGCGCCTCCAACCCGGCAACATCCGTCGCCGTATGGATCTTCGCCCGGAACTGTGAGGCCTCGGGCAGACCGCGGGAGTACCAGATAACATGCTTGCGCACTTCTCTAGCGACGATGAGGTCGGGCTTGACCTTTGCTGACAGCGCGATTTGGAGGCGAATGAGTTCGCGCCGTTGCGCCACGTCACCGGCGGCCAGTTCGGCGACAGTAAGTGTGGCCGGAGCAAACTCGGACAGGTCCGGAACGGTATGATTCTGCGGCCCCAGGAAAGAAGTCCCTCGCAGCCCCTCAATGATCTCGGCGAAGAGCCAGGGCCGACCCAGCGCCCCCCGGCCCACCATGACCCCAGCGCACCCGGTCTCTTCGAACATGCGGCGGGCATCATCGGCGCTCTTGATATCCCCATTGCCGATAACCGGGATAGACAACTCCTTGACGGTCTCCCCAATGAGAGACCAGTCAGACTTCCCGGAAAACGCCTGCTCCCGAGTCCGCGGATGGAGGATAACGCCATCCATCCCGCAATCCTCCGCCAGCTTCGAAAATGATACCGCGTTGATGCTACTGGCGCTCCATCCGGCGCGGATCTTGACGCTCACCGGCGCGGTCACCGCCGCGCGTACTGCCCGCATCACCGCACCAGCCAGTTCAGGGGTCTTCATCATGGCGCTGCCCTTGCCACCATTGACGATCTTGCGAGCGGGGCAGGCGAAGTTCAGGTTTACGGCATCGGCACCATGCTCCACTGCCAACTGTGCGACGTCGGCCATGATCGCAGGGTCGCTCCCGACAATCTGCACCGCGTGGGGCCGCTCCATTTCCAGCAACTCAAGCTGGTCGGTCAGCAGATACCTCCGCTTAACGCAGATGCCGTGCGCCGAAACCATCTCGGACATGGTCGGGCCGGCCCCAAAGAAACGACAGAGCACCCGCACCGAGGGGTCCGAGACACCCGCCAGCGGGGCGAACTGAACGCCGTTGCCAACCACAATATCACGGGTGCTCCAGCTCATAGCCCGTCCTCCGGGAAGTCGAGCTTCAGAATGATGGCATCCTCGTGGTTGTCGGAGTAGTAGCCCTTGCGAACGTCCAGATACTCGAAGCCCAGCCCATTGTATAGCGCCTGAGCGGCAACGTTGGAGCGCCGCACTTCCAGGAACATATAGGCCGCCCCCAGGCAGCGACAGCGGTCCATGATCCGGTCCATGAGGGCCCGGCCCAGCCCCTCTCCCTTGCGCTCGGGAGTGACGGCTATATTCATCAGGTGCGCTTCGTCTATGACCACCCGATAGGTCGCGTAGGCGACCACGCACCCCTGCTGCTCAGCCACCGTGGCATAGGAAACCGGTCCCATCATCTCGGCGACAAACATCTCCGGATCCCAGGGAGACGTGAAGCTGGCCAACTCAATGGCCATGATCTGGGGCAAGTCGTCGTATGCCATAGGGCGAAAACGCATTGCCGCAGTCTAGCCGCCAAGAATACTTTGGGCAAGAGCAAGAGCACTTCAAGCCACCTATCTCCTGTGCTATCATGGCCCGCAGATAACCGAGGTGAACTATGCGACCATGGCTCCTGATCACGTTTCTCTCGCTACTCCTGGTACCCGCCGCACGGGCAGACCATTTCGGCAGCACTCCCACTACCGTCGTCATCTACAAGAACGGCCTCGCGTGGGTCCAGGAAGAGGGGCGGGGCGAAACCCAGAACGAGTGGGTCTCCACTACCATCCACGGCCGTCCCGTGGTTGGCACCCTGCGGCTGGCGGGCAAGGGCGATACCCAGGTCCTTGAGGTTCAGGCCATACCTGGCCTGGCAGACAAGAGCTACCGAACGCTCCTGGCGCTCACCGAGAAACTCAAGGGCCAGACGGTCTATGTCAAAACCGCCGAAGGCAACCACTCCGGAATCTTGTTGGGCGTGCCGTCCCAGGCTCTGGGGGGCGGCGTGCAGATGGTCGCCCTGGAGAACAAAGATGGCACCCTGCTCATCCCCATGGACAAGATCCTCCAGGTCGAGAGCACCGTCACCACCGCCAGCCTGCCCGCAGCCGCGCTCACCGGAGACGCGGAACTACGGCTGCGGCTCTCTCTCAAAGAAGGCTCCTATCACATCACCACGTCCTATATGACCCAGTTCCTGGGCTGGCTGCCCACCTACCAACTGGACATCAACGGCACCAAGGGGCAACTGCAATTGGACGCAGTAGTTGCCAACGACGGACTCGACCTGACCGGTGCCGAAGTCCAGTTCGCCACCGGTGAAGGAAGCTTCCCGCTGCGTTTCACTCAGTCACCCCTCGTGGAAGTCCAGACCCAGCCGCAGTGGGTCATGGAGCAGGTCCTCGACGGTGTGCGCGGCGGCCTCAACAACCTTGACAACAACAACCCGGCCTACAACACCATGAACATGGTTTCGTCCCAGCAGATGGTGGGGCCTGGGGCAGTCGAGGGGGCTCACTCCTCGGGGGAAGAAACGCACCTTTACGGACCGGTCCGGCTGACCCTCAAGAAGCGGGAACGGGCCATCATCCCCCTGGGCAAAGGCACCGTTCCGGCGAAGTTCGTCTACTACTACAAAGCCCCCCGTGAGGTCTCCAATGCACCAGATCAAAACACCGTCTGGCTGGCCGCACAATTTACCAATGAGCTCAAATTCCCCCTCACCACCGGGCCCATTCTGGTCACCAGAAAGGGACAGCCCGTGGGCCAGGGATTCGTCACTTACACCCACGAAAAGGGGGAAGCCCTGGTCCCCGTCTCCATCGCCTCCTCCGTCCTGGCCTCGGCCGCCGAACAAGAGCTGGAGCGGGACTCCAGCGCCCTCACCTTTCGCGGAGCCAAGTATGACAAGGCCGTAATCAAAGGCACCATCGCCATCGAGAACCTCCAGGACCGGGCCGTCACCGTCCGCATCGAAAAGCCCGTCGCCGGCAAGGTCACAAAGCTCTCCGATTCCGGGAAAGCCACCAGCCGCATGCAATCAGCCTACGACCCCAACCCCACCTCCCAGGCAGTCTGGACCATCGAACTCAAGCCCGGCAAGAAACAGGAAATTACCTACCAATACAACCTCTACGTCCACCGCTACGGCAAAACCAGCTACTAAAGACGGCAGATGCCGTGCGCCGTCGCCTTCCCGGGCCACAGGCCCAGCGCACGGGAGCGCAGCGACCCGCGAACGGGAGCGCAGCGACCCGCGAACGGGAGCGCAGCGACCAGCGAACGGGAGCGCAGCGACCTGCGAACGGGAGCGCAGCGACCTGCGCACGCCACCGCAGGTGGCTTTCCTATTGCATAAGCCCACCTCACTCTATATGTTCGGCCCCGTGACGCGCGAGGGAGAGAAATGAGAGCACTACTGCTGGCCCTGCTGCTACTGCTGACGACATGCGCAGAGCGGCACAGCTACGAGGTTCCCCTGGACCAGTCCCAGGAGTTCCGCATCACCATTCTGCACACGTCGGACATGCATTCCCGGCTGCTACCTTATCGGATGCAGGTGACTTACACGGACAACAGTCAGGGACTCAAGCAGGAAAATGAACCCTTTGGCGGGATTGCCCGGGTAGGACACATCGTCAACCGCGAGCGGGCCCGAGGGGGCCGAGTTCTCTATCTCGATTCCGGCGACATCTTCCAGGGGGCCCCGATCTTCAACGTCTTCATGGGTGAAGCTGAGTTTCGGGCCATGAGCTACCTGAAGCCCGATGCCATGGCCATCGGCAACCACGAATTTGACACCGGCCTGGCCAACCTCATCGCCCAGGCCAGGAAGTGGATCACTTTTCCCTTCCTCGCCGCAAACTACTTCTACATGCCGGACAACGAATTGCGGGAACTCTCGGCCCCCTACACCATCGTCAATCTGGATGGCATCAAGATCGGCCTGATTGGACTGGGAGATTTCGGGTCGCTGTCGTCGCTCACCGACGTCGGCAACAGCCTCAAGATGATGCCGTCCAACATGAACGACTCGGTGACCAGATATGTCAACGAGTTGCGCCCGTATGTCGACCTCGTCTTCCTGGTCTCCCACGCTGGCCTCAGTGATGATGAGGAGATTGCAGCCGCAACCTCGGGGGTCGACGCGATCTTCGGCGGCCATTTGCACATCGTCCTCAATCCACCCAAGACCGTGAAGAACACGAAGGGCGAAGATGTCCTGCTCGTGCACTCGGGAGCCTTCGCCAAATACGTCGGCCGGCTGGACATGGTGGTCAAACGAAATGCCGCCGGGGACATGAAGGTCGTGAGCCACGATTACAACCTCTTTCCCGTGGATTCAACCGTCCCGGAAGACCCCGAACTGGCCCAGTTGATGGAAGGGTACCGGCTCAAGCTCAACCAGGTAATCGACCTCACATCAGTCTATGGGTACAGCCCGAAACTGCTCACCAAATACGGCTACGAAGGCGGCGACTCCTCCCTGGGAAACCTTGTCTCAGAGGCCATCCGCCGCTACGCCAGGGTGGATATCGCCTTCACCAACACCCTGGGCATTCGCTCCAATATGTACCCGGGGCCCATCACCCTCGATGACCTCTTCAACGTCTTCCCCTTCGAGAACTCCATCACCCTGATGTACATGTCGGGAACCGACTTGCGCAGTCTCTTCGACTACGTCTCGCAGCGTTCGTCAGGGCGGGGTTGTGTCAGTCAGCTACAGGTGGCCGGCGTCGAATTCACCATGAACTGCAACGGCAATCCGCCGCCAGCCTATTTCGAATGCCATGATGACGGCGATCAATCGCTGGTCGCCTGCGTCATCAAGTGCGGGCAAGATACTTCCTGCATCGCCGACTGCGTCGAGAGCTACAAGAAGTGCATTGTCGACAAGACGGGAAGAATCGAAGATCTGCTCTGCCTCAACAAGTGCCTGCCCACGGGCCCCACCTACTTCACCGACAAGATTGACGAGGAGGTCACCGACTGCTTTGGCGACTGCTTCCCTCGGGCCGAAGACATCGCCCTGACCGATTGCCCGGACCCCATGGCGGTGGACGACATCTCCACGTGCACGAAGTCACCAATCGTCGAAGGGCAGATCTACGAGGTGGCAACCAACGACTACATCGCCAAGGGTGGCTCCGGCTTCACCATCTTGAAGTCTAATAACACCCAGGAAGATACCGGCCTACCCTTGCGAGAGGCAGTCCTGGAGGTGATCATCACCGCCGAATCATGCCTGGAATTCTGCCGCGACCGGGATGGCGACATCGACCTTGCCGATTGCTCTGTCTATCAGGGGTGCCTCGAAAAGGTGGATACTTTCTACGGTGGCTTCTGCGAGAAGATGGACAAGACCGGGGGGAGCGACATTGTCGGCTCCATCATGGGCTGCGCCCTGGATACCGGCAGCTGCTACTATGACAGCCACTGCTACTACCCGGAACTGGATTGCGCCGAAGGCCAGTGCCCCTCCTGCAAATCTTCGGCCGAATGCCTGGGCAAGGACCCCAACAGTCTCTGCGTGAGTGGGTCGTGCGTAACCAAAACACACGTCTGCGTCGAGGGACGATGCCGCCGCTCCTGCACCGGCGACTCTGATTGCCCCGGCAAGGACTCCGGTCGGGAGATGCTCTGCGTCCATGGCCGGTGCGAGCCCATCCCGTCAGTCTCCTGCATGGGCGACAAAGAGTGCGCCAACCCCTACTCCATGTGCTACGGAGACTCCCAGGTCTGCAACGGTGACGATGAATGCGGGCAAGGCTTCTCCTGCCGCCAGAAGATGTGCGTACCCTCTCGCCCCACATGCGTCAATGACGGCAATTGCTCGGCAGGACAGGTCTGCGCCTTCGGCCTCTGCAGCGCTGAGCAGACGCACTGCCAGAAGAGCCAGGACTGCGGCGCTGATGGTCTCTGCGTCGCCGGACTCTGCTCCGTTCCGTGTGGCAATTGCCAGGCCGACAGCGACTGCCCAGGTGGACTGGAGTGCATCAAACAGTACTGCGTTCACCGCAACGCCACCTGCGACGGCTTCCGTTGTCGAACTCACTGCGGCAATGATGACGACTGTAAGTCCGGTGAAGTGTGCTCCGACAAACGGTGCCAGCCAGCCCAGTGTGATCTGGTGCTGACGGCAGAGGAAGCCTGCACCTACAACTCCACCTGGCGCGCCAACGAGAAATGCTCCAGTGTCGCCTGCGTCGATTCCCGAGTGGATGGCCGCATCGGCCGCATCCTGCCTGAAAACCTGGGCGACCTGCAGTTCGGTTTCGTGCCCGAAAATCCGGAGGACATCGACTATGACTAGGATGTTCGCGACCGGCACTCTTGCTGCCCTAATCCTGCTTGGCGCCTGTACTACCGAGTTCATCGAGCCCAACGAACTGCACTCCTTCAGCGTGACACTCACCGCCGACAAGGGTCAGAAGACGGGGAGCCCGGACAAGCCCCTCAACTACATCTCAGGCACGTCCTGCGCTGAGAACCCATGCCCCGGTGCCGAAGAGTGCATCGGCTTTTGCGCCATCAACAACCACATCACCTGCAAAACCGACGACGATTGCCCCACCGGGGAATACTGCGCCCGCATGTGCGCCCAGCCTATCTTCCTCGACGTCAAGTCACTGGGGCGGGACGGCAAGCCCTTCGCCCTGACCGGCGAACGGCAGGTCCACCTGCACGTAGTCCCCGGCATGATCCCTGGCCCCTACGAGTACATCACCCTCACCGACGGCGAGGTTGAGGCCGCCAAGGTCTACATCGCCCAGACCTTCGGCGAAAGCTTTATCTGGGTGGAAGACAATGGCAACGGCCACAGTTCGGAGCAGTACGGGCCCTGCAACAATGAACTGGATGACGATGATGACGGCCTCATAGACCAGGCAGACCCCAACTGCACCAGCCCCGACGACCCCGAGGAAGAGAAGGCAAGCTTCGCCACCGGCCTCTCCCCGGCACTGCACTTCGAGAACCCGCGCATCTGGCACCTCCAGTACACCGACCAGGTCTCGACTTCCCCCCTGGCGGGCCAGAATGTCTTTGTTGAAAAGGGGGCGATGGTGGTGACCAACGTCATCGCCAGCGGCTTCTTCGCCACTGACCTCGACGACCAGAAACACCCCCTGGATGACGAAGGCACACCGGGCTACTACAACGCGTTCTTCTTCTACACCTTCAATAAACCGGAAGGCATCGGCTACGGTGACCTCATCTGTTCCTTCACCGGCGGCGTCGTCGAGTATGAAGGGAACACGCAAATGACCTTCCCCACCTACGAAGCCGCGGTCAAGAGTAAGGGGCCAAAGGGAGCTTGCAACAACCGGGAGATTGACGTCTCGCTGAAAGTGCCCGACCCCGTAGATGTCACCAGTCTGCTCCGCGCGGAAGAACCAGAGAGCAGCGACTACGCCGACCAGATGATGGACAACGCAAGAGCGCTCGAGCCCTTCGAGTCGAACCTCATTCAGATCAAGAACGTCGAAGCAGCCAACCGCTTCATAGCCTGCGATTCTGACGAAAACGGGCAGTTTCCCCCGAACTCCGACGACGATGCCTGTCGAGACGAATGCCAGTTGGATCCCATCTGCACTCAGCTCGAAAGCTTCTTCAAGTACTCCCAGATGGCCGCCTATGCGACCCTGGGCAAGAAGTTCTTTGTGGGCATTGACATGCTCAAGGACAAGGTCCCCCTGGAGATTCCCTATGTTGGTGCGGCGGACCTGTCCGGCAACTGCCCGGACATCGTCGACTCCGCCTCCGGAGAGGTCCTCGTGGAGAACCCCCACAGGGTGCTCATCGGCGATACCCTTTTCTGGGAGTATCTCTGCCCGGAGCAGAAGCTGAACTCCATTACGGGCAACCTGCGACACATCTATCTCTGTGACCCCAAACCGGGAAAGAAAGAGTCCTGCGGCCTGCAGATGACCATGTTGGTTCCACGGTTTGACGAAGATTTTGACTTTGCTGACTAGAGGGACGGAATGCGTACTTTGCGTTTGGTAGTGGTGGTAGCAGTCACAGCCGCAAGCTTGCTCACGGCATCAGCGGCATTCGCACAGGCATTTGACGAGACGACAATCTCCTTTTCGTTTGCCGACGACGATATCCTCAAGGACCCGGGCGAAACCCGCAAGAACAGCCCTGCCGCATACATCGGCGGACAGGCTGAAAACGGCGTTGACCGGGTCGGCGGGAGCGTCTTCAACAAGACCGCAACCCGCCTGAGCCTGTACAAAACCATCGATACCGGGGACCTCTACCCCGCAGGGGCATTGCGACTGCAAATGGCCGTCAACGACGAGGGCGACTACTACCTCTACGACGACTCCACCTTCCTCTCCCTCAACTGGACTCCCATCAAAGACCATAAGGTCAAGCTGACCATGTACCCCGTCGACTCAGACCGCATCCGACTGGGCTACCACTATGATATCTCCTGGGGCGGCACCAGGGTCTTCCCAAAGAACTTCACCCGTGGCCTGGTGCCGGCACTCTTGCTCAGCGGCGAAACTCCCAACTTCGGTGGTTTCATCGGCCTCAAGACCGCGCTCGTGCGCTCCCCGGCCGAAGACATCCTCGACAATCCCGGAGGCAACACCAACCAGTTCGTCGAACGCACCTTCTACGGATTCCTCGGCGGTGGCCACGTCCAGATAATCAAGGGCCTCAAGTTCCATCTCTCAGGAGGCTATTTCGGCAAGGGAACCAGCACCCGCTCTGATGTCCTGGGCGCCCGCCTGCACTCCGGCGGAGTGAGCACCATGGTCTCCTATCATGCCGGCGGTGAAGTGGGTAAGCGCCTCGACCTGCGCATGTACTACGAAGACCCCGAGAACTACGCGCTGGCCCCAGATA
>ERZ890953.700-NODE-700-length-18461-cov-5.996849_pt1 | contig 18461 bp, 15 predicted proteins | sample MGYA00521264_ERZ890953 | MGnify/ENA primary metagenome ERZ890953 (study PRJEB32303, sample SAMEA104408629) | aquatic metagenome | biome: Brackish water; feature: Chemocline; material: water | place: Baltic Sea | collected 2014-10-26T21:54:00 | depth 200 m ...
CAACACCTGAACCCGTAACTTCACGATAGTTTCTCTCACAAGTTATTGATTCTACAGCGGTTTAAAAAATATCCACTTTCGCATTGCATAAGTGCATGTAAACGAGCACTAACACATAGTATAAGTGCATGTAAACGAGCACTAAGCCTTATGGGTGAAGCTCTGATATTTTAATTCCACTATTAACATCACGGATGGTGGTATGCAGAAACAAATTTCTGTTAAATCAATATTTCTTGCTCTCTCCCTCCGTCCGGAAGTTACGAATTCAGGTATTTTATCTGAAGGATTAATTAAATGTGAGAAATGTATAAAAAAGCCCCGTTCTTCGGGGCTTTTTCAATGAGTAAATTTCAGAGGGATAAATTAAGAGCCCTCAGGCCAGTTAAATCCTTCCGCTATATCACCAGGGCTACCTGTTGACACCTCATTCTCAAATGACCTGCCTTCCGGCCAGTTAAAGCCAGAATATCTTTCGCTCTGAATTTGTTGAGCGTGATTGCTGGTAGATGAAAATCCTGCAGGCCAGTTAAATCCATCGGCCAGGTTTGATGCTATAACCTGACTACTACCAACAATGGATGAAATTACTAATGAAGCTACTAATTTATTCATGATACATTCCTTAGAAAATTAAATATGAAATTAATATAGAAGCTTTTTTTTAATAAGAAAGTGACAAGGTCACTTCGGCAGGTGTATGTTGCTACAGGGAGTGACTTTGTCACCTTCAAAAGCTGAATTAATGAGTTTTTTAGTTCAGGGGAGCAGTTTTGTTATTTTAGTTGAGCTAACTTTTCTCGTTAAATGAGTATCGGTATTTAAGATACTTGACGAGATTGAAAAGTCTAATCTGCAGAGATTCGACGATTTTTATCGGCAATTTCTACCATGGTTTCAAGACGAACCAGACGTTTATCAACTCCGATCACATGGGTTTCCAGGCGTTCAATATCACGGTTCAGACGCTTTACTTCGTCTGTCAGTTTGAGTGTATCCAGTAACAGGTCCTTCCAGCCAGCCATTATACCGCTCCCAGTTTTGTGAGTGTTGCATCCAGCTTTTTCCTTGTTTCACGAGTTTGTGTTATGGCTTCTTTAAGATGTGAGGAAACCAGCTCCATCAGTTCTTTCTCTTCGTTTAAACTGATCTGGTTATCCGGGTCATAGGCATCAACAGCCAGACGCACTATTTGAGCAGAAGATGTACCTGATTTCTGCGCAAGTTGCTGTATTCGAGAAATGTTTTCTGCTGACATCAGGTATTGCTTTCGAACCAGATTATGTTTGCTCATTGCTTCACCGGTGGTTAGAGAATAAATTGAGTATACACAACAGCATACACAACATAAAGTCATTTTAATGCTGATAGGCAACTCAGGATTTAAAGATAAAAAGGCAATGCATGAAAATCATGAATTGACGCCGTTTATTATAGACAGAATCTATCTACATGATTTTTTTACCGGGACAATAAAGATAAAATAGTGGTTGAATTCAAACTTTCAATAATCAGGTAAATTTTTTTATTCATAATTTGCTATCCTTTCGCGCGAAATTTATATCAGCAAACAAATTAGGATTAATCATGCAAGAAATATTGGCTCAAAGCTATTATGGCAACTCCCTGCAAAACTGGTTTATCGCTTTAGCGATTATTGTATTGTCTGTCATGCTTGGAAAAATAATTTACTGGATTTTTACAAAATTTATCCGTCTGTTTACCGCAAAAACGAAAACCAGGCTGGATGATATTATCGTCGATATGATAGAAGAACCCGTTGTTTTCCTGGTTGTCGTTATGGGGATCTGGTTTGCACTTAAATCATTGACTCTTTCCGAAACGATTACAGAGGTCGTTTCTAGTTCATATCAGGTCATCGTTGCATTACTGATAGGCTGGTTGTTGACCCGCTTGCTTGATGCACTTTACAAAGAGTACATGATTCCGCTGGCTGAACGAACAGAGAATGACCTTGATGATCAGTTATTACCGATTCTAAGCAAAGGCATTAAGATGATAATCTGGGTGATGGCCATTATCATTGGATTGAATAATGCCGGCTATGATGTAGCTGCGTTAATAGCGGGTCTGGGTATTGGTGGTCTGGCTCTGGCAATGGCTGCGAAAGATACAGTGTCTAATGTGTTCGGGGGGTTTACTATTTTTACCGACCAGCCATTCAAGATAAATGATCGTATTAAAATCGCGGGTTATGATGGAACTGTCATTGAAATTGGTGTAAGGAGTACACGATTAAAGACACTGGAAGGACGCATAGTGACAATTCCAAATGCCAAATTTGCGGATGCACCTGTAGAGAATGTGTCTTGGGAACCATCGCGTAAAATTAAGCTGGATCTTGGATTGACTTACGATACAGCAGCAGAGCAAATGCAACTGGCTTTGGATATCCTGAAAACAATCAGCGACGAAAACCCGAATACAGAAGAGAATCCGCTTGTTTCATTTAATGCGTTTGGTGATTTCGCGATGAATATTTCGTTTATTTACTATATTAAAAAAGGTGCAAATATTGGTGGTACACAAACAGAAATTAATTTACAAATTTTAAAGAAGTTTAATCAAAATAAGCTGGAGTTCGCATTTCCAACTCAGACTTTATATAATATTTCCGCTGCCTGAGAGTTGCCCGGGGAGGTTTACAGGACCTAAATCAAGGTTCCTTTGAATTAGTTTGCCTAAAACGCCCATTAGCTCTGAAAACAGCTTGTAATCTGTATGCAACATGGCTAAACTCTCGCTCCTCTGATGCGGGGTGGAGCAGCTTGGTAGCTCGTCGGGCTCATAACCCGAAGGTCGTAGGTTCAAATCCTGCCCCCGCTACCAAATTTATATAGATCATGATTTAAGGCGTTTTTAGAATGTTTTCAGGTCATGATTTCGACGAAAATGTCGGGCTCAGGGTTTATAACTGAGCGAAGGTTGAAGGTAAGATATTTGCCCGCGACCACATATTTTGGCCTGAATATATGTCGGCTATTCTTTGAATAGTTTTGTTACAGGTTAATAGACTAAAAAGGCCCTATATGGGCCTTTTTTATTGCTTAAACTTTGTGCGGCCGATTTTTGATAAATTCATTAACTGGCAGAGGTAACTACTTGCAGGATTTAACCGCTTTATTTGAACCTGTCGTTGAATCAATGGGATATGAGCTGGTGGGAATAGAATTCCACAGCAGTGAGCATCATGGCGTGTTACGCATTTTCATTGATCATGAAAACGGTATTACGGTGGATGACTGCGCCAAAGTCAGTCGGCAGATCAGCGCTGTCATAGATGTTGAAGATCCAATTGAGTTAGCTTTTGACCTGGAAGTGTCATCACCGGGAATTAATCGACCTATGTTTAAATTTACAGATTTTGGAAAATATAAAGGGTTAACTGCAAAAATAAAGCTGGGCGTCGCGCTGAATGGACGTAAAAATTTTAGCGGTGTATTACAGGGTATTGATAATAATCAGCAGGTTATTATCGATGTCGATAACGAAATTTATGAGTTGCCCTTTCAGGATATAGCCAAAGCTAACCTGGTTGGTCAGGTATAAAATAATAGCATTACACTTAAGAGAGTTACGATGGATAATAAAGAAATTCTATTAGTTGCTGATACAGTTTCGAACGAGAAAGGTGTAGATAGAGAAGTTATTTTTGAGGCGATTGAGGCTGCGCTGGCTTCAGCAACGCGGAAAAAACATCAGAAAGAAATTGGTGTGCGTGTTGATATCGATAGAAAAACAGGGCATTACGATACTTTTCGTCAGTGGGAAGTGGTCTTGCCTGCAGAAAATGGTGGTCTGGATGAACCTCTTAAGCAAATCACATTAGAAGCCGCTCAAATGGATAATCCCGATATTCAACTCGGTGAATTCATTGAAGAGCAGATAGACTCTGTCGAATTTGGTCGTATAGCGGCACAAACAGCGAAGCAGGTTATCGTACAGAAAGTACGTGAAGCCGAGCGTAGAAAAGTCATCGAGGCTTACAAGGACCGTGAAGGTTCTCTGGTCATGGGCCAGGTAAAACGTGTAGAACGTGGCAATGTTTATGTGGATCTGGGTGAAAATGCCGAAGGATTTATACCCCGCGAAGAAATGATACCGCGTGAAGCGGTTCGTCCTGGTGATCGAATCAGGGGGTATCTATATAAAATAGCCAGTGAGCCACGTGGGCCACAGTTATTTATCAGCCGTACATCGCCGGAATTTTTAATCGAGCTTTTCAAGCTTGAAGTGCCGGAAGTAGGTCAGGATTTAATCGAAATTCTGGGTGCTGCACGTGATCCCGGTATGCGCGCCAAAATCGCCGTGAAGAGTAATGATCCGCGGATGGATCCTGTTGGTGCCTGTGTCGGTATGCGGGGTTCTCGCGTGCAATCGGTATCCAACGAACTGGCTGGTGAACGAGTCGATATTATTTTATGGGATGAAAACCTGGCTCAGTTTGTAGTTAATGCCATGTCGCCGGCAGAAGTTTCTTCTATTGTGATTGATGAAGAATCTGGTGTAATGGATATAGCGGTACCCAGTGATAAATTATCACAGGCTATAGGGCGTGGCGGTCAGAATATCAAGTTGGCCAGTCAGCTGACGGGCTGGACATTGAATGTTATGGATGAGGCTGAAGCTGAAGATAAATCTGAAGCAGAAACCAAAAAATTAGCCAAAGTATTTATGGATCAGCTGGATGTAGATGAAGAAGTCGCGATTATTCTGGTTCAGGAAGGTCTGTCAACAGTTGATGAGGTGGCTTATGTGCCGACCTCTGAGTTACTTAAAATCGAAGAATTTGATGAAGATATCGTCGAAGAGTTACGTGGACGTGCCCGTGATGCACTACTAACGATGGCTATTGCGACTGAAGAGTCAAGTGAGCCCAAGGAAGATCTTCTGAATATGGAGTTAATGACACCTGAAATTGCTAAAACACTTGCCGCAAATGGCATTGTCTCCATGGAAGACCTGGCAGAACAGGCGGTCGATGACATAGAAGAGTTTGAAGGGATTGATCGGGTTTTGGCTGGACAATTAATTATGAAAGCTCGTGAACCGTGGTTCGCAGAAGAGCCGGAATAATTAGTACAGTTTTAAAGTTTAAGTAGAAAGTAAATACACAATCAGGATCGAAAACGATGTCTAATGTAACAGCAAAACAACTTTCAGGAGTCATTGGGGTTTCTGTTGAAAAGTTACTGGAGCAACTGCGCAGTGCAGGCGTAACGGTTGAAAGTGCAGATGACCCGATTTCTGATGCTGACAAGTTGAAATTACTTGAGTCTCTGCGTTCCAGTCACGGTAAAGATAAAAAAGCCGATGGCCCCAAAAAAATTACCTTACGCCGTAAAAGTAAAACAGAGATTAAAGTGAGTGCGAACAGTGGCAGACATACCACGTCGCGTTCAATTAATGTAGAAGTAAGAAAAAAGAAAACCTACGTACGCCGTGCTGAAGTAGAAGCAAATGAATCGGAAGAAGCCGTAGTGCCACCAGTTGAAGACCTGGAAGGGGTAGAAGCTGTTGAAACTGTTGTTGAAGAAATCATGCAGGAAGAAGTTTCTGCAGAAGAGTTAGCTGCACAGGAGAAAGCGCAGGAAGAAGCGCGTATAGCCGAACAGGAAAAACTGGCTAGAGAAGCAGAAGAAGCCAGGCTAAAAGCTGAGAAGGAAGAACGCATAAAAGCTGAAGAAATTGCACGGGAAGAAGTGCAGTTAATCCGACTTGAGGAAGAGGCCAGGTTAGCTGCAGAGAAGGCAGTTATGGAAGCAACCCAGGCTGCAATTAAACCGGTTGTAGCAGATGTTGCAGCGGTGGAAGCTGCCAGTGAAGATAAAGGTCGACATGGTAAAGGTAAGCAGAAAGCCGGGCAGAATACTCGTTACGGTCGTAAAGAGATTCATGTAAAACCGGGTGGACAACAGCCGGGTCGTAAGGGCAAGGGCAAAGGTAAGAAGGGTTCACGCTCTAACACCATAGTTAGTGATAATGCTCATGCATTTGAGAAACCGACTGCTCCAGTTGTGCGCAATATATCTGTACCGGAGGCTATTTCAGTTTCTGAATTAGCTCAAAAAGTGGCTGCTAAAGCGGGTGATGTAATCAAGGTACTGATGCAAATGGGTACCATGGCGACCATTAATCAAATTCTGGATCAGGATACGGCGATTCTGGTAATAGAAGAAATGGGACATACTGCCACAGCTACTAATGAAAATGACTTTGAGCAGGATCTGCAGAAAAATATCGAAGTTAATGTAGAGCACCTGGTTAATCGCCCAGCCGTGGTGACTATTATGGGTCACGTTGATCATGGTAAAACTTCCCTGCTGGATCATATTCGCAAAACTCGCGTTGCCTCTGGCGAAGCCGGTGGAATTACACAGCACATAGGTGCCTATCACGTAGAAACAGATAAGGGTGTTATTACCTTCCTGGATACACCGGGCCATGCTGCGTTTTCTGCCATGCGTGCTCGTGGAGCCCAGGCGACCGATATCGTTATTCTGGTGGTTGCAGCAGATGATGGTGTCATGCCTCAAACAAAAGAAGCTATCCAACATGCTAAAGCTGCCGGTGTGCCGCTGATAGTTGCTGTTAATAAATGTGATAAGGAAAATGCAGACCCGGATCGGGTGCGTAATGAATTAAGTGCTGTTGATGTTATTCCTGAAGAATGGGGCGGAGAGCACATGTTTGTCAATGTGTCGGCCAAAACCGGCGACGGTATAGATACGCTGCTTGAATCGATAATCCTGCAGTCAGAAGTGATGGAGTTACAGGCATCTGACCAGGGCCTTGCCAAAGGTATTGTGGTAGAGGCTTCACTAGATAAAGGCCGTGGACCAGTTGCTACTGTTCTGGTGCAGTCAGGTCTGCTGGAAAAGGGCCAGATATTACTGGCAGGAACAGAATTTGGTCGTGTGCGTGCTATGTATGATGAAGCGTCCAAAGAAATCAAGACTGCGGGACCGTCCATTCCTGTCGTTGTATTAGGTTTGTCGGGCACACCGAACGCCGGTGATGAAGTATTTGTTGTAGAAAGTGAGCGTAAGGCTCGCGAAATTGCACAAACCCGCGAAATTCGCATTAGAGAGACGCGTCTGGCTGCTCAGCAAAAAGCAAAACTTCAGGGTATGTTCGATGCCATGACTGAAGGTGAAGTAGCTGAGTTGAACCTGCTGATTAAATGCGATGTACAGGGTTCATCTGAAGCATTAAATGATGCTTTAACGAAACTGTCTACCGATGAAGTACGGGTTAAGCTGGTTTCTACCGGTGTTGGTGGAATCAATGAGTCGGATGTCAACCTGGCAGCAGCATCTAATACGCTGGTAATTGGTTTTAATGTCCGTGCTGATGCAGCTGCAAAACGTATTGCAGGCGACTACGGAATCGAAATTCGTTATTACAGTGTTATCTACGATGTTATTGATGACGTAAAAGCTGCCATGAGCGGTTTACTGTCACCCGAAACCAAGGAGACTATTATTGGTCTTGCTGAAGTTAAAGATGTCTTTAAATCACCGAAATTTGGTGCCGTTGCCGGATCTATTGTTATTGAAGGTACGGTCAAACGCGGCAAGCCGATTCGTGTATTGCGCGAAAATGTGGTGATTTATGAAGGTGAGCTGGAGTCTTTGCGTCGCTTTAAGGATGATGTCGAGGAGGTTCGTAACGGTACTGAATGTGGTATAGCGGTCAAAAATTACAACGATGTAAGACCGGGTGATCATATCGAAGTGTTCGATCGAATTGAAGTAGCGCGTACATTGGCTTAAGCGATTCGATATAACCTTATTTCGAAAGAGTACAGTCATGCCTAAAGAATATTCTCGTAGCGATAGACTTGCCTCACAGATCCATCGTGAGCTGTCATCGCTGATTCAGCATTCGTTGAAAGATCCACGGGTTGCACACCCGAGTATTCTGGATGTGAAAGTAACGCGTGACCTGTCTTCTGCGAAGGTTTATTTTAGTGTGTTAAATGCCGAAGACAGTGAAGATACTCGACGTGCTTTGACTCATGCGGCGGGTTTTTTACAACGTGAATTAGGAAAGGCAATTAAATCGAGGCTGACCCCGAAATTGATTTTCATTTTTGATGATACGGATATTCGTGGCCGCACGATGGATGAATTAATCGATTCAGTAATAGCACACGATAAAGCTAAACCAGCCAAAGATTGATAGAGCAGTAGTATGGGTCGTAGATCAAAAAGCCCAAAAGGCATCAATGATGTGAATGGAATTTTATTGCTTGATAAACCTCTCGGTATAAGCTCTAACAAGGCATTACAGGCTGTACGCAATCTATTTAAGGCGAACAAGGCCGGTCACACCGGTAGTCTGGATCCGCTGGCAACCGGTATGTTACCGGTTTGTTTTGGTGAAGCGACGAAATACTCCGGTTATCTGCTGGATTCTTCCAAATCTTATCGAACCAGTTGCAAGCTGGGTATCACGACCACGACTGGTGATGGTGAAGGTGATATTGTCAGTGAAAAGCCGGTTAATGTGTCCAGCGAAATACTGGATCAGGTAATCGCAGGTTTTATCGGTAAAATTCAACAGACACCCCCGATGTATTCTGCTGTTAAACATAACGGCGAACGGTTATATACACTTGCCAGACAGGGTATTGAAGTAGAACGTAAGAGCCGGGAAATAGAAATTTATTCACTCGACGTGCTGGCGTTTGAAGATGATCAGCTTGAGCTGGATGTTCATTGCAGCAAAGGTACTTATATTCGCACACTGGCTGAAGATATTGGTGCAGAACTCGGCTGCGGGGCTTACCTGACAGGCCTTGAAAGAACTGCTGTACAACCATTCTGGGACGCAAAATCTTATACGATGGATGAATTACGCGAAATCAGTGATGATGAAAATCAAAATTTGATGGATACATTACTGCCTATTGAATCCGCGTTAATTGACTGGCCTGTAATTGAGTTAACGCCTGATATGAGCTTTTATCTTCTGCAGGGGCAGGCTGTGCAGGTGCCAAAGGCCCCGACGGATGGTTTAGTTCGATTAATCGATGAAAATAAAGGTTTCATTGGGTTGGGTATGATCCTGTCAGACGGTCGTGTTTCCCCCAAACGCATGATGCGTGGCGTATAATTATTTTTTCCATTTATGAGTCATTCATCACGTTTTTAATCCATTTTTAAGCAACAACATCTAGCTATTGTGATCTGTATCAAAGCTGTCATTTATACCACTTTGGGAGCTAATGACATCTTCAAAACCTGGTGATACAGTGTTTATGAAATTTAACACAATGCCAAAGAAGTATTAGCCTGTGTGTTTTCAGGATGTATGGTTTTAAGGATATTCTGCTTGCCTGTAATACATGGGTTAGTTCTCTCTGAGATGTTTTAATGAGGAACTTTAGCCATGAACACTTTAGTCAAATCTTACTGGAAAATCCTTTCTTCTGTTTTACTACTAACTCTTGTTTCATTCATGCTTACTGCCTGTGGAGGTGGTGGTAGTAGCAAAGATGATAATACTACAGGCGGTTCAGGTAGTGACGATGTTTTGCAAACGCCTTTAGATTATGAGTCTCAACCTGCCTACAGTGGAAGTCTGCAGGCTTATAAACAGGATAGCGATGGTGATTTAATTGCCGATATTTCTGATCCTGATCCAGCAGATAATACCGTGTCAACTCTGGCACCATTTGTTGAGCTTGAATTTAATAATAATATAGTGGAAGCAAATGATGTTTTCACTACCAGCTATCCATTCATTATTTCAGCTGCCCTGACTCGAGGGCTCACCTACTATCTTGATGTTGATTATTTCAAGTTTAGTGCACATCAGGGTGACAGGATTTCCATTATGATAATGAGTGCAAATGTAAATGCTGACGGTAACGAGTTTACCTATAATTCTCAGCCGTTTACCCCGGGAGTAACATTAATTAGTGGTTCGGGGTCTGTGGTGACGACTCTACCGATTGGAGATTTATCAGGCAGAATTTCCGGAGTAGGTGCAGAGATACCCGTCGACGGAGATTACTATATAGAAGTTTCAGATCCATCAATTTCTTCCGCTGATTATGACTTTTCGTATGTGCTGAAGGTTCAGCGGGATAGAGATTTCGATGGTGTTGGTGACGGGCTGGAAATAGTTCTCGGAAGTAACCAGCAAGCGGCTGATAGTGATGCGGATGGAATCAGCGACCTCGATGAGATTCTACCGTTAATTGTTATAGACCCGGGTTCAACAGATCAGGGCGATACCAACTGGTGGGATGTAGATGGTGATGGAATTGTTAACTGGTGGGATGTCGACTCTGACGGTGACGGGCCTCCTGACAGGTTAGAAGGTAAACTCGATCTTGATCTTGATAGAATAGCCAATTTCCTGGATACAGATGCCAATAATAATGGTAAAAAAGATGGAGAAGAAGTAGGGGAAAGTTTTCAGTACCCGGTCGATACCGACAATGATGGTCTGGATGATTATATGGATTTTGATGCCGATAATGATGGCATTCCTGCCGGGCTTGATAATGACGATACAAGTGCCTGGCCAGCAGCCAATATGTTTGATGATAATGTACTGTCGATTCTTTCCGTACGTGCAGAAATTGATGATGAAACCACTTTAATCGATAGTGTGCTCACTAACAAAATGCTGTGGGTAGATGGATTAAATTTTGATCAGACTACACAGGTTCTGTTTCCGGTGCCAGGCGGTAGTAAGGCTGTAATCCCCGACCTGGTCGATGGCGAAAATAACCAGTTGAAAGTGTTGGTACCTGAAGAAGTCATCAATGGTACATTGCACCTGTACAATGGTGTCAGTTTGAGTAATGGTTACGATATAGCAGTTAGTTACAGTTCTTCTGATCCCTACATCTTTCCACTTCAGGACAGGACCTATCCGGGAGCTTTGCTAACGGTGTCGGGTAGTAATCTGTCCGATAATCAGGTCAATGTCAGCTTTTCAAGTGATGCTGGAACGGTCACCGTTTCCGGTGATGCCAGTGGTGATCAGGTGACTGTAACAGTGCCATCAAATGCGTCGAGTGGGCGACTATCGATTGAGACTGGTGGCAAGGTTAGCAATAGTGTACCGATAGCTATTATTGTTCAACTGGATGCGCAGATAGAATTACCGGTTGCTAGTGCGATGAGCTGTAGTGCTGTGCAGCTTACTCAGTTCGGAATAGAAAAATATGCCGATACAGGTTGTAACCTTACCGGTATAGATGTCGATAATAACAGCATTGATTTTGTATCAACTTTCTATAAAGATAATGCCGATGAGATCCATCTGTTGTTTGAATCGGTGGTATTGCCTGATAGTACATCGATAGTTTTTAATAGTCTCTCTACGGCTGCTAAACTGGTTTTCTTCAATCTGGGGTACCAGGTGAGCCAGCCGGCACAAAACTGGGAAAGTATACTTAATATTATCAGTAGCAATACCGATGTGCTGGCCTTAGCCAGTCAGATAGATTTTCTGTTACAGAATGATCCAGCTGGTTTTAGTGATTTTACCGATGCATCGCTGGTATTAAAATACCAGGATGCACTGATTAGCAGTTCCATGCAAATTGCGGATCATCTGGCAACACTTGCCCTGAGACAGTCTCTCAAGGTAGATGCATCTATTACTCCTGCAGCGGCCCAGCATAATGTCCTGCTATCAACGGTAGAACCTGCCGATATAAATGTTGAAAATGAAACCCGTGTTTATCTAAGTGTTAATGTGACTGATACCTCAGGTAAGGCAATAGGTTACACCGATGCGAAAGGTGCATTCCATACCTATGACCATATTAAGCACCCCTGGGATAAAAATATTATTGGTCCACAGGGCTGGGGATTTTTACTGGTCTCTACAGCCAAAGATTTTAAGGTGACTGGCCGGGATTCGCATTTTAATATCGTAACAGGAGGTATAGCTGATCCTCTGGAAGCGAATTCAAGTGCTTATAAGTATGCCCTGGGACGAACATTATTTGATGGTGTGGCAGCCCCGGTCATGAATAAAATACTGGAAAAAATTATTGGTCAGAAGCTGCAAAGTGAAGCCGTTGCCAAGGTCATCATCGAAGTAGCGGGGCCGTCTGCCTGGAACAGCTTTATTTCGGATGCAATCACCAATAAGAGCCAGTTTTTCAGTGCTTTTAACGTGTATGTAGTAACACCGGTTAATGCTGCAATAGGCAGTTGTTTCCAGGTTCCTGTCGGGGATACCTGTAAAACGCTGACCCTGGCATTAGCTAAACATTTCGGCTGGACAGAATATCGTATTAAAACATTGATATTTAAAACGGTTGGTAAAGAAATTGCGGCTTATCTGATTCCGGGAGTAAACGCTATTAAGGCGACTTATGAAGTGCTGGATAAAATTAATTTTGCCGGCACACTGCTTATTACCGGATACGATATTGGCGTGACACCTGGAAGACTCGATTTTGATGTGGATTTTCCACTAGAAATTGAAGATGTAAAACCCATGTGTCTGATCAGGGATCAGAATGAAAAATTACTTGTCAAAGGCACCGGTTTTTTACCTTACAGCAGCGGATCATTATGGTGGAAAAAAGAGGTGTTTCCTGTTGCTTTACTGGGCACTGAAAAATCCGTGGTTAAAACAGTTAATCCTGATGGTACCAGTATGGTTGCAGATTTCTCAGAGGCTTTACCATTTATGTCCAGCGGTGAATATACTTTAAGTGTTGAGCACCAGGGACAGACTGCCTCCTTCGCTCAAAATATCCAGATAGCTGCAGATGGTATATTGCTGGATGCTGTTACGCCAGGCAGGGGTAACGCAGGTATTACCGTTAAATTGAGTGGTTGCGGTTTTTCAGAGACCAGCGGGGAGAATGCTGTGTGGTTTAGTGCCGAGAGTAGTAGTGGAAATATCGAGCATGCCCGAGCCACTGTTTTAAGTAGTACCGTTGATAGCCTGACCGTGGTGGTGCCCGATGACGCGATCACTGGAGATATATACGTGGAAGCTAACAATTTCACCAGTAACCGCCTGCAATTTATAGTGGAAAGTTCAAATGTGGTCATTACTTATGGTGACAATGGTGCTGCTAATGATGATACTTTTTCGCTGTACGTCGATAATGCACTGGTATCTACTATGCCATCACCCTCACGTCCATTTCCGGTTGAAGTGGAAATGGCAAGTGGTGTGCATACTATAAAGATGCTGGGAATTACTGCCCCGGATGATGTGGGTACTTACTATATAGGGTTCTCCAGTAACGTCATAGTGATCAGCGGGCCTTCTACTAGCGGAAGTGATCTTACTGCTGGTGTCGTGAAAAGCTGGCAGGTAGAGGTTTCTGCATCGACAGCAGGTCGAACAGCCTTAAAAGAAGTCTTATCGATACCTCTACAGCCTGAATGATGTCAGCGAAGGTGAATGCAGTGAAACAGGAATATAAGTCATATTTAATAGCCGGGTTAGGCTTCATGCTGGCGCTTTATTTACTGGCTTTCCTGTTTCTCGCATTGCTGACCACCATAAACAGCGCTGCTGGTTATCCACTCTACAACTTTCTTGGATCTGAAGTTGACCTGGAACCAGTAGTGCTACAGTTATTACCCGCACAAAACCCATATCATTTACAGAAGTGGAATTCATTCCCGCTAATGATATTTCTGCTTTCAACCGTCTTTTTTGTAATTTCACTGGTAGTGGGCTGGCAGTTTGCAAAACAGATAAGGGCACAGGGAGGAATTCAGTTAACAGTATTTTTGCTGCTCGCTACTGGGTTAGCAGGACTGGTATATAAAGCACTTTATTCATCCATTGCGGCCTTTATCGGTTCTTTATTGCTGGCCTGAAGGTATAGAGTTCTAGCCCTCATTTCTCACAGTTATGACAAGCCCTCGTTTGTACTTCGAATCTACGGGATTTTTCTGAACTCGGCAATACACATTGTTATTCCACTTCTTCCGAAAATTTCCTGTAAATCCAAAGCCCTGCGCGATCATCTTGCCCTCCTGTGCTAAATACGGGCTAGCTGTTTTATGATGTTTTTCCAGTTGATATAGTTTTGTTTTGCATTTGAAGCCGAATATAGGTGAGAATACCTTTTTACAGAAATTAATGGGGTATATTATTTAGTTTTTCCCTGTGCTTATTTGTTTCCCTAAATAAGGCGCTGAAATTACTTGTTACTCGCTCTTCCCATAGGTAGAATACCCCCCTTTTTACGGGTCCTTAGAGATTTTATAAATATGTCAATGTCTGCTGAACAGAAAAGTTCAATCATTACTGAGCATGCTCGCGATGAAGGTGACACCGGTTCACCAGAAGTGCAGGTCGCTTTATTATCACACCAGATCAGTCACCTGACTGAGCATTTCAAACATCATATTCATGATCATCATTCACGTCGTGGTCTGTTACGCATGGTAAATCAGCGTCGTAAACTGCTGGATTATCTGAAATCAAAGAATCAGGATCGTTATAAAGATCTGATCGGTAAATTAGGCCTGCGTCGCTAAGACTAAGTAAGACTAAGAGAGATTATTTGTGAATCCAATTAAGAAGACATTTCAGTATGGTGACCGTACAGTCACTTTAGAGACCGGTGAAATTGGTCGTCAAGCGAGTACGGTATTTGTAAACATGGATGATACCGTCGTCATGGTTACTGCAGTAGGTATGAAAAACGCCGTTCCCGGTCGTGATTTCTTTCCGATGACAGTTGATTACCAGGAAAAAACTTATGCTGCAGGTAAAATTCCAGGCGGTTTTTTCAAACGTGAAGGTCGTCCAAGTGAAAAAGAAACACTGACCTGTCGTTTGATCGACAGACCATTACGTCCTCTGTTTCCTAAAGGATTCCAAAACGAAGTTCAGATCGTCGCTACCGTGGTTTCCATGAACAGCGAAGTCGATCCTGATATCCCGGCACTGATTGGTGCTTCAGCAGCCGTATCTCTTTCTGGTATGCCTTTTAGTGGCCCGATTGGCGCAGCCAGAGTTGGTTATAAAGACGGTGGATACATCTTAAATCCAAGTTTCAGTGAGCTTAAAGATTCAGATCTTGATCTTGTTGTGGCTGGTACAGAAAATGCAGTATTAATGGTTGAATCTGAAGCGAACATGCTGTCAGAAGAAGTTATGCTTGGTTCTGTTGTTTACGGTCATGAGCAGTTACAGGTCGTTATCAACGCTATAAAAGACTTCACTGCTGAAGTTGGCGTTGAACCCTGGGTGTGGACAGCTCCGGAAACTAATGAAGCCCTGATCGACACAGTTTCTGCAGAATGTGCAAATGCTATCGGTGAAGCTTATACAATCGCTAATAAACTGGAACGTCAGGAAAAGTTATCAGCTATTCGTAGTGCCACCGTTGAAGTATTGTGTGTTGGCGATGATGCACCGTCTGAAGGCGATGTTCGTGGCGCAATGTCCAAGATTGAGAAAAAACTGGTTCGTGGACGCATTATCTCTGGCGAAAAGCGTATTGATGGTCGTGATACTTCTACAGTTCGTCCTATTTCAGTTCGCACTGGTGTACTACCTCGTACCCATGGTTCTGTAGTATTTACCCGTGGTGAAACTCAGGCACTGGTTGTGACTACACTGGGAACAGGTCGTGACGCTCAAATTATCGATGCGATTGAGGGTGAGCGCAAAGAACATTTCATGCTGCATTACAACTTCCCGCCATCATGTGTTGGTGAAGTAGGTCGTGTCGGTACGCCTAAACGTCGTGAAATTGGTCATGGTCGCCTTGCAAAGCGTGGCGTCCAGGCAATTATGCCCACCCAGGAAGAATTCCCGTACGTTATTCGTGTGGTTTCAGAAATTACAGAATCAAACGGTTCATCTTCAATGGCTTCCGTGTGTGGAACTAGCCTGTCATTGATGGATGCCGGTGTACCTATCAAGGCGCCTGTTGCTGGTATCGCTATGGGACTGATTAAAGAAGGTGATGACTTTGCTGTTTTGACCGACATTCTGGGTGATGAAGATCATCTTGGCGATATGGATTTTAAAGTGGCTGGTACTACTGATGGTGTTACTGCTCTGCAGATGGATATCAAGATTGATGGTATCACTACGGAAATTATGTCCAAAGCTCTGGATCAGGCTAAAGCAGGTCGACTGTTTATTCTGGCTGAAATGGCAAAAACACTCGATAAACATCGTGATGTGATGTCTGAATTTGCACCGCGTATGGTTACTTTCAAGATAAACCCTGAAAAAATACGTGATGTTATCGGCAAAGGCGGAGCAACTATCCGTGGCATAACCGAAGAAACCGGCGCTACTATTGAAGTTGATGATGATGGTACAGTTAAAATATCATCTGTTGACAAGTCTGCCAGTGATGAAGCACGTCGTCGTGTTGAACTGGTAACGGCTGAAGTTGAAGTAGGAGCTATTTACGAAGGCAAGGTTGCCAAGATTATGGACTTCGGCGCTTTCGTTAATATTCTGCCGGGTAAAGATGGACTGGTTCATATCTCACAGATATCTGATGAGCGTGTAGAAAACGTCAGTGACAAGTTATCTGAAGGTGACAAGATCATGGTTAAGGTTCTAGAAGTTGATCGTCAGGGACGTATTCGCCTTAGCATGAAAGCCGTTACTGAAGAAGAGAATGCCGCTGCTGAATAAATCTTTCAGTCAGCTAGTTTAAAAAAAGGAGCCTCTGGCTCCTTTTTTTTGGTCGCAATTCATGTGCATCAGGGTGAGCCCATATTTTTACCACCAGGGGAAATAGGTAATGGTCTTCTTGCTTTGTCTGTCTATCTGCTACAAAGTCATGCAGGACCAGGACCGAATTTCAGTAGCAGCATCCGCATGATTTCCGCTCAAACGCCTGCTACTATTGATATCGCATATCACCCCAGAATATCTCTACTCATTTATCTGCTAAATCTGATATCGTTCAAGCTATTAATTCTCGTCAAAGGTCTTAAGTATTTAGTATGCAAGTTTCGGCTACCAGTGTCGTTCTCACTCACCCCTGGCGCTTCGCACGCGTTGTGCTACTCGGTTTCATCGAGAATCAGGGGCTGCTACTGTCTGGTGCAGTCGCCTATTACACTTTACTCTCGATCATCCCGGTATTCGCGCTTGTGTTGCTTGTGCTCTCCGGTTTTATCGAGATGCGCCTACTGCTGGAGACACTCGCCGGTATCCTTAGTATGACCACGGCAGCCAGTAGTGATGTCATTGTCGATCACCTGGAAAAATTCCTGCATAACTGGCAGGTGATCGGTACCGTAGGTCTGCTATTAATGCTGTTTTTCAGTACGCTGGCATTCACCGTGCTGGAAAATGCGATGTCGATGATCTTTTTCCACCGTAAGCACAAACAGGATCGCCACTTTCTGGTATCACTGGTGATGCCCTACCTGTTCATCATGGTATTGACTGCTGGCTTTCTGCTGGTGAGCCTGATGTCCGGGTGGTTGCACGCGCACAGTAGTGATTCACTGGCGATGTTAGGTATGGATATTGATATGGGACAGAGTACGGCGACCGTACTCTACCTGGCCGGTATATCAGGTGAGGTATTGCTATTGACTTCGATCTATCTGGTGATACCCGTGGGCAGGCTGGCATGGTCACACGCGCTGGTGGGTGGTATCGCGGCAACCATATTGTGGGAACTGACCAGGCATACACTGGTCTGGTATTTCTCAACGCTATCTTTTGTTAGCGTGATTTACGGTTCGTTCGCGAGCACGGTAATGATCTTACTGGGATTTGAGTTCGCCGCCATTATCCTGTTGCTCGGTGCACAGGTCATTGCTGAGTATGAGCGTATCGATCACGGTGGCGTGACACCGCGAACATAAATGCAAAATAACTGGGATGCCCAATATTTACATAACTCTAAATTGTATAGGGTCGGCCATTGAATTATGATCTACAGCCAGTTGCTATATCAAAAATCATTAAACCAGGACCTGATACTATGATGTGTTTTTTATAAAGGAATGAAGAAATAATGAATAAACTACCTGTTGTCCTGGGATCCACTGTTGGTTTCTTAGCTTTGTATGTTGGAGTGTTGTCCTTCAATGTTTCGATGGATGTTAATAAGCTTGAGAGCCTGGTATTACCGCTCATCAAGAATGTCGAATCAGCTAAATTTTCTGTACCACGGTTTGCCAAAAACAATAAAATAGCCTGTATGGAGTGGAACTCTAAAGATGGTGCAGGTGCATATCAATCCTTGAAGACTGCCAGTTTTAGCAATACAGAGTCCGGTTGGGTATTAAACAAACTTGAATCTTCAGGTTGCGATCAGGCCATAAAAACCAGTAATACAAGAATTTAGATACTGAAACTAAAAAATTGACGTAATGATTAAAGTGCTAAATGGGGACGTTACCCAATGCCGTTAAGTTAAGGTTTTTTTGTCGTCATGCCCGCGTAGGCGGGTATCCATTTTAAAGGCCTGCAGGCTCGTTGTGATGGATTGC
>ERZ890953.701-NODE-701-length-18457-cov-4.836648_pt1 | contig 18457 bp, 17 predicted proteins | sample MGYA00521264_ERZ890953 | MGnify/ENA primary metagenome ERZ890953 (study PRJEB32303, sample SAMEA104408629) | aquatic metagenome | biome: Brackish water; feature: Chemocline; material: water | place: Baltic Sea | collected 2014-10-26T21:54:00 | depth 200 m ...
GTAAATTTGCGACGGAGATGTACCACAAGGTACTTCGAGGATAGCAAATTGCGGAGCAACGAAGCGGCCCCATTACCTGGGGCCGTCAGAGACTACATGCCGCCCATGGCGCCCATGAGAGGAGCCAGAGCTTCCATGTTGCCGTCCTTCTCGAAAGCCGTCACTGCGGCTTCGGCCTGGGTCAGCAGCTCGTTCATCTTATCCTTGTTCTTTTCCATCTCGGCCAGAGCTTCGTCGATGTTCTTGTTGGTCTCTTCTTTGAACTTCGGCCACATGGCGGCGATGTCGGCCGGGATCCACTTGCCTTCGACCTTGACGAACTCAGTGTCCTGGACTTCTTCGCCGATGGTGATGGTGACGGTGGCTTTGTCGTCCTTGATCTCGCCCTTCAATTCGGCCTTGAGGCTCTCCATCATGCCCTTGACCGAGGCAGCTTCTTCCTTCTGGAAGGCTTCGGCAGTCTTCCAACCGAACTCGTGCAGTTTCGGACCGTTGTCGGCCAGGAAGGCGGCGAAGTCGAGGGACTTCATGGTTGCGGCATCATTGATCTTCAGTTCCTTCACGAGGGCCAGAACGGCCTCGGCCGTGGTCAGTCCTTGCTCAAGCATTTCCTTGGGAAGCATGCCGCCTTCGGCGATCTTGTCCTTGTTCTTCTTGACTGCGGCGATTGCCTTCTCGGCAACGGCCCAGACCTTGTTGTACATTTCGGGGTCCACCTTGTCGGCGAACTTCTTGTACATGGCCTGGAGGTCTGCCTGGTAGGAGTCGGGCAGCATGGCATAGATCAGAACGTAGTTTCCGTCTTTGGCGGCCTTGGTGGCTTCGAGGGCGACCTTCTCGGGGGAGTCAGGAATCTTCTCCGCAGCGGCTTTCAAGGCTTCTTTGCCTTTCTCTTCCGGGGACTTTTCTTTGCAGCCAGCGAACAAAGCGAGGGTCAGTACAACGGTCAATGCGATAAGTCTTTTCATCGTGAATCCTCCAAAAATGGGAACCAGATAGGAACCAATTAGTCCAAATATCAAGTTAGAGAGCCTCTCTCTAGCATAGGGACCCGGGGATGGCAAGAGGAAAAATGTGGGGTTGGCCGCGCTGCGTCAGGAAGGTTGCGAGTAGACCCTCCGGGGGCGCCGCATCCCTGTCTGGGGCTATTGCGAGAGATACTGTTGATCTTTGGTCTTTCTCATAAGTATAATGCGGCCGGCTTCAAACCGGAGGTTTGTCTTGAGTGCTCTGAAGTTGTTCTCCTCGATGGCGGCGGTGGTGGTTCTACTCTGCGGTGCTAATGCTTATGCCTACACCTGTGCCGGGGCCTGTGGCGGTCCCAGCGCAGACGGCAGTTGCTACTGCGATGATATTTGCGACGGGGCTGGAGACTGTTGCGCGGATGTTTGTGCACAGTGCCCCACGTTGCCAGCCTGTGGCGGTAACAATGGCGGCGCCTGCGGCACTGTTACCTACGAGGGCTGCTGCTCTGGCGAGCTTGTCCAGTACTGTGAAGGCGGTGCCTTGCAGACCATCGATTGTATGGAGAACCCCAGCTGTGGTTGGTCGGCGGAAGGCGGCTACTATGACTGTGGTACGCCAGGGGGGGCAGACCCCTCGGGAACGAATCCTAAGACCTGCGGTGGCGGCACCGGTCCCATTTGTGGCAACGGCTCCTGTGAAAACGGCGAAAACGCCCAGACGTGTCCCCAGGACTGTGGCGCCAACAACCCCATTTGTGGCAACAGTTACTGTGAAAACGGTGAGACCGCCCAGACCTGTCCCCAAGACTGTGGCGGCGGCAATCAGGCAGTGTGCGGCAATGGCGCTTGCGAAAATGGTGAGACCGCAGACTCATGTCCCCAGGACTGTGGTCAGGGGTGCGCCGGCAAGCAGTGTGGCTTTGACGGCCAGGGCAATCCTTGCGGCAGCTGCCCCGAGGGCTTCTATTGCACCTGGGACGGGAAGTGCGAATCAGATACCCCGTGCGAAGCCGACTGCGGCACCAAGCAGTGCGGTGACGATGGTTGTGGCGGTCAGTGCGGCACCTGCCCGGCCGGCCTTATTTGCAGTGCCACGGATACCTGCATCAGTCCCTTCGGTCAGGACCTCTCGACCCCCGACGAGGATGTCGTCTGTACGCCTGATTGCACCGGGCTGGTTTGTGGGGACAACGGTTGTGGTGGATCCTGTGGCACCTGCCCGGAGGGCTACGGTTGCACTGGTTCGGGCATGTGCGAAGAGGGATACATCCCCCCAACTCCCGATGCCGTCGTTGATGGTATCGACCCTTATGCCTGTCCCGAGGGCCAGACCCTGCTCTATGGTAAGTGTGTCGCTTCCGGTGGTGATGCCGACGATGACAGTGGCTGCGGCGCCGGCCCCGGTTCGGCCCCGGTTGCCGGCTGGCTGTTGATTGCCCTGCTGGGTGCTCTGATGGTGCTTCGTCGCCGTTTCGCGTAGGCCTCTAGCTATTCACCTTGCAACAGTTCCGCGGCCAACTCACGCATGTTATTTAGCGGATGGTGTTGCGCCCAGGTTTCCAGATAGCGCCGAGCCTCGGCCGACCCGATGTCCGCCAGTGAGACCATTACCGCCCGCACGATGGACTCCGCTGCCCCCTGAGTCATCCGCACAAGCTGGGGAATGGCAGCAACGTCATGCAACCGACCCAGGGCGGCAATGGCGCTGAGCTTCACCACGTCATCGTTGCTGTCAAGCAGCCTTCGCAGCGCTGGGGCCGTCGTAGTATCACCGAGTTCCCCTGCCCGGCGCGCCAGCTGCGCCTGCTGCCAGGCATCGGCCCCGCGCAGCGCCGTCACCAATGCATCTCCGTCCATGCGGCGCGCCCTGCAGAGGAAGGAGAGTTCCTCCATGACTTGTCGCAGCGGGGCTTCCAGAACCGTCGTGCGGAGGCTCTCACCGCACCCTGCCCCGTTCCACCCGTTGTTGCAATCCGCGGTAGCACCAATTTCACCCGTGGCCAGGGCTTCCAGGACCGGGGGCGGAACCTGATTGAGGTCTTTGAGGAAGCCTCGTACGCCAAAATGAAGCTGTCCGAGGTCTGCCTCGGATGGCGTCACCGCCAGTTCCACAAAGAGGGTCCAGCCTGGTTCGCCAGATCCGGTGTGCCCGGGCAGCATTTCCTCGAGCAACCCGGCTGTGATAGTGCCCAGGGGAAGGCTCGGCGTCGAACGATCCCGCCACTCAATGTGGGCGATGCGGCATGGGGAGTCCCCCGGGTCCTGAAGGCTCGCTGGAGGCCCCCCTGGCGTCGCCTCTCTGCTCCCGATGACTCCGGAACCGAGGGAGGCCTCGGAGGTCGTCTGCTCCTTGCAGGCCAGCAGCACAAGGCATACGCCCAGAGCCAGGAGTGGGGGGCGTGCCCATGGTGGCAGACGGAGTTTCATTGGTCCCTAGGAGAGTCGCGGTCGTTGCCGCCAGAGGGAGACGGCGATGCCAGAAGTGAGGCAGCAGGAGCCCACGCCGTAGTGCCAGATGTGCTGAGGAACGAGGCCACTCAGGTTGGCGACGATGACGAGGACGGAAAGTGCAACTCCCGCCAGAACATAGCGGAACGCGCCGCGCCGCCATCGCTCCCGCCCTCGCCAGACCCCGATGCCCGCTGGCACCAGGAACCAGTGCAGCGGATGGAGAATCAGCAAAGTCATGGTGGCCGCCGTTTCCGGATATGGCGAGACCGCCCAGGAAAAGAGCAGAACCATGCCGTAGAAACCACCGATGGTCCCAGTGCCCACCAGCAGGGCGCCGCAGAGGCGTCGAGCCGCCCGCTCTGGCAGCAGCGCCGGTGCCAGCGCGAGGAGTAGGAGCACAAGGGCGAAAAGAGCGCCGAAGGTACTGGTGGGCAGTGAGGGCGGACCGTGCTGCGCCCCAACCACCAGCGTACGCTCTCCTACCAGCGGGGGATTCCCGGGCAGGGCCGGTTGGGATAGGCCATCCAACTCTTCGGAGAGGTAGAAGGGCAGGAACATCTGCTCCCAGCGTGTCGCCGGAGCGTCAATCTCCCAGTTCAGCAACCCGAAGACTGCCCAGCGAGTAATCGCGAACTGCCACCGCGCCATGCTGGCATCAATCAGATTCCGCAGGGTTCTGCCGGCAGGCGCTTGCTTTGTTGCCGCCGCCAGGGTCCCGCCCAGCAGGTCGTCAAGAATGTCGCGGATCTTGGTGGCGCAGTTATTGTGAAAGTGGTGATAGGCGTATGCCGCGTTCTCTGGGAGGCAATCATTGGAGACTCTTGCCTGGAGCTTCGCTACCTGGTCCGGGGTCAGGCTCAATTCCCGCAGTTCAATACCGCCGAAGTCGTTCTTGTACCAGGCTACCATGTCGTCAAAGGAGGTATGCTGACAGTAGTAGGGAAGGCTCCCCACCAGGAACTTCCATCCCAACAGCGGATCTTCAGCATCGTAGGTGCCATAGTCGAAGACATCATCAGTGCCCTGACTACTATCTTCGATGCGGAAGGCGATGTGGCCAAAACCGGTGAAGAGGGCATCGCCGGGGTGCATGGTCACGATGTAAACCTTCGGTCCCTCGCCGGTCCATCCGGGTACGGGAACCAGCGCCAGCAGCAGCCCCAGAGCCATGGCCGCAAGCGGCAGCCTATTCGATGGGCAGAACATTGTACGAATCCTCCGGTGCGGTCCCCAGAGACATGTCGCGCTCAGTCGCGCTCTCACTCAAACCATGAAACCGGCGGCCGAGGTAGACAGCCACCGCGATCCAGGCCAACCCCAGGGGAATGGTCAGCAGCATGTACCAACGAATGGAACTGCTGGACGCAGAAAAGAACCCGGTGGAGCCGAAAATCGTCGCCATCCCGGCCAGACCCAGCAGCAGAAACCCGGCCATGGCCTTGGCGGCTCGCAGGACAAACATGTCGATGAAGGCCAGGGCGCGGTATTTGTCCTCGCGGCCGGCGGGAACAAAGAGCAGCTCCCGGGAAGTCTGATTAAGCGAGTAGTTGAGCGAGTTGTCTGTCAAGTAGAGGAACTCCACCAGGAGGAACACGGGGAAGAAGAAGAACCCGATGGACATGGCGACCAGGGCAACCGGCAGCACTAGCAGGGCCGTGGTCATGCCCAGGCGGCGAATTACCAGTGAGGTGAGGAGCACCTGGACCAGCAATGCGAGCAGGTTCATGGCCAGGTAGAAGCCCGAAAAGAAGGAGCCGAGAGTGCCCCCGGCCACCTGCAGGCCGAAGTTCACCTCCAGCCAGCTCGTCACATCCAGGCCGGTGGTTTGGTCCACGAAGGTGAGCAGAACGCCCAGCAGAGAGGCTGTCCCACCCTTCTCTGCGAAGATCATCTCGACGGCCTTGTGGAAGGTGAAGTCGTTGATGGTGGAGGTCAACTCGTAAGCCGCCAGCACGAAACAAATCCCCAGGAAGTACTTTGATTTGAGTACTACTCTGGCTCCGGCCAGGGCGTCTGCCAGACGGGATTTGCCGGCCACCGCGATGGTGCCGCTGGGGACCTCCTTGATGCTCTGTACCCGTCGTGAAATGCCATAGACAATGAAGAAGATCGAAGAGTAGGCCAGAGCGACATAGAGCAGCATGTCCGCCGGAGTAATCCGCTCGATGAGGGAGTTGGACGTGAAGCTGCCGACAAAGCCGCCGATGACCCCGCCGGCGCCGATGATGCCGTAAAGGCGTTTGGCGCTTTCAGGGCGAGTGATGTCTGCCAGGAAAGTCCAGAAGAGGGCCATGTTGACCGTGATGAAGAGGTCCAGGAAGACGTAAAACCCGTAATAGACCGTCTTGTAGACCCCCAGGTAGGTGAAAAAGAACCAGAAGAAGACCTGCAGCCAGAAGAAGGCCCCCAGGATGACGTAGGTGAGGCGTTCCCGGGAGAAGCGAGTCAGGGCCACAGAATAGGCCGCAACCACGCCAATGGAAACCAGGGCGGTGAGGACCTTGAGCTGGCGCAGGGAGTCGGCACCGAGCTTCTCGATAACCAGGACGCTGCGCAAGGGCTTGAGGAACCAGAACGCGGCGATGACAATGAAGAAGTAGGCAAACATGCCCGCCGTCTTCCCTAGTTCGCCTTTGCGAATGTCCAGTATCGCCCGAATAAACGCCATGCTCATAATCCCATGTGAGAGACGGCTTATCATAGGGGGAGCCGCCCAACGTTACAAGCTATTCGCCCGCGGCTGCCCGCCCCGGCGCAAGTTCTTCGCCCCGCCGGGGGCGAAGCAGCAACTGCATCCCCTTGCCTAGCCCGTAGCCGACTCCGCTACTGGCAATGCCACTTCCCAAAATGATGCCCAGCAGCGGCAACAACGGCTGCCGGGGAGGTATTCCCTGACCGACGAACCAGTAAGTCGTGACCAGCACCAGGGCATAGGGCAAAAGCATGGGGAACTGGTTGCGGCGGGCAACGAAGAGCGAGAGCAGAAAGGCCATTGCCAGCACCCCGAAAAGGGCCATGCGAATCATGGAAGGCGGCAACAGCGGCCAGTGTAGCGACATCTCCATGGGCAGTGCGGTCTCAGGTTTCAACTCTGTAATCGCCACCTCCAGTACTCCGGGCTGCAGCCCCTCAAGGAGCACCGTGTCGGCATCACGCAGGCCCAGCGACGTGTTGCCCTTGGCGCCGCTGGTGGTCTTGCTCTTGAAGAACTCCAGGCTCAACTTTCTTTCGATTCCGAGGCCTGAAATGGAGAGATGAACAGTCACCTCTTTGTCCTTTCCCGAGGGGCTGGCCCCGGGGCGTCCCTGCACCCGCAGGTAGCTCTCCGCCAGTCCATCGGTAGGCACCACGAGGGTGCTGGCGGGAGCAGTGGTGGAGAGCGTTGTTGTGGCGTAGGGCTCGGGCAGGTAGACGGTCTGGAAGACACCGACAAACCCCAGCAGTGCACCGGCCGTGGCCACCAGTGGGGCGATAACTCGCACCGGCAGTGGCGAGAGGGACGAAAGGCAGACAGATGCTGCCATGCCTAGCCCCCCCAGCAGGGCCACGCAAACCACGAGCAGCGCGTAGTCCGGTGCCGAGAAGAGGTGCAGAAAATGAATGGCCACCAGTAGGAGGAGCGCCCCAATGAGCGACACTCCGCGCAGCCAGTCATGCCAAATCAAGGAAAATTCTCCGCGAGTCATCAGGCACTACCTCTTTGCCGCGGTCCGTCCCGGCCGGGCCCGACTGGGCTGACCGAACCGGAAAGTAGCATGACACAGACCTATGCGAAATGGTACTTTCTGACCAGTTGAGACCGGCCGCGACTGCGGCAACGCCGGAGGTGCATGTTGAAACGTAGAATAGCAGTGATGGGGTTCTTTATCGTCTGGCTGGCCTCCGGCTGGTGCCTGGCGGCACCGCCGGAGCGCCTCGGCGGACTTCCCGTGGTGGTGCTCAAGGGAACACATTATGAGCGCGGGGTGGCTCACGGGGCGGCTCTTCACAAGCAGATCGTGGACCTGGTGGACAACTATCTGGCGCAGAAGACTGCCAGTCCACTGCTCTTCCTCCTGATGTTGCAGCAGGTGGCACCACTCATTGACGCAGGAGATGGTTTCCAGGATGAGGCCCGGGGGATCGTCGATGGTGCCAAACAAGCCAACAATGGAACCTTTCGCTCCCGCTATCGGGATGAAGACTTCACCTGGCAGGAGGTGATTGCGCTGAACACCTATGTGGACTACATCGGCACTGCCTGTTCTTCTGTCTCTGTTTGGGGTGGTGCCACTGCGGATGGTGCTTTGAAGGGTGGGGCCGTCCTCGCCCGGAATCTCGACTGGAGCCTCTCGCCGGACCTGCTGCGGAACCAGGCGCTCTTTGTCCACCTCCCTTCGGAGGCCGGTGAGCAGCCCTTTCTGTCGGTGGGTTTTGCCGGCTTCCTGGGGTGCCTCTCCTGCGTCAACCAGGCTGGCCTGGGGGCTTTTCTCAATCTGGGCTATGGTGATAGGGCCGGAACTTTCCCGCCCCGGGAGAAGTTCCTTCCCGCGGCCCTGGCATTTCGGCGGGCAGTGGAGACGGTGGCCCCGGAAGGGACCTCTCTGCTGGACCATTTCGTTACGCTCCTCACTGCTCGCCATCACATTGGCAGTTTCATCATCCATGCCATCGCGCCGCGGGAGCCTGGCAAAGACGCTGCCGTGGTGGTGGAGTTGCAGGAAGGCACTCACGCAGTTCGCCGGGCGGGGGATGACAAGCAGTTCGCCAGTCCCGTGCTGGTTGCCACCAACCACAATCGCCTGGCGGGCAAAGCGCGCGCCTGCCAGCGCTACTCAATTGCCGTTGCTGGGGCCGCAACTACGGGCCGGGTGTTTGCCCCCGACAACCTCTGGCAACTGCTGACCAAGATGCAGCGGAGCGATACCATGCAGCGCATGCTGCTGGTGCCCGCCACAGGAGAGTTCCGGCTGTCGGTGCGACAGGCCGGATCGGGTGCCATCAAGAAGGTCAAGGCACTGGTCAGCCAGCCCTTTGCAGCCGTGGAATCCATCACCCTCAAGGAGCTATTCACCCCCTGAACCCGGAGAGCACCTTTTTAGACAGTGTCCCCAACCGCCCTTATGATCAGAAGCAATGCTAACGCGCGCGGTGTGCGCTGCGCACGGGAGGGCGTTTTTTGCTTAGAGCAGTCATCAACTTCTTGGACGAACTGGGCAGGATTGTCCTCATGTTCTTCCAGGTCCTCTACTGGTCCTTCCGGCCGCCCTTTCGATTCGGGCTGTTCATGCGCTCCATGGAGTTTGTCGGCGTCGGCTCGCTCTTCATTATCATTCTCACCGGCAGTTTCACTGGTGCGGTAATGGCCCTGCAGGGCATCTATGCTTTTGGCATCCTGGAAATGGAGGCCATGGTCGGGGGCAGCGTGGCGCTGGCCCTCGCCCGTGAACTCTCGCCAGTCCTCGCTGCGCTGATGGTGACGGGTCGCGTCGGCTCGTCCATGGCAACGGAGATCGGTACCATGCGGGTCACCGAACAGATTGACGCGATGGAGACCCTGGCCGTCAACCCGATCCAGTATCTCATTGTGCCTCGCGTCTGGGCAACCACCATCATGCTACCCGCGCTCTGCGTCATATTCACCTTCGTGGGAATGGTTGGGTGTTACCTGGTGGCAGTGGTCTGGTTCCAAGTCGACTATGGTCTCTTCATGGCCTACATCAAGAGTTTCATGGGGTCCGAGGACATCATCAACGGCGTCATCAAGGCCTCTGTTTTCGGCACTGGACTATCGGTAATCGGCTGTTACAAAGGCTACACCGCGGATGGCGGTGCCAGAGGAGTCGGCGCTGCGACCACAACCGCGGTGGTGCTGGCCTCAGTGATGATCTTTGTGCTGGACTATCTGTTGACCGCAATGATGTTTTAGCAGGGAGGAGCGAGTGTTCCAAGTAGCAGACCCCATCATTCGCCTCATGGGCCTGGACAAGGCTTTTGGTAGCCAGGCGGTGCTCAAAGGGGTCAACCTCGACATTGAAAGGGGCAAAATCACCACGATTATCGGTGGTTCCGGGTCGGGGAAATCCGTGCTTGTGAAGCACATCATCGGTCTCCTGAAACCCGATGCGGGCCAGATCCTGTACGAAGGTACCGATATGGTCTCGCTCCGGCCGAGAGCTCTCTCCGAGATACGGCGCAATTTCGGCATGCTCTTCCAGCACTCGGCGCTTTTCGATTCCATGGATGTCGAGCAGAACATCGCCTTCCCTCTCGAGGAGCATACCAAGAAGTCTCGCCGGGAGATCCTGTCTATCGTGAAAGAGAAGCTAAGCTTGCTCGAGTTGGAGGGAATCGAACGCAAGACGCCTTCGGAACTCTCGGGCGGGATGCGCAAGCGGGTGGCACTGGCCAGGGCCATTGTCCTTAACCCCCAGGTGATCATCTATGATGAACCGACTACGGGTCTCGACCCCATCATGACCTACAATGTCGACCAGATGATCAAGGGGGCCCAGGAGAAGCTGAAGGTCACCTCCATCGTCATCAGCCATGACATGGCCAGCACCTTCCGCATCTCAGACTATATTGCCATGCTCTACGAGGGGCGCATCATAGAATTCGGTCCACCAGATGCCATTCTCAGCAGTAACAAGGAGGAGGTCCAGCGCTTTCTGGCGGCTTCGTCATTGCCGCCACGAGCGATTGTGGCCTCAGGAGGGGAAGTATGAGGGTAGGCGCAATTCGAGCCCCGGTGCTGGTGGGTGTGATGCTCATCGCCACCATTTTCGGGTTCATCTACATGGTCTCGGTGGTTAAGACCTCGGTCTTCTCCAGCGATGATACCTACCTGGTCTATGCGATTTTTGACGACGTCACCGGACTCGTGGAGAAGTCCAACGTCAACATGGTCGGTATCCCCGTGGGCACCATTTCTTCCATCGAGCGGGTCAACACTGAGGCTGGCGTCCAGGCCAGGGTGGGGATTCGCGTCGACCGCAAAGTGATTCTCTATGCTGGGGAAAAGGGGCCTGACGGAAGGCTGCGCGGAGCCGCAGCAGTGGTGCGAAAACAGTCGAGTATCCTAGGGGACTTCTTTCTGGCGCTGGCCCCTGGTGCATTCGGCGAGACTTTGCAGGAGGGGGACGAGATCCCCCTGGTAATTGGAGTTAGCGGCCTTGATGCAATCTTCGCCCAGATGGAGAAGATGGAACACGTGGGTGAGCGCCTCGACCGTATCCTCGTCCACGTAGAAGAGATCTCGGGGGGACTGGCCGAAGTTATCGGTAGCGACGTCGGGAGGACCAACCTCAAAGACATTGTTGCCAATCTCAAAGACATCAGCGGTGAATCGAAGAGCATTGCCCAACGAGCCCGCCGGGTATCGGAGGAGATCGAACGCATCGTTCAGGATGGCACCATCACTCGCATCGCCGCCAACGTCGAGGAGACCAGCCTTGATGCCCGCAAGATCGCCCAGAAGCTGGAGGCCATTGTCTCTGCCGGGGACGTGCAGAAGCTGGTGGACACACTGGCCGAAACGGCGGGGCAGCTCAACAACGTCGGCCTGCAGCTTAACGACCTGGTGGAATCGGGAATCTCGCCACGCATCAGCCAGTTGGAGCGGATCTTCCATAACTTCGAGCGGTTCTCCCAGTTTGTCGCGGATTTCAGCGACAATAACCGGCAGACCCTCACCGATACCCTCAACAACTTCAAAGATTTCTCTGGCGGTCTCGTGACGCTGCTGCAGCGCAGCCAGGGGGACGTGGAAGCTGCCATGTCCACTGTCAAGGGGACCTTGCTCTCCGCACAGTTGTCATTGCAGAAGCTGGACGAGTCGCTGGAGAATGTCAGGGAAATCAGCGCTGGCCTGCGAGAAGGCAAAGGCTCCATCGGGCGTCTTCTTACTGACGACCGGTTGGTGGAGGAAATCGAAGAGATCGTGGCTGACACCAAGGGATTCGTGAAGAGCTACACCCTCATGAAGACCGAAGTTGAACTGGCATCCAGCTACAACCTTTATGAGCAGTCCTTCAAGAACATCCTCTCGCTGCGCTTCCGCCCCAAGGAGGACAAGTACTATCTACTCCAGGTCGTGGACGACCCGCGAGGCTCCGTTTCAGACGTCTTCATCACCACGACGACCAACGATCCGGGCAAGCCTCCGGCGGTCAAGGAGCATGTGCAGGAAACCAGCCATGCCTTGAAGTTCTCCTTCCAGTTTGCCAAGAAGTTCTACTTCCTCACCGGCCGTTTCGGCATCATGGAGAACTCCGGCGGCCTGGGTCTTGATTTCGACTTCTTCAAGGACCGGCTGCAGTTCCAGTTTGACCTCTACGATTTCACCATGAACGACAATCCCCGGCTGCGTGGCCTCATTCAGTTTGAGGTTGCCAACCACTTCTTCGTTTCTGGTGGCGTCGACGATATCCTGAACAATGACTATCGAGACTACATGTTTGGAGCTGGACTGCGCTTCACCGATGATGACCTGAAGGCCCTGCTCCTGGCCGCACCGTCAATCAGCCCGTAGCAGCTCGCTACAGCGCGCCAACCAGTGCCTTGAGGAAGGTGTAGAACCGCGCCGTCGAGGGGATGGAGAGGCGCTCGTCCGGGGAGTGAACATCAAACATGTCCGGGCCGATGGAGATCATGTCCATGCCCGGGTACTGCTCGCCAATAATGCCGCATTCCAAACCTGCGTGAATGGCGGTTACCACCGCCTCCTTGCCGGTGACGGCGAGGTACTGCTCCTTGGCAATGACGAGGAGCTCGGAATCAAGGTTGGGCTGCCAGCCGGGATACCCCTCACCATGCTGTGCATCTGCACCGGCCAGCGCGGTTACGGCGCTGATTCGCTCCAGTAGACGATCCAGGGCGGAGGCCACCGATGACCGGCTCGAATTAAGCAGCAGTGCGTGGTCATCTTCCCAGTCTACGCGGGCCAGATTGCTGGAGGTCTCCACCATTCCCGAGATCTCTTTGGACATGGTATCGACGCCATGGGGCAATGCCAGGAGCAGATTGAAGAAGTTGATGGAATCTTCCCGCTGCAACCCCTCATCGGCGCCGGCGCCGGCAAACTCGAAGAAGAAACCGCCGTCGATGCGACCAAACTCCTGGGTCAGTTCTGGCTTCATCTCGGCGGCCAGCGATTCTAGGCGTTCTTTAAGGTCAGCGGGCCCGGCGACGATGGCCTGGGCTTCCCGGGGAATTGCATTGTGCTTATCTCCGCCCGAGAAGAGGCAGAGAGAAAACTCATCCTGCAGTGCCGCCCGGCGTAGCAGGGCGGCCAGGAATTTCAGGGCATTGCCCCGGTTCTCGTGGATGGTCAACCCGGAGTGTCCGCCCACCAGGCCCTTGACTTTCACCGAGAGGATCTGAAACTCAGGAGGCAACTCAACAAACTCCAACGGCAGGAAGGTCTCCGTATCACAGCCGCCGGCGCAGCCGACGAAGATGTAGCCTTCTTCCTCCGAATCGATGTTGATGAGGCGCCGTCCGGTGACGTAGCCTGGCTGCAGATTGGTGGCGCCAACGAGTCCCGTTTCCTCTTCGATAGTGCAGAGAATCTCCAGGGGGGGATTGGCAACTTCAGGGTCTTCGGCCAGAGCCATGGCCAGGGCCAGACCGATGCCGTTGTCGGCCCCGAGGGTGGTGCCTTGAGCCTTGAGCCAGTCACCATCTCGCACGATGTTCAATGGCTCCGTGAGAAAATCGAAGGTGACGTCATTGTTCTTCTCGCCCACCATATCAAGGTGGCCCTGCAGGACCAGGGTGGGCGCATTCTCCTTGCCGGCGGCCCCCGGGACCCGAACCAGGAGGTTGCCAACGCCATCAACCTCTGTGTCAAAAGCGTGCTCTTTGGCCCAGCCGATCATGAATTCCCGCGCCTGGGCTTCGTGTCCCGATGGGCGGGGGACCTGAGTAAGTGCCGCAAAGTTCTTCCAGACTACGCGTGGTTCGAGGCCTTCGAATGCATTGCTCATGGGATCCTCCAGCGGGCAGGTTAGCGGCGAACTACTTGAGTTTCTTGAGACGTTCCAGTTTATCCTTCTTCTGCTGGTATTCGACTTCCCAGCTTACGGTGCCTTCGGCATCTTCCAGGTTCTTGATCTGCTTGCGAACCTCTTTGTCGACCTCTTCAGTGATGTTCATGTGCTTCTTCAGAATTGGTGCGATGGCCTTGTTCAGCACATGGTCTTCGCCCCAAACCTCATCCACATGACCGCTGGAGAACATGATCTCGATCATCTGCTCGATGATGTAGTCGAGGCCCTCGTCGTCCATGCCGAAGTTGCGTTCCTTGGCCAGGTTACGGCGGATGCGGCCCAACGCCGAGTAGTCAAGCCCTCGTTTGTCCGCCATGTCCTTGGCAGCTTCGTTTATCTCACGATGCATGCGCATGTATTCCAGGAGAACCGACTCAAGATCCTTGCGGGCTTCATCGATCTCTGCAGGGTCGACTTCCACCAGGTTTTCTTTGATTAGTCGGTCAAGAATTTCGAGCGCCGCAGGCTCGACTTTGCCACGATATATTCTCATTGGGGCATCCTCATTTCAAAGTGCGTTTGCTATAGCACAGCGTCCACGCGTAGGCAACAACATTTGGGGGACTACAAGCGGAAAGCGTTTCCATTTTCTGCACACCTGTCTATGCTTGCTAGTGGTGTGGGAGAGAGGCTATGGCCGCGAAACGACATGAATCCAAGTACGAGGCATCCAAGACGCTCAAGGATGCCATGGAACTAGAGTTGGCCGAGCTCGATGCTCGCATCGCTCGGCTGCGCGTCCTCTATGACCAGTACTTCATGGGCATCGAGAGGATGGAACCAACCTATCTGCGTAGCGAGGTAGACAAGATCTTTCGTCGTTCTCAGGTTCTGCGGCGCGGTAGTACTGTCTTTAAGTTCCGCTTTCGCAGCCTGCAGCAGAGGTACACAGCATACCGGAGTTACTGGGACCGGGTAGTCAGGATGATTGAAGACGGGCAGATACGACGGGGCGTCAATGTCATGGGCGGGCGGACCCCAGCAGGGGAGGGGGTTGAAGACATCCCCGATGAGGTTGGCGATCGAAGTGGCCCCCAAGAGTCGCTGGTGTCGAAGCGCCGGCGCTTCCGCCGACGGGAAGGGGACGCCGACCCCGCGTTGGCCAACGCTGCCGAGGTTGCTGCGGACCAGCTACGAGAGAAGACATCGCCGGGACGAACGGAGTTCGCGCCGGGGGAAGTGCAAGCGCTCTACGACTGTCTGATGCGCGAGAAGAAGCGCGTCGGGGAAAATACGGAGAGCCTCTCCGCTAGCGTCGTGCAGAGGAGCGTTGAGCGGATCCTGGAAAAGGTCCCCGAGGGCAAACGGGTCAACTTCCGGGTGGTCTGTGACGATGGGCAGGTGAGTGTCAAGGCCGTCGTCAAGAAGGACAAAGAGGGGTGAGCACGCAGTGGCCTCGTTCGAAGGCCCCGGCACTTCACAAGTGCCGCACCATCAAATGTAGAACATGATGGAGCTCTTTTCCTCTTTCTGCTGCTTGCGTTCCATAAGGTCGGCGACCGTCAGGCTCCGCATGTAGTCGGACATCAGCTTTGAAACCTCAGCCCAGACTTCTTTGGTGGGGCAGGTCTCCTCCATGCCGCAATGTCGGTCCTGCGTAACGCACTCCACCAGCGTGATGGGCCCCTCGAGCCCGACATAGACATCCAGCACCGTGATGTCAGCCGGGTCCATGGCCATGAGAAAACCACCCCCGGCGCCGCGGCTGCTGGAGACAATCCCGGCTGCCTTGAGGCGAGCGAAGATGGCATCGAGGTACTTGCGAGAGATGCCTTGTCGCTTGGCCACCAGGTCAAGCAAGACGGGGGAATCCTGTTGCAGTGATGCCAACTCTATGAGCGCCCGCAATCCGTATCTTACTCGTGTCGAGAGTTTCATCGAGAAGTTCTCCTCCGCCGTTAATCCCACCAACCTCGGAGGATATTATGTTTGGCTGGCGCAAGTGTCAAGCGTGGCCTAGTTGTTGCCACCCTTCATGGCTTCAGCCTGGAAATAGGTGCGAAGGGCGTCGAAGGTCTCATCGAGGTTTCCCTCCATGATCAGTTCAAGCTTGTAGAGGGTGAGGCCGATGCGGTGGTCTGTCAGGCGGTTCTGAGGGAAATTGTAGGTCCTGATCCTCTCGCTGCGATCGCCGGAGCCGATTTGCGCGCGCCGGCTGTCACGTTCCTCCCGTTGCTGCTCTTCAACCTGCAGTTCAAAGAGCTTGGAGCGCAGGATCTTCATGGCCTTGGCCTTGTTCTTGTGTTGGGACCTTTCATCCTGGCAGGTAATCACGAGGTTCGTTGGCAGGTGGGTGATGCGAATGGCCGAGTCGGTGGTGTTGACGTGCTGTCCGCCCGCGCCCGAGGCCCTGTAGGTATCGATCTTGAGGTCGTCTTCCCGGACCTCGACGTCGACATCCTCTGCCTCCGGCAGAATCGCAACGGTGACCGCAGAAGTGTGGATACGGCCCTGGGTCTCGGTTTCCGGAACTCTCTGGACGCGATGGACGCCGCTCTCGTATTTCAAGTGACTGTAGACCATCTTGCCCGACACCACTGCCACCAGTTCTTTGATCCCACCCAACTCCGTTTCGTGGATGCTGAGGATTTCCACCTTCCAGTTCTTGGCCTCGGCATAGCGGGAGTACATGCGAAACAGGTCGCCGGCGAAAAGTGCAGCCTCATCGCCTCCGGTCCCCTGGCGGATCTCCAGGATGACGTTCTTCTCATCCCGGGGGTCTTTGGGCAGGAGCAACGACTTCAGGCGCCCCACCAGCTCTTCGTTGCGCTGGCGCAGTCCGATGAGTTCCTCCCGGGCCAGATCGCGGATGTCGTTGTCCTCATCACCGAGGAGCTCTTCGCTCTCCTCGATTTCCGTCATGATAGCCTTGTAGAGCCTGTAGGTCTCGACAATGTCCAGGATCGCAGCGCGCTCCTTGGCGATCTCTGTGTAGTGCTTGCGGTCGCCCATCATTGCCGGGTCCGCCAGCATATTCTCAAGGTCGACGAACCGGGCTTCAACTTCGGCAAGTTTCTGAAACATCAGTCAGTCTCCTTGTGTCGCTCGACGAACTCCGCAAAGGACTCATATTGTTCCTGAGTGGTTGTGATCTCTGTTTCCGGATTGGCAGCGTGAGCTGCTTCCGCCGCCAGGACGGTTCGGAGGCTGGCCACCGATACTTCCAGCTGCCCCTCATCAGGCTCCTGCGTCGTCAACCGCTGCATGACCAGTCCTGGCAGGATAGCCAGGCGGAGGAATCGCTGCTCCGGATTCTTCCCGGCGAGCTTGATAACTTCATATGAGAGCCCGGCAATGGGAAAGAGGAAGACCAGCTTGATGAGCACCAGGACCAGATGGTTGACCAGCGCAATGTCGCTGGCCGGTGGCAAAAACGGTAACGTAAGGGTGAAGAAGATGATTGCGGTGAACAGGACTACCAGCAGAAAGGCGGTGCCGCAGCGGGGATGCAATCGAGTCTGCATGCGGGCATTCTCAATGGTCAGGTCCAGTCCTTTCTCGTAGGCGTAAATGCCCTTGTGCTCCGCACCATGATATTGGAAGACCCGGCGAATCTCCGGGAGCAGTGAGATGGCCCAGATGTACCCCACGAAAATGGCCAGTTTGATGGCACCGTCCACCAGATGGAAAACCACCGAAGTGCCCCCGGTCAAGTTGTCAGAGCCGGCCAACCAGCCGACACCCCAGGTGAGGAAGTGGGGTAGGGCTGCGAAGAGGCCCAGGGCCATGACTACGGCGACAGTCATGGTGAGCCAGAGGGACGAAGGTTTCTCCAGTGCCTCCCCCGGCTGCTCCTGCACACTGGCTGAGAAGTTCAACGCCGAAATGCCGTTATGCAGCGACTCGCCCAAGGTGAGGATCCCCCGGAAGAAGGGCCAGCGCCAGAAGCGCCATTTCTCGGCCAAGGAGATCCACTTGCGTTGGCGCACGATGATCTTGCCATCAGGAGTGCGGACGACTACTGCCAGGCAGTGCGGTGAGCGCATCATCACGCCCTCGATAACCGCCTGTCCTCCCACTGGTATGTTTTTCATAGGAATTGGGGCTCATAGGTCAAAAGGGGGACCCGTCATTGCGGAAAGTGAAACCGCACAGCCCGGGCAGAACGCTGCGAGACAGAGAGACTGCGACGGCTAGTCCTTGGTCTCGACCACTCGCCCGTACTTACGGTTGAACCGCTCCACGCGTCCCTCGGAGTCGAGGAGCTTCTGCTTCCCGGTGAAGAAAGGGTGGCACTTGGAGCAAATTTCTACAGAGAAGTCACCTCTAGTGCAGCGTGTTTCGACAACTTCACCGCAGGCACAAGTAACGCTGGCCGCTTCGTATTTTGGGTGAATCTTGGGCTTCATTGTAAAACTCCTTTCGACAAAGAGTACCCTATATAGCCTTACTGGTTCATCGAATCAAGGAATTCCTTGTTCGTATCGTACTTCGAGATGCGATCAAGGAGGAATTCCATGGCGTCAATGACATTGAGGGGGTGGAGTAGCTGACGCAGAATCCAGACCCGGGTGAGCGTGTCTGGAGAGCATAGCAGCTCTTCCTTTCGGGTACCGCTCTTGTTGATGTCGAGGCAGGGGAAGATGCGCTTCTCCATAAGCTTCCTGTCGAGGTGCATCTCGCAGTTGCCGGTACCCTTGAACTCTTCGAAGATGACCTCGTCCATGCGAGAGCCAGTATCGATGAGTGCCGTGGCGATGATCGTCAGGCTGCCACCGTCTTCGATATTTCGGGCCGCGCCGAAGAACCGCTTGGGCTTGTGCAGCGCATTGGAATCAACACCACCGGAAAGGATCTTGCCCGAGGGCGGAACCACGGTGTTGTAAGCCCGGGCCAGACGAGTAATGGAGTCGAGCAGAATAACGACGTCTCGCTTGTGCTCCACCAGCCGCTTGGCCTTCTCGATGACCATCTCTGCAACCTGGACGTGGCGCTGTGCCGGTTCGTCGAAGGTCGAGCTGATGACCTCGCCCTTCACCGACCGGTCCATGTCAGTCACTTCCTCGGGGC
>ERZ890953.702-NODE-702-length-18439-cov-6.903177_pt1 | contig 18439 bp, 19 predicted proteins | sample MGYA00521264_ERZ890953 | MGnify/ENA primary metagenome ERZ890953 (study PRJEB32303, sample SAMEA104408629) | aquatic metagenome | biome: Brackish water; feature: Chemocline; material: water | place: Baltic Sea | collected 2014-10-26T21:54:00 | depth 200 m ...
GCCCGTCTCGCCCGTCTCGCCCGTCTCGCCCGTCTCGCCCGTCTCGCCCGTCTCGGCGGGGGGGCGGCTGTCCCCGGTCTCGCCATGAGCGGTGTCCGCGGTGTCATGGGGCGCGTCGGTGTCGGGTGTGCCCCCGTCGGGTCGCGGCCCGGTCTCGTCCAAGTGGGGCTGGCAGGCAGCCAGGGCCAGAAGCAACGGGATCTGGTGGAGGCGCGGCGGGCTGGCGGACATCACGGTCCCTATGAACTGCTCGCCCCATCGTCCGGCGTGGCCTTGCGGGCAGCCTTGCGGCGCTCGTGCAGGGCGCCGGGCTCGAGGTCGGCCGCGTCGAAGCGGGCCTCGCGCTGGACGTTGGCGACGGCACCGGACTCGATGAAGCCGCCGTCCATGGACAGCTCGCCCTTGCCGCAGTTGATGCCCACCTGGGCGTCGTAGTTGTGGGGGTCGCAGGCGGTGATGAAGCCCAGCATGATGACCTTGCGGCTGACCTCGTCCAGCTTCATGCCGCTGCGGAACAGCAGCTGCAGGCGGATGAAGTCCATGACCACCGGGAGCATCTTGTGGGTGGAGGCCTGCCGCGCCAGGGAGGCCAGGAAGCGCGCCCGGGCCAGGCGGGGGTTGCGGGCGAGCTGGCGGGCGTAGCGGTCAGCCGCCCGGTCGAGGCGGGGCATATCCACCAGGTCCCGGAAGGGGACGAGCCCACCGCGGCCGTCGCGCAGGGCCAGGTAGTGCTGGACGTAGAGGCACTTCTTGACCTTGAAGGTGGACAACAGCGCGAAGTACAGCTTGTTGAAGATGCGGATGTCGTCGCGGTTGAAGTGCTCGGGCATCTGGGTGACGAGCATCTCGAGGGTCTCGTCGGGCATCACCGCCATCTCTTCGAAGTCGCGGCCCTCGCGGCGGAGCTGATCCCGCATGCTGCCCAGGATGCGCAGCCCCAGGAAGAAGACCTCGCGGATGTGGTCGTTCTCGGGCTCGAGGGCGAACTTCAGCACCTTGGAGATCTGGGGCTCGTTGAGGTTGTGGGCCACCACCACGGTGAGGTTGGTGGCCAGGCCCACGGCCCGCAGGTTCTTGATGGCCTGCAGCTTGATGTCCACCAGGTTGTCGCGGCCCCGGAGCCACGCGGTGGCCTCGTCGTCGAAGCCGTCGAACTGCAGGAAGACCTCGTCGAAGCCACAGTCCTTCATGCGCTGGCAGAAGGCCATGTCGGCGAGCCGCAGGCCGTTCGAGTGCAGGGCGGCGATGTGCCCCTGGGCCTTGACCTTGCGGACCCAGTCCTCGAGGTCCTTGCGCAGGGTGGGCTCGGCGGCCATGAAGTCCACCTTGATGCGCCGCTTCGAGTTGATCAGATCCTCGAGGTTCGACAGATCGAGGTCGGTGGTCTCCTCTGTGTTGGCTTTGGCCAGGCAGATAGGACAGTCCAGGTTGCAGCGCTCGGTGAGCCGCAGCAGGAAGTCCCGCTGGGGGTAGTCCTCGCTGTTGACCTCGAAGTAGTAGCGGTCCAGCTCGGCCCAGTACTCGGGGTCCTTGGCCAGCAGCTGCCGGCTGACGCCGTGGTCGGGGCAGAGCTTCTCGAGCCAGGCGGCACCCTCGGCGACGATCACCTCGGCGGGGACCTCTTGCAGGCAGGTGTTGCACATGCCGCGGGTGGCGCGCAGGACGCGACGATCTTCGGTGGCTTCGTGGCTGCTCATGATCTCTCCAGGCCTCGCTGCCCGCTGCCTGGCCCCGATCCGCGACGCCTGGCGTCGAAGGCCCGGGAGGCGCGGGGGCCGGCCGTAGGTTGGCCGGCCCTTACATAGCCTGGCCAGCGGGCGAGTGAGGGTGAGCGGGATCGCCGGATCTAGCGCTGGGGGGAGAGCCAGCTGCTGGGGTCCTGGGCGGTGCCGTTGTAGTAGATCTCGAAGAGCAACACGTAGCCGGTGCTCTCCACCAGGCCGGAGTTGCCCACGTAGCCGAGCACTTCGCCGGCGGAGACGGTCTGGCCGGCGCTGACCTTGAGGCCGTTGGCGTGGGCGTAGACGGTGGTGTAGGCGCCGTGGTCCAGCACCACGGTCTGGCCGTACTTGCGCAGGAAGCCTGCCTGCTTGACCACGCCGGGGAAGACGGCGCGGAAGGGCGTGCCGTAGGCGGCCGCGATCTCGATGCCATCGCTGCGCACCACCTGGCCTGTGGCGGGATCGGTGAAGCGACCGAAGGGCCTGCGGATGGTGCCGGTGGTGGGCCAGGGCAGGCTGCCATGGGATGCCCGGAAGTTGGCGTTGGTGCTCGGATCCGCCACGCTGACGGTCATGCGGGTCTGAGCGGCCTCCTGCATGCCGAGCTGAACGCGGTCTTGCTCCACCAACACGCGGGTGGCCAGGTCCTTGCGCTCGCGGACCTGCTGCAGCAGGGTGAGCTTGCGGGCGCGCTCGTCCCGAAGGGAGGCCTCCTTGAGACGCAGCTCGGCCTGGAGCGCGGCGACGGTGGCGCGATCGGTGTCGATCTGATCGAGGGTGGCCTGGCGCTGCTCGACGCTGCGGACGAAGCTGGCGATTCGCTTGCGGTCGTGCTCGAGGATGGCCAGCAGGTAGTGGGTGCGGCGGCGCAGATCGATGGGGGACTCGGCCCCGAACAGTACCCGGGCCAGGCCCTGGCGGGTCAGGCGGTACAGAGCCCGGCAGCGGGCGGCGACCTGGGAGGCCTCCTGGCCCATGCTGGCCTCGGCGGCGGCCAGGGTGTCCTCGGCCTGGATGCGGCGGGACTCCACGCCGTCGAGCTGACGCTGCAGCGCGGTGACTTCGCCCGCCAGGCCGAACAGCTGTCGGTCGATGCGGTCGAGGGTGCCCAGGATGTCCTGCTCCTGCACCCTGGCCTCGGCCGCGGCCAGGCGCGGATCTTCGTAGCCGCTGGGGTAGCTGAGACCCTCGGGGGTGTCCGAGGGGTAGCTCAGGCCCTCGAAGCCGCTGGGGATGCTGCGGTCTTGTTGTGCCTGCGCCACGGTGGCGCCGGCCAGCAGCGCCGCCGCGAGACAGGCCAGCCCGGTGGCGCGGGTCACGGGGCCTTCGCGAGGAAACGATAGACCGCCGACCAGGCCCCCAGCACACCCAGCAGCACCCCCACGATCAGCAGGGCCAGGGTGTAGTCGAGGGGCAGGAAGGCCAGGGGATCCTCGGCCAGGGTGAGATCCAGGGCCTGCTGCAGGCGCAGGATCACCCAGCGATGCATGACCACCAAGCCCACGATGCCGATCCCGGAGCCCAGCACCCCCTGGACCAGGCCCTCGATGATGAAGGGCGCCATGATGATCTCGTCGGTGGCTCCCACCAGGCGCATGGTCTCGAGCTCGGTGCGGCGGCTGTACACCACCAGGTGGATGGTGTTGGCCACCAGGAACACCGCGGCGATGGCGATCAGGCCTCCCAGGATCACCCCGAGCAGCCGCAGCAGCGCCAGGAAGGAGTTGAAGCGCTCCACCCACTGCTGGCCGTAGTCGACCTCTTCGAGCTCGGGCATGTCCAGGGCGGCGACCATGTCGCGGATGCCTTGCTCGTGGGCCATGGTGGGGACCAGGGTGATCTCGAGGGAGGCGGGCAGCACGCCCTCGCCGAGCTCGAGCAGCACAGGCTCGGTCTCGGGCAGTTGGTCCACCAGGTAGCCGCGGGCTTCCTGCTCGGAGACGAAGCGCACCGCCTCGATGCCTGGCATGGCCGCGACCTGTTCCTTGAGCTCGAAGCAGCGCTCGGTGGGCACGTCCGCGCGGAAGTAGGCGGAGACGTGTACATCGCTGGCCCAGCTGTGGGTGATGGCGTTGAGGTTGTACATCACCATCAGGAACACGCCGAGCATCAGCACCGAGGCGGCGATGACGCCGGTGGCCACCAGGTTCAGGTAGAGGTTCTCCCACAGGGAGCGGAAGGCGCGCCGCAGCACGTGGGCCATCAGAGACGACAAGGCCGCTCCCTGACCAGCTTGCCCTGGACGAAGCGCAGCGCCCGGTAGGGGAATCGATCCATCAGCGCCATGTCGTGGGTGGCCACCATCACGGTGGTGCCGCGCAGGTTGATGGCCTGCAGGATCTCGATGACCTCGATGGCCATGCCGCCGTCGAGGTTGCCCGTGGGCTCGTCCGCCAGCAGCACGGCAGGATCATTGACGATGGCCCGCGCCACCGCCACCCGCTGCTGCTCGCCACCGGACAGCTGCGCCGGCAGGTTGTTCTCGCGCCCCTTGAGCCCGACGATGGACAGCACCGCCCGCACCCGTCGCTGAATGGTGGCCCGCGGATAGCCCAGGACCTCCATGGACAGGCTGACGTTCTCGGCCACGGTGCGGGTGGGGATCAGCTTGAAGTCCTGGAAGATCACGCCGATGTTGCGTCGCAGGAACGGACGCCGCCGCCGGGACAGGCTGGTGACGTCGACTCCACCCACCAGCACCTTGCCCTCGCTGGGCTTCTCAGCGGCGTACAGCAGCTTGAGCAGGGTGGTCTTGCCCGCACCCGAGGGCCCCGTGATGTAGCAGAACTCCCCCTTGGCCACCTTGAGGTTGATGTCCTGCAAGGCTGCGTGATCGCCGTAGGTCTTCGAGACGTGGTAGAGGCGGATCATCGAAGGTGGACGCCGGGGGCCGCAGAGGGGGTCACAGCCTATCATGGCGGGTCGGGTGCGGGGAGATAGAGGACCCTCCACCGATCCCAGGAGGTCCCGTGCAGGTCGCGGTCTACGGCGGCAGCTTCGATCCACCCCATGTGGGCCACGCCATGGTGGCCGGCTGGTTGCTCTGGACCCAGCGGGTGGAGCGGGTCTGGCTCGTGCCCGCCTTCCAGCACGCGCTCGACAAGCGGCTGCAGCCCTTCGAGCGCCGACTGGAGCTGTGCCGCGCCATGGCCGCCGACGTCGATGCCGCGCGGATCGCCGTGGTGGACGTCGAGGCCCGGCTGCCCACGCCCAGCTACACCCTGCACACCCTGCGGGCGTTGGCCTCCGAGCATCCCCAGCACCGCTTCAGCTTGGTGGTGGGCGCCGACGTGCTGGACCAGACCGAGCACTGGCATGCCTGGGTCACCATCCAGCGCGAGTTCGCGCCCATCGTGGTGGGCCGGGTGGGCTGGCCCTCGGTGGCGGGAGCGCCCAGCTTCCCTGGGGTCTCGAGCACCGAGATTCGCCAGCGGCTGGCAGACGATGAGCCTGTAGACCACCTGGTGACGGCCGGCGTGGCCTCCCTGATCTCCCCTGGGGCGTCCCGATGACACTCTGGCTCTTCGACATCGACGGCACCCTGCTGCGCTCCGACAGCGCCGGGCGGGGGGCCATGGGGCGCACCTTCGAGGCGCTCTACGGGATCTCTGGCGCCTTCGACCAGGTCGACTTTCGCGGTGTGCTGGACGACGGTGTGCTGCAGCGGGCCTGCGTCCGCTGGGGGGTGCCCCTCGAGCGCGACCGCTTCGTAGCGCGCTTCCAGGGAGAGCTCGAGGCGGGGATGGACCCGGCGAGCAACCCAGCCCAGCAGCTGTGTCCCGGGGTGCTGGCGGCGCTCGATGCCGTGGCAGCCTTGGGGCCTGTGGGCCTTGTCACTGGCAACTGGAAGGTGGGCGCCCGCGCCAAGCTGGCCGCCTTCGGCCTGTGGGAGCGCTTCGAGCTGGGGGCCTACTCCGACGACGGCCCCACGCGGGCCGCCCTCATCCGCGTCGCCACCCAGCGCGCCGAGGCCGCCGGGCACGATGTGCAGCGGGTGGTGATGGTCGGCGACACGCCCAACGACGTCGGCGCTGCCCTCGAGGCCGGCGCGGTGGCCGTCGCGGTCCAGACCGGCTGGACGGACGTGGCCGATCTGATGGCCGCTGGCCCCGACCTGTTGCTACCGGATCTCGTGGATGGGCTGGCTGCGCTGCTGGCGCTGGGCGCCAGGGAAGTCGATCAGTCGAGCTCTGGCAGGTAGAGCCCGTAGCTGGGCTGAGCCTTGGGCTGACCGGAGATGGCTTCCTGGATGCCGCTCCAGACGAGCGCGCCCCAGTAGGAATCAGCGCCCACGGAGGGCCGGAACAGGCCGGAGGGGAGGCTGCCCACGTCGCTGCCGGCCTGGCAGGTGGCGACCAACAGGTTCCACTCGTCGTCGTCGGGATCGTAGACTTCGGCGCAGGGCAGCTCGTCCTCGATGTCGAAGCCGCGGTTGGAGATGCGCGCCGCGCCCCCTGCCACCAGCACCCGACCGTTGGCCAGGGAGACCGCCACGTGACCGGCGCGAGGCACCCGCATGGAGGCGGCCGCGCGCCAGGTGTCGGTGTCGCCGTTGTAGATCAGGGCGCGGTTGGACGCGTCGAACCAGTCGTCGTCGTCCACCAGGCCCAGGACCTCGACGCCGCCAGTGAGCAAGACCTGATCGCCGTCGAGGGACGCCATGGCTGGCAGCAGCAGGCCAGCGCCGTTCAGGGCCGCGGGGGCATCGACGGGGGTGACGTTGCCGAAGCGGTCCACCTTGACGCAGTCGCCGTACGCCCGATGGGTGGTGTTGCTGACCCAGTCGGTGCCGCCGCAGTGGAGGGCGTCGGCTCCTACGGCTGCGGCGGCGCCGTCGACCATGCAGTGCTCGGTCATCTGAGAGCCGTAGTTGCTCTTGCGCTGCTCCGCGTCGTAGACCTCGACGGTGGCGGGGCAGTCGATCTGGGTGTTCGAGTCGACGTGGCTGTAGCCTCCGAAGAACACCACGTTGCCGCTGGGCAGGGCCACGGCCTGGTGCTGGGCGCGCCCGGTCTTGAGGCCTTCGAGCACCTCCATGGCCTGGTCGGGCTCGGCGTTGGGGTCGAAGAGGAAGATCTGGGCGGTGATGCTGCGGGACTGCTGCAGGGCCTGCCAGCCGCCGACCACCAGGATCTTGCCCACGTCGCCGTGGTTGCCCTCGGCCAGCAGGGTGGCGCTGTGGTGGAGTCGGCCTGTGATCTCGTTGGTGTAGCCCGACCAGGAATCGGCGGTGACCGGGAACCCGGTCAGGAAGACGGGGGCGAAGTCCGAGGCCGGAGGGACCAGATCCCAGGCGGCGATGGAGTCTGCGCCTTCGTCGCCCCAGTTGTCGGGGACGCCGCCGAAGATGAAGAAGCGCCCGTCGCCATCCGAGGCCACGGCTGATCCCCAGGCCCCCGCGCTGAGCTCATGGAAGGTGGCCACCTCGCCCACGGCCGCCATGAAGATGTCGACGGAGGTGGTCTCGGCGCGGCCCACATCGAGGGCCCCGGAGCGGCCGCGAGCCACCAGCGGCGCGGACTCGCCCCCGCCCCCGTAGCCTTCGAGCTCGATGACGGCGCCCTCGGACAGGGCCGGGAGGTCCTCGATGGCGGGCGAAGAACCGCGCTCGACCTCGATCTCGTACTCGGCGGCCTGGCCGTCGGAGTCGATCACGCGCACGACCAGCAGCTCGATGTCTTCGAAGAGATCGGCCTGGCTAGGGGGCGGGACGGGCCGGATGGTGAGCTCGAAGGTGGACTTCGGCCCGCCAGCGTCGCCGCAGGACAGCGCCCCGAGCAGCAGTCCGAGCGGTGCGAGGCGGGAAGGGTTGCCCTGGTGCATGCGCATCTCCATCTGTCCCGATTAGCATGGTCGGAGCGAGGTCGCAGTCCCCGAGGCGGCACTGTGGCCCAGGAGGCGCGTCCATGATCCGGTCCCCCCTGCTCGAGGCGGTCCCTGGCTCGATCCACGGCTTCGGCACGCGGGTCGAGTGGGTGCCTCCTCCACCGCCCGAGCTCAGCCAGCCAGCTCAGCTGGCGCCGACGCTCGAGGCCCTCGGGGCGCCAGGGGCTCGGGTCGCGATGCTGAACCAGATCCACGGCGCTCAGGTGCTGCGGGCGGACCCCGCGGGGCCCCTGTGGCCGGTCGGCCCTGGAGACGCCCTGGTCTGTACGGTCCCCGGGGTGGTGGTCTACGTGCGCGTGGCCGACTGCACTCCCATCTTGCTGGTGGGCCCCCGGGGCGTCGCCGCGGTCCATGCGGGCTGGCGCGGCACCGCGGCTGGCGTGCTGCAGGCCGCGGTCGAGCGCCTGCTGGACTGGAGCGGCCAGCGTCCCGAGGATCTGCGCGCGGCCGTGGGGCCCAGCGCCGGGCCTTGCTGCTACGAGGTGGGGCCCGAGGTGGTCGAGGGGCTGGCGCGCCATGCCCCGCTGGAGCTGTTCTTGCACGAGCGCCCGGGGCGGCGCCCCACGGTGGACGTGGCCGCGGTCAACCTGCACGTGCTGCACACTCTGGGAATCCAGGCGGAGCGGTTGCCACACTGTACGGTCTGCGATCCCGGCTTCCACTCCTGGCGTCGCGATGGCGCCCTGGCTGGCCGGCAGGCCGCGTTCGTCGGGCTGTGGCCATGAACCCCGTCTTGGTCCTGGCCCTGGCGCTGGCGGCATGCACAGGAGAGCGGCGCCCCGAGGCGCGTGCGCTGGCGCGGTACGAGCGCGGCCAGGAGCAGCTCGAGGCTGGGGATCACGCTGGGGCGGCGGAGAGCTTTCGGCTGGCGGTGATCGAGGACCCGCGGCGTCCAGTGCTGCGCTCCTGGCAGGCCTACGCCTTGGCGGCGGGAGGTGATCCTGCGGGGGCCATCCAGCTCCTCGAGGGCGAGGGCCTGCGCGCCCTGAGCCCCAACGACCGCTACAACATGGCGGCCTGGCACGCTCGCCTGGGCCAGGAGGAGTCCGCTCTGGCGCTGGTCCGGGCGGCCGTCGAGGACGAGCCGGAGCTGCGAGAGGCCTTGGCGCTGGACCCCGACTTCGAAGCGCTGCGGGCGGACGGCGTGCTGGCCTCCCGCCTGCTCGACACGGAGCTGCGGGCGGTGATGCTGGGCGAAGAGGGCGCGATCCTCGCGGGCGAGCTGTACGATCTGGAGCTCAACTTCCAGCCAGGCGACGTGGCCGTGAGCCTGGCGTGGGACAGCCCATTGCCCGATGGCTTCAGCCTGGACCGGGTGGTGGACGTTCGCTCGGCCGAGCCGAGTGAACCCGGCCTGCGGGAGCTGCGCTACCGCCTCCGCGCTCGACGGGGAGGCGAAGGCCACCTGGGGCCCTGGACCCTGAGCTCCGGCGAGCGCAGCACCCCGATCCCTGCCCTGGCCTGGCAGGCGCTGGTGCCGGCGGGGGTGGAGCTGGGCGAGCCCGAGCTGCTGCCTTCCCTGGAGCCCGTCTGGTGGACCCCACGGGAGGCACTGGCTGGTTTGCAGCCCGGCCAGGCCGAGGCCCGCCACGGGCTGTTGGTGGTGTGCTTCCTCCCTGGCGACAAGCTCGAGGTCCAGCCCGACGCCCTGCTGGGGGGGAGCCTCGAGATCGAGCTGCGCGAGGGTGACCAACCCACCATGCTCGCCCGCGCGTGGCGCTGGGCCCCACAGGCTCGCGGCGCCACGGTGGCCATCGCCCGCCGTGGCAGCCGGGTCGCCGAGGTGGTGGTCGAGCGGGACCTGCCCTGATCTACAGGCCGGTGTCGGGGTCGGGCAGGCCGCCGCAGCTGGCGTCGCAGCCGAAGTTGTCGCCCAGTGTGTTGAGGCTGATGGTGTTGTCGCCGCAGCTGTCGAAGGCGCTGTCGGTGCAGGTCATGCCGTAGCCGCCGTTGCCGGTGATGGTGCTGGTGGTCACGGTGGCGGCGCAGAGCAGCAGGTCGATGCCGTCGCCCACGTTGGTCACGATCTCGCTCTCTTCGATGTTCACGGTGCTCGAGCTGGCGTAGACGCCGTCGGCGCCGCTGCCCTCCACCACCGTGGCGCGCATGGCGAGGGTGCTGCTCGAGGCGCTCACGCCGCCTCCGGCGTTGCCCGTCAACGCGGCGTCGTCGAGGTTGGCGGCCGAGCTGGTCATGGACAGGGCCACCCCGGTGGAGCCGGTGATCTCGAGGCCCTCGAAGTTGGCGACCTCACCCTCGATGCCGGGGAAGGTGGACATCACCACGCCGCTGCCCAGGGCGTCGATGATCTCCACGTCGTAGAACTCCGCGGCCGTGAAGCTGGTGTTGTTGTAGGTGTACAGGTAGATGCCGCCGTAGCCCTGGGGCGAGTCGATGGTCAGGCCGTCGACGTAGATCTCCGGTGCGCTGTCGTAGTGGTAGAAGTAGGCGGCGTAGGAGTAGGGGGTGGCCGCCGAGGCGTTGCGGATGGTGACGTCCTCGATCTCCACCGTGGAGTTGTAGCTGTACAGGCCCTCGCCGGCGGGGCTGTCGATGGTGACGTCCTCGAGCAGCGCGCGGCTGGAGGAGAGGTAGATGGCGTCGTAGGAGGTCTCGTAGGAGCTCGTGAAGAGCAGCTCGCCGTTGTAGTAGTAGTCGTAGCTGATGGTCGCGGTCTGGCCGTCGGTGATCTCGAGCCCGCTCACCTCCACGTCCGCCGAGCTGAGCATCATGCCGTAGCCGATGCTCTGGGTGACGGTGTTGTCCTCGACGGTGACCGCGTCGGAGCCCTCGCCCCCCACGTAGATGGCGGCGTAGGTGTAGCCAGAGAACGTGTTCTCGCGGATCACGGCGTCGGAGGTGTAGGCCTGGACGCCCAGGTAGCCGTTGGCGAAGCTGTTGTTGGTGACGGTGATGGTGGCGTCGTACCCGTAGACGTCCAGGCCGCTGTCCAGGACCTTGTCGTGGTAGATGTAGACGGTCTTGTTGCCGTGGGCGTCCTCGTAGACCTGGGTGGTCCGATACTGGCCATTGCCGCTGAACTCGTTGTCCTGTACGAGCATCCCGTTGGACTGGTAGGCGCACAGGGCACCGAAGTAGCTCTCGTCCAGGCCGTCGGTGAAGCTGTTGTTCTGGACGGTGCTGGTGCCGGCGTAGTCGATGAACCCGGCCCGGGTGTTGCCGACGAAGCTGACGTTCTGCAGGGTGGTGTTGGCCTGGGCGGCCGAGATGCCCCAGCCCTGGTTGTTGGAGATGGCGCCGCCGTCGAGCTCGAGGTTTCCGGACTGGTGGTACCAGGCCGCGGGCAGGTCGATGTACAGGGCGCCGTCGTAGTCCTCGTCGAGCTCCCGCAGGTTGGTGATGCTCAGGCCGGTGGCCACCACGTCCATGTCGGCCGAGAAGATGCCCCGGCGCCCGTTGTTGTCGAAGCTGACGTCCTCGAGGACCAGGCTGCCGTCAGCGTCGCCGTTGCCCACCAGGTAGGCCCCGTAGCTGTTGTAGCCGGAGATGGAGCTGGCGCTCACGGTGATGTCCTCGCCCTCGATGTACAGGCCGATGGAGCTGGTGACGCCCTCGTCCCAGGCGTAGTCGCTCACCACCTCGGGGTCCCCGCTGATCTGCAGGCCCTCGGCGATGAAGGCCTCGCCGGCGGGGGCCGCGTACAGGATGCCCATCTCGGTGGGGTCCGTGATCGTGACGTCGAGCAGGTCGAGGTCGCCGTAGATCATGTAGACGCCGTACAGCCCGCCGGTGATGGTGTCGCCCGACATGGACAGACCATCGGTCTGGATGGCCCAGACGGACAGGATGGGGTTCTCCTCGAAGGTGTTCTCGCTGAGGGTGGAGGCGCCGGCCTCCTCGAGGAAGACCGCGAAGCCGTCCTCGATGGCACCTTCTTCGTCGAGCTCGGTGTACATGGTGCCCGAGATGGTGTTGCTCTGGATGTCCAGGGCGGCGCCACCGCTGCCCTTCACGGCGAAGCCCAGGTTGTCCAAGAAGCTGTTGCCCGTGACGGTGGCGTCTCCCCCGTCGATCTTCACTGCTCCCCACTGGCTGGCCGTGAAGCTCGAGGCGCCGATGGTCAGGGCGCTGCTGTCGGAGGCGGAGATGGCGTAGTTGGGGATGGTGTCGAAGGCCAGATCGCTCAGGGCCACGTCGGCGCTGTCGTCGATCTCGATGCCCGAACGGGTGGAGGACACGCCCATGCCGCTCAGGCTGGCGCCGGTGACCGCCGCGAACAAGAACGCGGGTTCGCCCTCGGGGGCGCTCCAGGTGGTGAGGTCCACCCCCGCACCCACGATGTGGACCGGCTTGTCCACCACCACGGCCTCCTGGAACTCGCCCTCGCAGACCTCGATGGTGTCGCCCTCGTCGGCCAGGTGGATGGCATCGTTCAGGGACGCGTAGCCGCCCGCTCCGTCCACCGTGATGCACCCTTCGGGGTAGGTCTCGGGCTCTCCGGTGTCCTCGACGTTGGTGTCGTCGGGCTTCTCGGTGTCCTCTGGAGGCGGGCAGCCCAGCAGGAGGAGCAAGGAGCTGGCGAGGGCGAGACGAGGGGTCATGGCGACTCCGGCGCGGTGAAGGTGGCCACACGCTACCCGGAAACCAGCTCTCGGGGCAACGACCTGAATGATGCTTGGTGGCCGGCTGCTCTGCGGACCCAGCATGCACCGTGAGCTTGACGCCGCACCGAGCGCCGACTAAGTGCCGCCCGCCTGTGAGCTCTGGGCTCGAGGACCCGTTCGCCCAGCTGCTCCCGTCCGGATCGAAATCTCTCTCTCTCCCTTGGGGAAGAACATGGCCGTCAGCCTCCGCCTCACCCGCATGGGCGCCAAGAAGAAGCCCTTCTATCGTATCGTCGCCGCCGACTCCCGCGCTCCGCGCGATGGTCGCTTCATCGAGAAGCTCGGCCACTACGATCCCATGACCACCCCCCCCGTCATCAAGGTCGACCTCGAGCGCGTGGACTACTGGATCGGCGTGGGTGCGCAGCCCTCTGAGACCGTCTCTCAGCTGGTCGTCAAGGCGCGCAGCGCCGCCGCCGCCCCCGTGGAGAGCTAGCGTGCAGAAGCTCGTAGACTTCCTCGCCCGCAGCGTCGTCTCCCAGCCCGATGAGGTGCGCGTCAACGCCGTCGAAGGCGAGACCGTGATCATCGTCGAGCTGCAGGTACACGACGACGACGTCGAGTGCCTCGTTGGCAGCGACGGCCAGGTCATCAAGGCCATCAGGCAGGTCATCGGAGCCGCTTCCGGGCGCCGCAAGACCATGCTCGAGCTGGTCAACACCCAGGTCCAGCCCATCGCCGAGGCCGGCGCCGAAGAGTAGGTCCCGCCGCGGTGGGCACCGAACTCTGGGTCATGGGACACGTCGCGGGCGTCTTTGGCGTCCGCGGCGAGCTGCGTCTGTGGCTCGACAACCCGGACAGCTCCTGGTTGTACGACCGACCTCGTCAGGTCACCCTGCGGTCGCCTGACGGCGTCGAGCGCGAAGTGACGCTCCAGGCCCGGCCCGGGGCCGGACGCCGAGTCCTGGGGCGCGCCTCCGGGCTGCAGACCCCCGAGGACGCCCAGAAGCTGGTCGGCTGGCAGATCCTGGCTCCCCGCGACGAGCTACCCGAGCCCGAAGACGGCAGCTGGTACGTCGAGGACCTGATGGGCCGAGAGGTGCGCACCGTCGAGGGCCAGACCCTAGGGCGCCTGGTCGAGGTCCACCAGACCGCACCGGTGGAGGTCTGGGAGGTCCTGGGGCCCGAGGGCACCTGCTACGTCCCGGTGCTCCTCGACCGCATCGTCGAGGTCGGCGAGGTCATCGTCGTCCGCCAGGACGGCGTGGTTCAGGGGGAATAGCCCATGCGCTTCGACATCCTCACCCTGCACACCGAGCTCTGCAGCAGCCCGCTGGAGCACTCCATCCTGGGTCGGGCCCAGGAGAAGGGGTTGATCCAGGTCGGGCTGAACGACATCCGCGACCACGGGCGCGGCAACTACCGTCAGTGCGACGACGAGCCCTACGGCGGCGGCAGCGGCATGGTGCTGCGGGTCGACGTCCTGGACGCCGCCATCGGCGCCCTGAGGCGTCCCGACAGCCGCGTGGTGCTGCTCGACGCCGCCGGCGCTCCCTTCCGCCAGGCCACCGCACAGCGCTTCTCCGAGCTGCCGCACCTGGTGCTGGTCTGCGGTCACTACGAGGGCGTCGACCACCGGGTGGCCGAGCACCTGGTGGACGAGGTGGTGTCGCTGGGGGACTTCGTGCTCACCGGGGGTGAGCTGCCCGCGCTGATGATCATCGACGCCGTCGCTCGACTGCTACCTGAGGTCCTGGGCTGCGCTCACAGCAAGGTCGAGGAGTCCTTCCAGGAGGGCCTGCTCGAGTACCCACAGTACACCCGGCCGAGGGAGCATCGCGGCTGGGAGGTCCCCGAGGTGCTGCTGTCGGGTCACCATGCAGAGATTCAGGCTTGGCGCAGAGATCAGGCCCGCGCGCGGACGCGGCGGTTGCGACCCGATCTGCTCGTCGAGGACAAGGGCTGACCCTTCTGGTTGACAGAGGGGTGGGCGAGAGCTAATACGCCGCGGTTTCCGGCCCGCCCATCGTGCGGGCCGTGCGCGTCTCGAGGTTATTATGGTCTCCATTCAGCAGATCGAACAGGCGGACTTCCCCCGCACGAACGACGTCGACGTCCGCCCTGGCGACAAGGTCCGCGTCCACTGCCGCATCGTCGAGCTCACCCTCGGTGGTAAGTCCGGCCGCACCGCCGAGAAGATCAAGACCAAGGAAAAGGTCCGTATCCAGGTCTTCGAAGGCATGGTCATCTCCGTCAGGCAGGGCGGCCATCGCTCCACCTTCACGGTGCGGAAGATCTCCTACAACGTCGGCGTCGAGCGCATCTTCCCGATCGACAGTCCCAACGTGACCAAGATCGAGATCATGGCCCGGCACCGCGTGCGTCGCGCCAAGCTCTACTATCTGCGTGGCCGCCGCGGCAAGTCCGCCCGTCTCAAGGTCATCCGCTAGCGTCCATGCGCAGCGCGGAGCACCGCCGCCTGGCCCAGCAGACTGGGCTGGCGGCGGAGCTTCACGTGGCCGAGCTGCTCCAGGCCGAGGGCTGGCGGGTGCTCGAGCACAGCTGGCGTTGTCCGGCCGGTGAGATCGATCTGATCGTGGTCCGGGCTGGCGCGTTGCGCTTCGTGGAGGTCAAGGCTCGCGCCGTGGACGCTGTCGGCGGGCTCGAGGCCGTGGGGCCCGCCAAGCAGCGGCGGATCGCCAGGGCTGCGCAGATGTACCTGGACGACTACCGGGGACCCCTCGAGGAGGCGGCCTTCATGGTGGCCACGGTCGAGATCCATGATGGCCACTGGCGCGTGGAGTTCCTCGACGACGCGTTCGACGCCGAATAGCCCAGCCCCATGCCACTGCTCGTCGCCGCTACGCCCATCGGGAACCTCCAGGACGCGACCCCTCGCCTGGTGGCTGCCCTGGGTGAGGCGGCCTTGATCCTGGCGGAGGACACCCGGGTCGCGCGCAAGCTCTGCAGCGCGCTGGGCGTCCCGGCGCCCACCATCGTCTCGTCCCACGCGCACAACGAGCGGGGACGGCTCGAGGGCGCTCTCGAGCTGCTGCAGCAGGGCGCTGTAGTGCTGTTGTTGTCGGACGCAGGCGCGCCCGGCCTGTCGGACCCCGGTCAGCCCCTGGTGGCTGCCGCCCACGCCCAGGGACATGAGGTGCGCGGGATCCCGGGCCCCTCAGCGGTCACCACGGCCCTGGCCATCTCGGGTCTTCCGGCGGTCCCGTCGGCCTTCCTGGGCTTTCCGCCGCGCAAGCCCGGGCAGCGCCGCCGCTTCCTCGAGACCGGGCTGGCCAGCGGGATGTGCCTGGTGTTCTTCGAGTCCGCAGGGCGCACTCCACGCCTGGTGGCCGAGCTGGCCGAGCTGGCCCCGGATCGCCAGGCCTGCCTGTGCCGCGAGCTCACCAAGATCCACGAAGAGGTGCTGCTGGATCAGCTGCCGCTGCTGGCCGCGGCCCTGGCCGAGCGGCGGCTCAAGGGCGAGGTCACCCTGGTGGTCGGTCCCGGTGAGGCGCTGGTGGTCGCCAGCGCTGAGGGTGTCGCCGAAGGGCAGAAGGGCGCAGCGGCGGCGCTGGCCGCGGCCTGGGACCTGCCAAAGCGTGACGTCTACCGCGCCCTGCTCGAGCTCAAGGAACAGCTGAAGGGCGCGTCCTAGCGGATCAGGATCTCGACGCCGCCGCCCAGCGTGAGGTCCAAGGTGTCGGCCCCGGTGCTGATGGGGTAGTGGTGCTCGATCTGGTGGGGCGCCATGTAGGTGAGGTCGGCCACCAGCTTCCACTTCATGTACTCGAAGGCCTGGTGGTAGAAGCCCACTCCCCCTGAGGCCCAGGTGTACTCGCTCTCTGTGGCCGGCACCGATCGGCTGGTGGAGAGCACCGAGGGCAGGTAGAGCCCGCTGGGGACGGTCTGCCAGGTGGAGTAGCCGAAGCCCAGTCGCAGATCGATGGAGAAGCGGCTGTGGGCCTCCGGGTTGTCGTGGGCCACGATCTCGGTTCCCGTGCGAATCCAGACCGTGTCGGCGGGGTTGAACTCCACGCCGCTGCCGAGGACTTCGCCTGACTCGTCGTACAGGGTGATGTCGTCGAGGGTGCGGGTGCGGGTGTAGCGGAATGCGATGTAGGGCTGCGCGACGTTGCGGGTGGTGCTGAAGGCCATGCTCAGCCGGGTGCCGCCGCCGCCCACGCCCGCGCCTCGGAGGTCGCCGTCGGCGAGCTCGTAGAAGTTGTTGTCGGAGCGAGTGCGGAAGGCCGCCTCGATGAGCCAGGTGGCCCTGTTGCCCCGCTGCTCGAACGCCTCGGAGAAGGGGGTGCCCTTGATGCCCAGCCACAGGCCGTCGGTGCCCTTGCCCTTGATGGGCTCGAGGCCCTCGATGGGCTCGGTCTCGATCATCGTGCCCTGCTCGGTGCTGGGATCGAAGACCATCTGGTTGGCTTCTGCGAAGGCCAGGCGCGTGCTGAGGTGCTGTGGAAGCTCGAAGAACACGGCCACGCCGGGGCCTGCGGAGAACTGGCCCTGGTAGGTGACGGTGTGCTGCTCGAAGCTGCGCGATCCCACGCGCTCGCTGCCTTCGTAGAGGCTGCCGGCCTGGTGCTGGAAGCCGTAGTCGATCACGATGTCGCCCCGCAGCCAGGGGGGCAGTTCGGTGACCTCGGCCGCCTGGGCGGTGCTGGTGCAGAGCACCAAGGCGGCGGCGGTGAGGGCCAGAGGGGGGCGTGCCATCGGCATCTCCTGGGAGGAGTGGAGCGTACGTTCCCGCATAGCCAGCGTCAAGGCTGCGGTCACGGGCTGGCCTCACCACTGCGCTCGGGGTCGCGCAGGCCGTAGGCCTTCATCTTGGTCTGCAGACCCTTGCGGCTGATGCCCAAGCGGCGGGCGGCCTGGGTCACGTTGCCGTGCTCACGGTCCAGGGCCCGCTGGATGCGGCTGCGCTCGAGGCGGGCTGTGTGGAGCCGCACGTATTCCTTGAGGTCGAGCTGGTCGGCTTCGGGGGAACCTTCGGGGTTGGCGACGGCCTTACCGACGCCGTGGAGGTCGCGGGGCTCGAGGGTGGGGCCGTCGGCCAGCAGCACGGCGCGCTCCATGACGTTCTCGAGCTCGCGCACGTTTCCTGGCCAGTGCCAGGTGGCCAGCTGTTCGATGGTGCCGGGGTCGACCGAGGCGACGCTGCGGCCCAGGCGGCGGTTGTACTTGGCCAGGAAGTGCTGCACCAGCAGCGGGATGTCGCTCAGCCGCTCACGCAGTGGCGGGATGGTGATGGGCACCACATTGAGCCGGTAGAAGAGATCTTCGCGGAAGCGCCCCGCGGCCACCTCGGCCTGGAGGTCCACGTTGGTGGCGGCCACTACCCGCACGTCCACATGGATGGTGCGCAGCCCGCCCACCCGCTCGAAGCTGAGCTCCTGCAGCGCCCGCAGCAGCTTGACCTGCATCTCCTTGGGCAGCTCGGAGATCTCGTCGAGGAAGAGGGTGCCGTTGTCGGCCAGCTCGAAGCGACCCGGCTTGGCGCTCACCGCACCAGTGAAGGCACCCCGTTCGTGACCGAACAGCTCGGACTCGAACAGGTTGGCCGGGATGGCGCCGCAGTTGACCTGGATGAAGGGCTTAGCGCTGCGGGGGGACTGATCGTGCAGCGCGCGCGCTACCAGCTCCTTGCCCGTACCACTCTCGCCCTGGATCAGGACCGTGCTGGGGGAGGCGGCCACCCGCTCGATCAGGTCGTAGACGTACTGCATCGACTCGGTGCGGCCCACCAGGGCGAAGCGACCGTCGGGTTCGCGGCGGGGCTTGTCGCCGACGCGCACGCGGTGGGCCAGGGCCTTGCCGATGACGTTGCGGAGCTCGGTGAGGTCGAAGGGCTTGGTGATGTAGTCGTGGGCCCCGAGCTTGAGGGCTTCGACCGCCGAGTGCACGGTGCCGAAGGCGGTGATGATGATCACCGGGATCTCCGGGAGCTCGGCGCGGCACCACGCGAGCAGCTCCAGGCCGCCGATCTCGGGCATCTGCAGGTCGGTGACGAGCAGGTGGTAGGGCTGAGCCTCGAGCCGCTCGATGGCCTGGCCGCCGTGCTCGGCGTCGTCGACCTGATAGCCGTCCCGGCGCAGGTGGGCCGCCAGCACCCGGCGGATGGAGGGCTCGTCGTCCACGATCAGGATGCGGGGCCTGGACATGTGCGTTTCCTAACACGCCCTGGACCGACCGTAGGCGGTCCAGGGCCGCGCCGTTCGTACCGATGGCGCCCAGAGGTCGCCACGGTACAACGCCGCGCAA
>ERZ890953.703-NODE-703-length-18420-cov-45.600653_pt1 | contig 18420 bp, 10 predicted proteins | sample MGYA00521264_ERZ890953 | MGnify/ENA primary metagenome ERZ890953 (study PRJEB32303, sample SAMEA104408629) | aquatic metagenome | biome: Brackish water; feature: Chemocline; material: water | place: Baltic Sea | collected 2014-10-26T21:54:00 | depth 200 m ...
ACTTAAAAACAGAGCTGAATTTTCTCAATTTTTTCATAACTTCATCATCATTGTTCCAAGCTTCAGCATAAGCCGCTGCCCATTCTGGTGTTATTAATTGCATGTTAATCCTTTATATTTATTGATTTCTTAAAATAGATTTAATTTATAATAACATTATATTATTTGAAGTTTTATGGGAGATTTGGTAATTAATTTATAACAACTATTAAAACTGATGTTAGTAGGATTTGGTATTAAATCTGTGTTAGACCACAACATTTTCCATTTGAAGCATTAATTCAACACTTCTTTCCAATCCACTCTTATTCATCATTGCTTTTACTTTAGGACCTTTAAAATCAAAACCATCAGTTAACTTAATCTTTTTTATATTTCTTTCACCTTCAAAAACTTTTTTCCAGCTGTTGGAGTCTGCCGTTATTTCGAACTCTACATTATCGTATTGGTCTTCAGTACCAAAAGTTGCGCATATACCTTTTTCCACTTCTATAACAATCGGTTCTAAATCTTTTCTGTCACTGATAGAATATTTAAAAACAGAGCTGAATTTTCTCAGCTTTTTAGTAACTTCTTCATCATTGTTCCAAGCCTCTGTATAAGCAGCTGCCCATTCTGGTGTCATCAATTGCATAGTCATCCTTTTTATTTGTTAGATTCTTTCAGTGCCTGTTCTCTGGCTTTGTCTTTTTTACTTTTTCCCTTACCTTTTACCGGTGCTTGACCTTTTACTTTTAAAGGAGCTTCTCCTTTTATCTCAAAACCTGCTATCTGTTCAAAATCAATATTCACTTTACAACGCTTTTCAATTATAGAAAAATGTTCCTTGTCTTCATGTGAGATGAATGACACTGCTATTCCGGATTTACCGGCTCTGGCTGTTCTTCCTATACGGTGGATGTAATCGGTAGGAGATCTAGGCAGGTCAAAGTTTACAACACATGTGATATCATCAATATCCAAACCCCTTGCAGCTATATCAGTCGCAAAAAGAATCCGTATTTTTTTAGTTTTGAACTCTTCTAGTGTAAAGTTTCGTTCTTCTTGTGTAAGGTCACCGTGAAAAGACTCCGCACTGAAGCCATACTTTTTAAACTTATCTGCTATGTTGTCTGTAGCTCTTTTGTTTGCCATAAACACTAAAACCTGCTCCCATTTTTCACGCTCTAACAAATGCCGAAGGAGTGGACCGCGGTTTTCACGATTTACTTCTATGGCTCGTTGAGATACACTTTCTACAGTCGGCTCTTCATTTTCAATCTTTACTTCAATTGGATCTGTTGTAATCTTTGAAGCAATGGATAGAATCTTAGGCGGATATGTGGCGGAAAAGAGCAAGTTTTGTCTTTTAGCAGGAATCTCTTGAAGTATAAGTTCAAGTTCCTCTGCAAATCCAAGATTAAGCATCTTATCCGCTTCATCAAGGACAAAAAACTCTACATGTGAGAGATTCATCTGCTTCTTACTCACAACGTCCAGTAACCTGCCTGACGTTGCAACCAAAATATCACATCCTTGCTGGATAGCATACAATTGATCGCCGATGTTTTCTCCTCCGATAACACTGACCACTTTGAGCTTTTTAGGTAAAAATTCTCCAAAAGTATCAAAAGTTTGTGCAACCTGAAGAGTCAGCTCTCGAGTAGGAGTTAAAACAAGCACTTTTATCTTAGCTTTACCCTCTGTTTTATTTTGTATGAAGTGTTCCAAAATCGGTAAAACGAAACTGGCACTCTTGCCGCTTCCCGTCTGAGCGCTCGCCATAACATCTTTACCTGAAAGCACAAGAGGAATCACCTTTTCTTGGATAGGGGTGGGTGTTAAAAAACGATTTTTTTGAAGTGCTTTTTGGATTTGAGATGAAAGTTTTAGTTGAGAAAAAGACATTTTATTCCTAGTGCCATTGTGTTGAAATTAATTTTTAATGAATTATAGCTTATATTCTACTTAAACGTTTATACAAAAATAAAAACACCAAAAATAAAATTAACAAATGATAGGCGATGTTAAAAAGAACATGTACACATTTTGTACCAAGCCTATTAAAATGAATCCTATCGCAACTATGCCCATGCCAATCATGTAGATTGTTTTAAAATCAAAGTGTTTTTTCAATTTTGCAAAACTTATGGCACCTAAGGCATTAAAAACAAATGCTGTTGAGATGATTTCACCAGTCAATGTACCGCTTGCATGAAAAACATTGACAATCAAAAATGGCATTTGAGTCGGTAAAATATAAAAAATTACCATGAGTAAAAAAGCTAACATGTAGATAGGCAAAAGATTGTGCGTCACCGCTTCTATTTGTTCAGGAACAAGGCTGTCTTTTTGAATTAAGAATTTTGCCACAAAAACAATAATCAAAAATCCGACTAAGTATATTCCAAAAGGATATCTCCAGTTCATGTCAGACAAAAAACCTCCGCCTACAAGAAAGAAAACTCCGCCTAAAGCCATAAAGGCGCTTTGAATCCCCATAAATTTATGTCTTGCCTCATCTTTAAAATAATCGCCGACTAAAGAAGTTGATACTATCATTAAAACAGCTATAGCAATTCCAAACAAAAACCTTGAAACTAAAAGTCCATAGATACTTTCTAAATACAGCCCTGCACTTCCAAAACTAGAAAAAAATACCAAAGCAACTATGGCAGAGTTTTTTTTACCAAATCTATTCACTACATGTCCCAAAAATGGTGCAAGAAAAGCTATCGCTAAAGATGGTAAAGTTATCATGAGCCTTGAGAGAAACTCTATGTTTTGTACATCTTTAAAGACATGACTAAGCAATGGCAGTGATGTCACGATGGCAACATTGGACATCATAATCATCATGGACATGAGCAGGAGTGTGAATTTTGTTGAGTTTTTTATCTTAGTCATTTGTTAATTATCAATACTTTTGTATTCATATTGAAATATTTTAAACCTTTTAATTACTTTTAATCTTTACTTTTTAAAAGTCTTACATTAAAACATACACCTTTATCTGTATTGAATACTTCTAAACTGCCGTGAAGATGGTCCTCAACAATCATTTTACTCATATAAAGACCAAGTCCGGTTCCAGTTTTTTCATCTTTAGTTGTGAAATACGGGTCAAAGATTTTTGAAATAACACCATCTTTAATCCCTCCGCCGTTATCACATATCTTTGTATTTACATAGTTTTCATCTTCATAGATACTTACTTCAATACTGGCATCTTTTATCTTGTTTAACAATAATGCATCTTTAGCATTATTTATAATATTGACAAAGACCTGCATAAGCTCACGTGAGTATGCATTTACTTCCACTTCCGACTTATTAAAAATCTTAAACTCAATATTATGATTGACAAGGCTATCTTTAATCATTGCATATGTTTCATTTAAGATGCTTTCCAAATTAACTTTTGAAACATTTTTGTCAGGTTTGAAAAAATTTCTAAAATCATCTATAGTTTTGGATAAATGCTCGGTTTGGTTAAGAATATCTCTAGAGTACTTTTCTGCATCGCTAGGTTTAAAATCTTCAAATGCCAAATCAAGTAAGATATTATTTGCTACCATGGAAATAATATTAAGAGGCTGTCTCCATTGATGAGCAATCATTCCTATCATCTCACCCATAGCAGCATGGCGGGATTGCACAATCATCAGTTCATCTTTTTTCTTTAATTCGGTTATGTCCATAGCGGCAGAGATAACTGTACGCTTGGAGTCCATTAATCCCATTGGAGCAGAACTGAATTGCCAAATAAGTGTACTACCATTTTTTGTAAGAATGGGATATTCATCACCGATTATTTTTTTGTCTATACTATAAAGTGTATCAATATATTCTTTTACTATTGTCCCTTTTTCACCGAAAGCTTTTTGGGTCCATTTCTCAATCGTGTCAATATCTTCATAGCTATATTCGGTCAGTTTTTCCCACGCTTTATTTATAAGTAGAACTTTCCCATCTTCATTATGCAGCATGATTGGATTTGGTGCTTCTTGTATTATTGTCTCGAGTTCTTTTTTCTTTTGTTCCAATTGTAAAAGAGTATTTTGCTGTTGTGTAATATCATTCGCTACAGCTAAAATATATTTTTCATTATCAATTGTAATTAAATTCGCATAGACCTGTGCAATAATAACTTCTTTATTTTTTTTATTAAACGAGTAGATTTTTCCTTCTACATAACCATCTTTTTTAAAGATTTCAATATATTCGGCTCTATCATCAAGACTAGTCCACAAATCAATATCATGCGTTGTTTTACCAATCAATTCTTCTCTTGCATATCCAAATATTTTTTCAAATGTCTGATTGATATCATAAATTTTTCCAGTTTCTAAATTACTGATTATTATGAGGTTTGGTGTTTTATTAAATGCTTTTTCAAACTTATCAGTTGAGATTTGAAGTTCATTTTGTGCAAGTTTAAGCTCCGTAAGATCTGCTGAATTGCCAACAAGCCCAAGCAATTCTCCTGCAGAATTCAATAATGGAGATTTTACTGTTAACAGATAAACCTTTTTACCATCAGGATAAGTAACCCATTCAAAATTCTGTTTTGATACCTTATCTGCAAACATGATTTTGTCATGCTCACGAAAAAAATCAGCAACTTCTTTATCGACAATATCATAGTCGTTCTTACCTATGATTTCATCTTTTGACTTTCCGATAAACTTTTCAAAAGCTTTATTACATGCTATATAGGTAAATTTTGTATCTTTGACAAATATCAAGTTCTCTACACTATTGATTGTATTGTCATATAATTCTTTTAAGTCACCTATATCATTTTCAATATCAAGATTATTGAGCGCATAAGCAATATCTTCTGCGACTTCTTCTATTAGCGGTATTTCATGAGCATATTGAATATAGTTCTTATCAAGTGAAAGAGTCAAATACCCAAAAAATTTTCCATCATATTTCAATGCTATATTAAAAACACTTTTGCCGCTGTGCAATTCCATCAGAGGGCACTCTAAACAATTTTCTTTTGTTTTTTCAACAATTGAATAAACGTTATTATTTTCTACTGTTTTTGCTACACAATATGGAGTCCAGCCACTTTTTATTTTCTCTTTAAATAAAGTAAAATCTTTTTTATTATCTGTACCGGCAATATACTCAATTTTTTCATCACTGTCTGTCAGGACAATCCAAGCATCTACAAATACATGCTCGGATGCTAAAATATTACAACTTTCCTGAATCAATGCATGTTTATCTTTTTCTCTTACAATGAGTTGATTAACATTTCTTATGACCGATAAGACACCTTTTAAATGCTCGTTCTTATCTATATATTTCGAGATTAATTGAACAATATAATAAGTTACGAAAATGAATACAAACAAAAGTGCAGTAATTATTAAAACCTTGGTTATTTCTAATTTTTCATACGTCTTATCTGACTCCTTTTGAAACTTCATAGCCTTTTGTTGTGCATGTTCATAAATCTTTGATAGTGATACTTCCAATTTTAGGACATGCTCCGTATGTTTAGTTTTAACAATATTTGCAGCACCGATAAACTCATTATTATTTACAAGGGCAATAATCTCATCATCTATTTGTTTCAAATCTGTTAAAAGTTCTTTAGAATTTATATAGAGTTTTTTTCCATCTTCTCCAAGTATATTTTTTTCAATAACATTAAGATATTGATAAATATGTTTTTCATGTTTATTCATATCTTTTATCAGAAAAGAGTGTTCTTCCTGTGATGAAAACACAGCAATATCTTTTATGTCTTTGTGAATTTTTAATATCTCTGATTTTATAGTAAGCGCGGCGTTAGATACTTTAAGGGGATGATTATAGATATTTGATGATATTACATGCATGGCATTAATCTGATAAAAGATAAATGAAAGAATGGCTAAAGCAACTACTGCAAGAAAACTAAATGCTAAAAGAATTGCACGAATTTCTTTTGTTATTTTGTGAGTATTTATCATAAAACAGCCCTTTCTCATAAAACTAAATTACAGTGATTATACATTATACTGTTTGAAAGTAAAGGGACTAATGAACAGTGCTGAAAAATGCACTTATTTATTTAATTTTTATTCAATCTTATCGACCTCATAAAATTTTCTCAGCCATCTGTCCAGAGGATTTATCAGTTTATAAATTACCGGAACAACAAGCAGTGTCAACATCATGGAACTAATCAATCCGCCTATGATTGAAATTGCCATGGGTGCTTTCGTTTCACTTCCTAAACCCGTACTGAGCGCAAGAGGAATCATAGCAAAAATCATCGCTACCGTCGTCATCAAAATCGGTCTAAGTCTTTTCTCACCGGCTTCTATGAGAGCTTCATCTGCACTTTTGCCTCTCTCCATCGCAGAGTTTGCAAAATCAACAAGTAAAACTGCATTTTTCCCGACCATTCCCATGAGCAGCATAAACCCAATCATGACAAACAGACTAAACTGCTGTCCGCTCAGATACAGAGCTATCATGACGCCTATAATGCTCAGCGGTAAAGATACCATGATGATAATCGGCTGGATTAAAGACTCATATAAAATCGCCAAAATGATAAACATTAAAATTACCGATAATCCAAGAGCTGCTACAAAAGCTTCTCCGGTTTTTACCATCTCTTCAGCAAAACCTGTAAATCTGTAACTTACACCTTTAGGCATCAACTCATCGATGTGCTCTTTAGTATAGTTAACCGCACCGCCCAAATCAAGCCCGAATAAATCGGCATAAATGGACACTTGTCTTTGTCTGTCAAAGTGATAGATAGAGGCTAAAGATGTCGTATTTGTAAACTTCACCAGACCATCAAGATATACTAGCTCCCCATTTTTTGCTCTGAGCTGAATCTTTTGAATATCTTCTACATGTACTCTGTTTTTATCATCAAACCGTAGAGTGATGTTATACTGTTTTCCATTCTCTTCAAAATAGGAAATCTCCAAATCACTTGAAAATGCTGTAGAAATCGCCTGTGATATTTGCGAAGCCGAGATGCCGAATCTATTTGCATTTTCTCTTAAAATACTGATATCAATCTGAGGCTTGCCTTCGTCGAGATTTGTATCAATATCAACAAAACCTTTTTTCTTTTTCAGATAATCTGTTAAATTTTTGGTAGCTGTTTGCAAGTCATCAAAAGAGTCGGATTTTAAAACTATCTGATACGGAACGGAGACTCCTGTGCCTTTTATGCCTGGGATTGCAGCGGCTGTTATGTACATGTCGTTCTGATAGGGTTTTAGTTTGGCTCTAAACTCCTGAACAATCACTTCCTGATTATCCTTTCTTTTATCTTTTGAGACTAGTTTCACATAGATAAGTGATTTGTTTTTTTCTTGCACGCTGTTGTAACCAACGCTCAAAGTTGTAAACTCTACATTTTTATCATTTGCTACTAAATCTTCAATCACTTTGGATTTTTTTATCATCTCTTCCAACGATATGCCTGCATCCGCTTTGATTTTAATCTCAAACTCTGCTTGATCCTCTTTTGGTATAAAGTCCATGCCAATCTTTGGAAACAAGCTCAAACTTCCAAAAAACATCCCTAAAACTAAGATGAGCGTTAGTATCTTAAATCTCAAAACGATTTTCAATGTAGCTTCATACATCTTTTCTAAAAGTTTAAATATTGGCTCTGTTATATTATAAAACCTATTCTCCCCTTTATGTAAAACTCTCGCACTTGCACTTGGCATAAAAGTCATGGCAATGGTAAAAGAGATGACAATCGCAAAACCGACTGTCATTGCAAAACTCTCAAAAAACTTTCCGACGATTCCGCTCATAAAAGATACCGGGATAAATACGGCAAGCAACATGGCAGAGATAGCTACAATGGCGAACGCCATCTCTTTGGTGCCTTCTATTGCAGCTTCAAACTTGCCCATGCCGGCTTCCATTTTTTTATATATGTTTTCAAGCACAACAATGGCATCATCTATGATAATCCCGATAGACAAAGTCAAACCGACGAGTGTCATCTTGTTTAAATCAAACCCCATGTAATCCATCAAAGCAATAGTTCCCATGATAGAAATAGGGATAGAAAGCGCGGAAACTAAAGTGATAGTAACATTTCTTAAAAAGAAAAAGACTATGATAACAGCCAAAAAAGCACCATATACAAGGTCAAATTCCACATCTTCCAAAGAGTGGATAATAAAAGGGGAAGTATCTTGAAGCGCTTGAACTCCAAACTTATCTCCCGCCATTTTTTCCAATGATGGGATAGTCTCTTTCACCCTTTTGATTATGTCAAGCGTATTTGTTCCTGAGATTTTTTGCACCTCCAGCATCACGCCTTCAAGACCGTTATAGGAAGCGTAACTTTTTGCATCACTCAGAGTATCTTCTACATGTGCGATATCTTTAAGTCGAATATCATCTTTTATGAGAATGTTTTCCAGTTCAGCTACACTCAGTGCATCCGCTCTGGTTTTAAGCGTAAATTCTTTCGTACTGCTGATTAATTTTCCGCCGCCAATTTTTACATTTTCACTTGCTACGATATCGTTTAGCTCTGAGATTGTAATACCGAACTTGTTGAGCAAAGTCACATCCGGATAGATTTTTATCTCTCTGTCTTTGTACCCAATGATGTTGATTGCACCAACTCCGTTTATCTTTTGAAGCTGCGGTTTGACTTTTTCATCTGCAAAAATCATAAGGTTTTTGATGTTCTCTTTTTTTGCGGTTAAAAATACATTTATAACTGAAGCACCGCCGATATCGAGCTTGCTTACAAGGGGTAATTTCGCATCTCTAGGGAGTATGACCGCAGAGACTTTATCTCTTACATCATTTGCGCATTCATCAATATTTCGTTCTAAAAAGAACTTCACCATTACAACACTCGCACCCTCACTGCTTGTTGAAGTGATACTGTCAACTCCGCCGATTCTTGAGATTGCTTCTTCTATTTTGTCTGTGACTTGTGATTCAATCGTGCTTGATTCCGCACCCGGATAAACAGTCGTAATCGTCACCATTGGAAAGTCTATGTTTGGGAACAGAGCCGAGGGCATAGACTTGAAACTCATAAAGCCGAATATCACCAATGTTATCACATACATCAAAGTGGCTACGGGTCTGTTTATTGCTATTTTATACATAATTATTTACTTTTTATCCGCTACTGTTATATGTCCATCACCAAAAAGTCCGACCATAAAGTCTTTGGCTTCAACTTCAGCCTTTATCTTTCTATTGTCAGAATCTGCATGTGGATAAATCTTTGATATTACACCTTCATAAACAGTCTCATCTCCATTCACACTATATTTAAATGCTTGTCCGACTTGTACGCTTTTGTGGTATTTTTGGTCAAACTCTAAAACTATTTTTCTCTTTCTTGGCGTTTGAATTTTAAGAACAGTTTTAAGCATCATACCGCTCACAGTATCTCCGACTTCTATATCTTTTTCAAAGATAACACCATCAAAGGGAGCTCTTAAAAATGTTTTGTCATACAGTGCTTGTTGATAAGAGAGCTGATTCTTTGCATCTTCATACTTCAAGGCATAGACATCAAATTTACCTGCATCAATCAAATGTTTGATTTTTAGCTGCCGTTCATAATCACGCAAGGCAAATTTCAATGTTGTTTTTGCTCTCTCAAGCATAGCGAGGATATCATCGTTGTCCAAAACTGCCAAGACATCGCCTCTTTTTACTTCGTCTGCAATATCAACATTCACTTTTTTCACTATGCCGCTTGCATCAAAAGCCAAATTTGCACTTTGCTCTGCCTTGACATTCAATGTTGCGTAGATTTCACTCCCATGTAAGCTGAACATCAACAATAATAAACTAAAGATTTTTATCATTGGATATACTCCTCAACATTTTTCCCTTCATAATAGTAGTACATGGCATACGCCACTTCTAAATCATTCAGTGATGTTTTATACAACGCGTCTGCAACAGTTTTGGATGTCAAGGCATCAAGGTACACAACATAATCCACTATGCCGACATTGTATTTTTCCTCTATGACTTTAAAAGCGCTGTTTGCAGCTTTTTGCGCACTTGTGGCACTTTGTATCTTGATTTGGCTTGTTTGTATTCTTGCATTTGCCAACTCAAAGAGCATCTTTTGCTCTTTAGTCTTATAGCTTATTTGAGAGTTGAGAGCCTCTGAGTTTATCATCACTGCCTCTTTGCTCTTATCCATAACGCCATTGTCATACAACCTCATATTGAAAGTCAACATGAGCTTATTTTGATTCTCAGCGCCTTTAGGATGAGAGGCATCTGTTCTATCGTATTCATACAGACTATAACTGTCTTCAACTCTAATTTGCGGATAGTAACTACTGTCTATAGCCCGTGCACTGCTTACAACCGCTTCTTTTTGCGCGATTAAAGCTTTTAAATTTTCGGCTAACTCATAGCCGGATTCGCTTGGAATCATAAACTTAGAATCATCTAAATCTTCAACGCTCTTGCCAACACTGAGTTCCAATGATTTTTTCAAAGATAAGATTTGAAATTTTATAGACTCCATCTCATAAATATTTGTGTCATAAGATGCCTGTATCCTATCTACTTCATCTTTTGTAGCTACATCTGCTTCATAAAATTTTTCAACACGTTCTAGCTGTGCCTGAAGATATTTCTTCGCTTCATTTTTAGCGTCTAGTGTATCATTTAAACTTTTTATAGTAAAAAAATCTTGAACAATATTTAATACTACCGACTTTTGCATGTCACCTTTTTCATAAGTAGCAGATTTAAGTTCACTTTTTGCCTGATTGACTAAAGATGATTTTTTTCCGCCATCATAAATATCAACTCCAACTTTGGCAAAACCGCTATAAGTATCTCCTGGCTGCATAGGGCTTCTGTCATCCGACCTTTGATAATAAGCACCAACATCAAGAGTAGGATAATAAGAGGACTCTCTAGCCTCCAACTCTTTTGCTTTTGATATTTCACTCAAAGTTTTAGACACAACCAAGTCATTCTTAGTCTTTGCAAAATCTATCAGTTCTTTTAAACTATCTGCATATATAAATATTGGAATCACTAAAAGCAGCAACCTTTTCATCTCTTTACCTCTATCAAATCAAATAACGCATCCACACTATCATGAATCTCTTGTTTTAAATCACTGATGCTGTTTGTCACTTCGCTGGTTATAAACATCCCCTCTGCCATGACAAAAAGTCCTCTGGCGAATTTATTGGATGCTTCTATAAGTTCTCCTCTATCTATTCCGTCTTGAATAATCTTACTAAACCAGTGAAAATAACTGTTTGAACACTGCGTTTGAAAGTCAATCATATCTTTGTCTTGTTTTACTAGTGAAATAGATATAAATTCTCTATAAAGTTGCCTTAACTCTGCATCTTCATCGTTATAAAAAAATTCAGAAAACAGTTTGATTTTATCTTTTGTATTGGCAGTTTGGGAAAGTTTTTTCTCTTTGATGATGTTTCGCTCTTGTATCAGGATATTTACAATCTCAAAAACAATATCTTCCTTGTTTTTAAAATAATCATAAATCGTACCTTTTCCAACTCCGGCTGTTTTAGCGATTTGTGAAATAGTTAAGTTGCTGATGCCGTTTTGAAAAAACAACTCTTTACATGCGAGTGCTATGTCTTTTCTTTTTTGTACTTTGTCTACAATAATTGCCATGATAATTCACCTCATTTATAATGACCGACCATCAGTCATTTAAAAGAATTGTATATCTTTGTTTATTAACTTCTGCTTAGCCATACTAATTCAGATATGTTAAGAATTAGTTTTTATCTCTAGGCAAGGCTATAGAAAAAAGTGCTCCATTATCAATATTCCTCCACTTCAGGGAACCGCCTAATTCTTTTTCAACAATAATTTTTGACATATAAATGCCCAAACCAGTTCCGGCTTCTCCCTTCGTGGTAAAGTACAGTTCACCCATTTTATCGATTGCATTTTCAGGAATACCGCCTGCATTGTCGCTTATCTCAACTATGCAGCTGCCTTCATTTTCAAAGCTCTTTATCTCTATCTGAGGGTTTTGTACTTTCTTACTTACAAGGGCATCTTTTGCATTGTTGAGTATATTGACAAAAACTTGCATGAGTTCGTTGGGAACTAAACTCACTTCTGCCTTAACGTTATAATTTTCAATAATCTTAATATTATGATTATTAAAACTATGTTCAAGTAAACCTATAGTTTGTTCCATAATGTCATCTATATTTTTAAATGATTTTTCTTTATTGGGTTTGAAGAAATTTTTAAAATCATCTACTGTTTGACTCAGGTACATCACTTGCGATTCAATTTCATTCAATTTTTCCGAATCACCGTTATCTTCTCTTACACCCATCTCAATATCAATTTTAAAGACATTTGTAATCATTTGAATAATATTCAACGGTTGTTTCCACTGATGAGCTATGAGTCCGATCATGTTGCCCATAGCAGCCTGTCTTGATTGAACAATCATCATCGCATCTTTAGCTTTTATATCTTGGGTTAATTTAATCCTCTCTGTTATATCTTGACAGACAGAAGCTATATAATAATTATCCTCATCAAAAATATCTTTTAATCTTGTGAACACCGTATGAAACCAGACTATTGAACCATCCTTTTTTATACATCTTTTATCTATCTCAGCAAAACCTTCAGAGCTGTTTAAAGCTTGACTAAAAACTTCTGCATTCCTTTTTTTATCTTCAATATACGTCAGCTTCTTGAAATCTAGTTTTAATAGTTCGTCTTTAGAGTAACCAAGTAATTCGGCAATTCTGTTATTTACTTCTAAAAAATTTCCATTTTTGTCCAGAAAAGATATTCCAAAACTACTCTGCTCATACAAAGCATTTAACTTTGCATTACTATGTAATTTTTTCGCCACCTCTTCTTGCACTCTTTTTTCTAAGAACGATTTTTCATCTTCTATCAATTTCGCTTGATATTTTAAAGTCAAATGTGTTTTAATTCTAGCCAATAAAATTTCATTGTCAAAAGGTTTTGTAATATAATCAACAACTCCTAAATTAAGCCCTTTGACTACATCTTTATCTTGCGCTTTAGCTGTAAGGAATATAACAGGTATCTCTTTTGTAGACTCTGAGTATTTGAGTTTTTCAACTACTTCATAGCCATCCATCTCCGGCATCATGATATCCAGAAGAATAAGATCAGGGTGGATACTATTTGCAAGCTCTAAAGCCTTTTTTCCGGAAGTGGAAAATGCTACATGTTTATAACCGGCTTTTTGCAATATTGCATGAACTAATTGTATATTTTGAGGATTGTCATCTACTACTAAAATCGTAAGGCTTTTTATATTTTCAGTATAAGCCATTTTCTATCCTTTCATAAGCTTTTGTTTTATGACACTTAAATGTTCTTTTGCCTTTTCATATTCAAGTTTGTCCAAACTCTCTTCCAACTCTTGTATCTCTGCTTCATCTAGAACATTCCACAGCTGACCAAGCATATCTTGTGTGTCTTCAAAGGAGACAATAAAATTTTTATCTAACTTGATTGTAAATAAATTTAACGTATCTAATATTTCATTTCTCGTCAGCTGGGATATTGTATCACTATTATTCTGAATTTGTATTGATTTTTTTATATTATTTATTGTAGCTATAAGTTTATTATACAGTGGCTTTGTCAATATAGTTTTTTTCTTAAAATCACTGCTTTCATTGATATTCTTAGCCAAATCATATACGTCATTTATTAATAAATTACCGCTTACCCCTTTGAGTGTGTGTATAAATGCATTATACTTATCCGTTCCTATCGCACTTTCATGCAATTCTTCTTCACAATTTTCATATTCTTTTACAAAATTTAAAAGAAGTTTAGATGCCAGCTTTGTATCACCGTCAAGTTTTTGAAGAAGTTTTGCCGCATCAACTCCATCAATCTGCTCAGGAAATGAGAAATCGGCTAGCTGCAATTGTTTGTACTCTTTACCCTTGATTTTCAAGTTTCTGCTCTTTTTATTTGGCACTATAAATTTCAAAAGAGTCTCTTTTAGCTCTTTAAAATCAATCGGCTTTGTAATGTGTGCCACCATACCTGCAGCTTTAGAGTTCTCTTTATCTTGTTCCATAGCAGCAGCTGTCATGGCGACAATCGGGATATTTTTTTTATCCTCTAACTTTTTAATCTCTTTTGTAGCCTCTAAACCATCCATGACAGGCATTTGAAGGTCCATCAGAACAAGATCATACGATTTATTCTTTACTAGATTGAGAGCTTCTAAACCGTTGTTGGCTATCGTTACATTGACATGCATCTTGTCAAGGTAGACTTTTGCAACCTCTTGATTTATTTGATTATCCTCTACTAAAAGAATATTTACCCCTTTTATAGATTTCAACTTCTCATCATATTTATAGATACTTTCCTCAGAGCTTATATTTGGATTTGTACTCTTTTGCTTTTCAACTATCAAGGTATCATAAAGAGTTGAAGCGGTGACAGGTTTCATAAGGATATTGGCAGGACGGAGGTTATGTTCCTTTAATTCTTCAAACAATTCATCTTTTGAATAAGCCGTTACCATAACTACTATAGGTTCTGATGTCATATCATTTTGCTTATAGATTTCATTGATTTTTTTAGCGGTCTGGGCACCTGAGAGTTTCGGCATTTTCCAATCAAGGAGTATAAAATCATAGGGCTGTTTATTTTGCAATGATTTTTTAACTTTTTCAAGTGCGTCCAAACCATCCTCGCTTAAATCGACCTTCATATCAAAAGATTTCAGTATATCAAAAAGAATGATTCTTGATGTCTCAGAATCATCTACAACCAAAGCTCTGTCACCTCTTTTTATATTTTGTATTGTAAATTCTGGCCTTGATCCTTCAGCAATCTCAAATTTTGCATTAAAGAAGAGTGTAGTACCCTCACCATAAATACTTTCAATATGAATCTCACCGTCCATAAGCTTCACCAACTCTTTTGAGATGGCCAACCCAAGTCCTGTTCCCTCATATTTTCTTTTATAGGAGCTGTCGACCTGTGAAAAATGACTAAAAAGTTTTGCCTGATCTTCAGATTTTATCCCAATTCCGGTATCTTTTACGCTAAAGAAAAGTTTACATGTGTGTTCATCCATATTACGAACATCCAGAGTAAGAACTATCTCTCCTTTATCTGTGAATTTTACTGCATTGCCTATAAAATTTATAAGTATCTGGGTGAGTCTGAGCTGGTCGCCTACCAGAAATTGCGGAACATCTTTTTTGATATGAAAAAACAGTTCTATCCCTTTTTTGTCTACTGCAAGTCCAAAGAGACCAGATAAATTATCCAGCATCTGCTGCACTTGAAACGGCTCTTTTATGAGGCTTAATTTACCTGCCTGGATTTTTGAATAATCTAGAATATCATTGATAATATGCAGTAACGCATGGGAAGATATTTGAACTTTATTTAAATAATATCTTTGCTGAGCGCTCAACTCTGAATCAAGGGTTAACTGCGTCAATCCTATAATGCCGTTGAGCGGTGTTCGTATCTCATGGCTCATATTGGAAAGAAAGAGGGATTTGGCTTCATTGGCGCTCTCGGCTTCCTCTTTGGCTAATCGAAGTTCTTCCTCCTCCTCTTTTCGTTTTGTAATATCATTTGCCATGGAGACAATAATTTTTCTTCCATCTTTGAGATTACCGATTTCCTTAGAGATAACGGACCAAATTTTTTCCTCTTTATTTTTGCATACAACAACAAACTCACCGCTTATATTTCTCATCCAATCTTCAACTGTAGGTATATCTTCTCTTGTGTATCCGGTTTGTTCTGTCCACTCTTTGTTGATTTTCATCACCTCGCCACTTTGAACATAAATCATCATAGGAAAAGGAGCGTAATCAATGATATTGTTGAGACGCTCTTCATTCTCTTCAATCTTTCTTATAATAGGATTGTTTATTTTAAAGAATGCAAAGGTACCCAGCAGAACTAAAACAAAAGCAAGAGCAGTTGAAATCAAAGTAGCTTCTATAAACGGTTCTTGAATCTCGGCAATATCGATTTTTGCCACAAGTCCAAGCGGTGTTGTCGTATGCACCGGCTGAACTGAGGCCAAAACCAGAACACCTCTGTAATCGATTGCTTCAATCACTTCTGATTTTCCCGAAAGTGCTTCTCTCATTGGCTCTGCCAAACTGGAACCTTGAAACGGTATGGAAGATAAGGTATTTGTATCCCCATATTTTTGGCTTATCAAAAATATGATGTTTCCATTCTCTAATTTTGCAAGAGCAAATTCACCGGTTTTTCCTATGTCACCTGTTTTTTCATGGGCGTATTTGATTTGCTCTATTGTTGCATCGAACGCTTCTTTTTCGTTCTTGCCATCATTTATAAAATGATGTGTGGTATACATATTCATAGCTTCTATCAGTCTTGCATTTGTATTTGCAATCTCTTTCAGACTCTCTTTTTGTTCCTGGTAAGCAGTTGTGTACATAAAATAGAGAGAACTAAAGAGCGTAATGAGAGTAATTCCAAAGAATATAAAAAATGATAAGAGAAATCTTTTTTTCTCACCGCTGGTAGATTCTGTCATGGATATGGTATCATCGTTGATTGAAGCAGTTCTATCGTAGTGCTTATCTCCATTCAAAAATAATTTATAAATACTTCGCAATAAGCCTATCAGAACAAAAATATAGCTTAGTTTTTTCAAAAGATGTGCCATATCAAACTGCGTATCAAAAAGATGGTCTGAAAAAGACATAAAAAGCAATTGAGAGATTACATTTACAATCAAGGAAAGGATAAGCCAATATTCAAAATCATTGACCTTCCAGCTTCCAAGCCTATAAAAACCAACAAGGGCGTAGATGAAAAAAACAGCTGGAATCAACTCTTCCGGACGATGAAAAAAAAGTTCCGAATAATAAGCTTTTGGAAGCGGTACAAAAGCAAAAAAAACAAAAGAGAGGAGCGTAAAAACTATTGCAAAAAAATAGACTTTCTTTTCATTGACTTGTTTATTGTCTTTTTTTACATAATAATAGAAACTGTAAGCAAGAAAACCTGAAAGAAACAATCTTACGGCAATCCAACTCCATGGAAGTAGAGATGGCGGAGGACTTGGAAAGTATCGATAAAATATTTCCGATGTAACCAAGGCATGATAAAACTCTAAAAATGAAGTTCCTACAAAACCGGCACCTATAAATAAAAAAAGGACTTGTGATTTGTTGGCATTGTAATGCATAAGTGCTATCAGACCGACAAAAAAGGAAAGCAAGGTAGCTATAGATTCCATTATAGTATGAAGTTGCATACTCCCTTGCCATGTGCTGTCTCTGAGTGCAAAATCAATTATCGTTAATACAAAAGCGAGCGCTATAAAACTGAAAATTTTAACTCTTTCGCTCACTATGCTCATCTTAACTTCCTTTTTTGACTAAAATCTCTTTTGATGGAATAGAAAAATAATACCCCTGATACTCATCGATAGGTAATACTTTTAATTTATCAAATATCTCTTTTGAAGAAACATATTCGGCAATAACTTTGATGTTTAACTCTTTGGAAAATTCCGCAATAGCTTTGACAAGAGTGTAGGATGCTTCACTCTGTAAAATATTTCTTACCAGAGAACTGTCTATTTTAATATAATCAGGGCTGAGTTTTAAGATATGTTCAAAGTTTGAATATCCAGAGCCAAAGTCATCGATTGCAATTCGTACACCTTTTTCTCTAAATTTATTGAGTATTTTTATAACAAGATCATAATTGCTTAGTATTTCAACTTCCAAAACTTCTATAATAACTCTTTTTTCAACTCCGTATTTTGACATTTCATTGTGTAGGAATTCTACTCTGGCAGAATCTGAGAGATCTTGAAATGAGAGATTTATAGAAAAATCCACATTCTTATCTTGCATATATGCAAAACTTTTGCTCACCATGACTCTTGTAAGCTTATCGTACTGCTGAGTTTTCATAGCAGCTTCTAAAAAAAATATCGGAGAGATTAGTTTTTCTTCATTGTTCTCATGTTTGACCAAACGCATCAGTGTTTCATATTTGATGATTTCACCCTCTTTGTTTGCAATCCCTTGATAAACAGGGATGATATCATCGTTGATAAGTGCATTTTTAATCTCTTTTATCCACTCTGTATCATGGAGTAACTGTTTAGAACTATCGATATCCTGAGTATATAAAACGATTTGCTTTTGTTCTTTTTTTGCATGTTTTAATGCCATGTCTGCTTTTATAAAACATTCTTTTTCATTCGTACATGTACCAACACTTACATCTACATCAATATAATCATCTATCCCTTCCAAGTAAATTTTCATATTTTCCAAATAGTCTATCAAGCTCTTTTTCTCTTTTTCATATATTTCTTGAAAGTTTTTAGCAAGTGGATAATGAAGTAAAAAGTTGTCTCCATACACTCTATAGATTGTATATTTATTTGCTTGATTAAACTCT
>ERZ890953.704-NODE-704-length-18410-cov-7.862599_pt1 | contig 18410 bp, 12 predicted proteins | sample MGYA00521264_ERZ890953 | MGnify/ENA primary metagenome ERZ890953 (study PRJEB32303, sample SAMEA104408629) | aquatic metagenome | biome: Brackish water; feature: Chemocline; material: water | place: Baltic Sea | collected 2014-10-26T21:54:00 | depth 200 m ...
GGACCGCGTCCATGCGGACCGCGTCCATGCGGACCGCGTCCATGCGGACCGCGTCCATGCGGACCGCGTCCATGCGGACCGCGTCGGTCCTGGGAGAGGTGCACCTACGCAGGCTGCTCCGGCGGTACGTCGACTACCATCACCACGACCGTTGCCACCTGTCCCTGGAGAAGGACGCTCCCGAGGGGCGTTCTCCTTCGACGAGGCCATCAGGAGAAGCCGCCATCGTGGCCCTGCCACGGGTGGGCGCCCTCCATCATCGGTACGAGTGGCGCGACGCTGCCTGACCGCCGGCTCGTCGTCCGCCTGCCGGCCCCTCCGGATCGTCGAGTCCTCGTCGTCGCCGAGGTGCACCTGGCGAAAGCAGCGCGGCGTTCGAGGGCATCCAGGCGAGCGCGGGTGACCCTTGCAGCGACGATCGCATCGGGCTGGCTGCGAGCGGAGCCACCGTGGCTGGCTCGAGAACCGCCGGGCTGATGGCGTTGGTGGCGCGGATGAATTTCTTGCGAAGGACAACCGTGGGCGACTCCCTCGAGCCTGCCATGTCCAAGCTCCTGTCGGGCTCGTTCTCCCCCCAGGACTTCGACGCCATGGTGGAGCGCGCCCGCTGGGATGCGCCGGCACGACAGACCTACGCCGCCTCCCACCTTTGTCACCCCCTGTTCCCTGAGCCCAGCAGCTCCGACCAACCCGAGCTGTGGGTGCGCGACTACCTCTCAACCTACATCGAGAAGGACGTGCAGAGCCTGGCGGCGGTGGGGAACGTGGCCCTGTTTCGAGCCTGTCTGCGCCAGGTCGCAGCTCGCACCGGCAGCCCCTTCAAGTGGGAGCCCGCAGCCCAGGAGGTGGGCACCACCTCGGTGACGTTGCGCAAGTACGCAGGGCTGATGGAGCAGACCTACAACTTGCAGCGCTTGGATGCCTTCGCGGTCAATCCCGTCAAGCGGGTGATCAAGGCACCCAAGCTCTACCTCTCGGATCCCGGACTGCTCTGGGGGTTGCGGGGCTTCGAGGACCTGCGGCTGCTCGAGGCCTCGGGCATGCTGGGAGCGTACATGGAGCTCGCTGTGATCTGTGAGATCACCAAGTGGTGTGCCCTCGAGCCCACGGCGCCCGTGCTGCGCTTCTGGAGCAAGACCGCGGTGTCCGAGGTGGATCTGGTCGTGTCCAACCGCGGCTACCACATCCCCTTCGAGATCAAGCTCGGGGAGCGCTTCCAGCTGAAGTGGCTGAGGGGCTTGGAGGCCTTCGACGCTGACCATGCCGGCCTGGGGTTGGCCATCCCGTACCGGGTGATTGTCCACAACGGTGAGTCCGCGCAGTTCGATGAGCGTACGTTCCTGTTGCCGCTGTGGTGCCTCACCTGAACCGCCGGGCCCATGACGCCGAAACGCGATGGATCCGGAGTGGACGGGATCAGCGGTCTACCACGACCCGTACGGCCCGCCTTCGGGGTCATGGGGGAGGTATTGGGTGGAGGTCGAGGTGGAGGCGGTGCGGAGGCCGAGGCTGAGGCGGGGCCGGTGAGGGAGCCTCGCTGTGCGAATGATGCGTGCTGGCCGAGGTCCAAGACGCCACCCGCCGCTGCTGCCGTCACAGATTCGCTAACCGGGTTTCACGGGTTCGGTGCGCTGAGTATCCGAGTCCAACTACCTCGACATCACGTGGTGGGCTTGCCCGTCCGCCACCAGAACCGGATGTCGACAGTGGCTGCCAGATCTGTGGTCGACTGTTCCGCGATCGGTGCTCCGAACGTGTACCGTCCTTCTGTGGGGTCGGAGCGGCGGCCGCCCTGGTGATTCACCCATCCCGTCGCACGCATCACGAAAGGACGCGACCATGCCTATCGACAGGAAGCTCAGCATTACGCCGCCCCGGGCGGGCACCTCCTTCGCCTTCGAGGTCGAACTCGAACGCAGCCGCAAGCTGGCCAGCGCGGGCACCGGGCCTGGCACGTGGACCGAGTACCAGCTCGGCCCCACCTTCGAGGGCCTGGCCGAGCACCTCGAGCAGATCACCGCCCACATCCTGGTGGAGGATCGCTCCAGCGCGAACATCAGCTACCGCATCAAGATCGAGAAGAGCTACGACGGCGTGATCTTCACCTCGGGCGGGTTCATCCTGCCGGCCCAGAGCAGCAACGGCTACACCATCTCGAGCGACTACACCACGCGGACAGACTTCGGCCGCTACTTCCGCTTCACCCTCGATCTCGACGATGCCGGTGCGGTGGAGACGGCCTTCTTCTCGGCCTCCATCCACCTGAAGCTCTGGAGCTGAACGCCCCAGGGAGGATCGCTCGGGACGACATCGTTCGGCCGGAGGCGGGCCGCGTTCGCCACACGCCTCCGGCTGGCGCGGGTGCGGCTGCACCCGTGAGCGGGAGGTGAGACCATGGCACAGAAGTGGGACGACGACTCCGGCAACGCCCAGTCCGGTTCATGGAAGGTCAAGGGCTTCGAGGGGCTGACCGGCAAGGCCGGGGAGTCACTTCGCTTTGGCGACGGGCCGCGACGGTTCGACCAGCAATCGCGGGTCGGGGTCGAGACGCTGCTTGGTGGCCCCGTCGGTCAACGGAGCGTGAGGACATCCCCCGGATTGGCCACCGGCGCGGTGGGTGCCCGGAATCGCTTGCGCGCACGGGTACAGAGCGTGGACGACCTCGTCACGCTGTTCGTGGAGTTTCGCTACAGAGGTGTGGAACCGCACCCCTTCTTCGATACCGACGATGCCGAAGTCGCTTCGTGGCTCTGGGATGCCATCGACCACAGCGAGGACGCGGTCTCGCTGGCCGAGGGGGGTGACGCCAACGTCGATCCGCACCCCAGCCTGGGCCTGACCAACCCGAGCTTGACCTACAGCTCCGACGTCTCGTCGCCACGTTCCGACACCCAGTACGGCCAGGTCCATCAGATCATCGGAGACGTCGCGCGGGCTGGCATCGGCGTGATCCGTCATCTCAATGACGCGGACATCTCCTGGGACCGCATCTGCTGGCGGTCGGACCCTGAGACCGACCGCATCGTCCCGCCCTGGGAGATGAACGACCACGTCCTGGGGGACGACTGCGCCAACATGGCCCGCTTCACCTGGCCCTTAATCTGCGGTTGGTGGTTCGGGGTCCAGATCATCGGCCTGTTGTTCAACACGGGAGGCGGTAGCCCGTTCGGGACGAGAAGCCTGCTCACGAACAGCCAAGGAGACACCTACACCTGGGAAGACATCGAAGCAGGTCGCCCGACCCACCAACGCTACCTCACGGTTCCCGCAGGGGATGGCTGGCACGACTGGTACTGGTACGATCACTCGCCGGGCAGCGCCACGGTATACCAGGGCTTCGGGCTGAACATCTACCCCACCGTCACCGATGACGGGGCGAGCCTCTACGACGCCGAATGCGCCCGACGCAAGTGCCTGGGTGTCGCCGCCTACGCTGCTGCTGTTGCGGACTACCTGCAGCTGATCGACGCCACCATGTCCGGGTACGGCGTCGGTCTCGAAGAGGTCCTGCCCGGGCTGGAGTACAGCAACGAGATGGACCACTACTGGGGCGGTCCGGCGCTGCCGGACAATCCCGCGGGCCGTGAATACGGGCGCTACATGGCGCTGCTTGGTGGTCCAATCCAGCAGGCCTTCGGCTCTCGCATCCGGTTCCACTTCAGCGACCTGCTGGGATGGGTGGGCACGGAGAACCACTGGGAGCAAGCGCTGGTTTGGCTACAGGCCTCTGCGGGCATCGGGCTGCCGGCGGAATGCAACCGCCTGCAGCGGTTCTGGTCCGAGGAAGGCGTCAAGGATCACGCCCAGGATTGGGCCGCCACCATCGCGGCACAGGATGAGCTGACCTACTGGCCTCCACGGGTCTGGTCCTCGAAGGAGCCCGCTCCATCATTGCTGCTGCACCAGGTGGGCCTGCACTTCTTCCATCAGACTGACTTCTACGCCAACGTCGGCTCGTCGGGGTGGTTCGACAACTATCGGGACGAGGTGCAGCTCGGTGAAGAACTCGATCAGCTGTTCGAGAAGCTCGACAGCCTTGCGGGGCTGGAGTTGGCCTGGACCATGGGGGCCATCGGGTTCCCCGCCGAGCTCCCACTGGTGCCAGACCACATCCCCAGCAAGACAAACCCGGGAGACCAGTACTACGGCGGCACCACCCCCAAGTACCAGGCTGGGATGGTTGTTCGTCGCCTGCTCTACAGCCTGGCACGAGGGGCGAAGACGGCGTTCCAGTACACCCACATGGCGACGTTGGCGGACCAGACCAAGCAGGAGGGCCAGACCGAGCAGCAGGATGGAAAATGGCTGATGCTGGCGTCGTCCGGGATCAGGAATGACGCGTTCAATCCCTGGGCGAGTGGAGAGGATTGGCACAACCCTGCTGACTCCGAAGACTTCCTTCAAGAAGACCACGCTTGGCGACGCCCGGCCTGGTACTCGGTGCGTCGGCTGGCCTGGCTACTTCACCAGACCGGGATGATCGAGCCGATCTTCGCCGACAACGCCCGCGGAGTCGCGCTGCGCCTGACCGCCATTGAACGCTACGCCTCGACCTTCGACGGCGTCCTGGCGACGTCGAGCCAGTTACGGCCGGGCGAAGAGACTCCGATCCAGGCAGGGCGTTACGCCTTGATCGCCTGGCAGGACGAGCTCCGCTGCACCAGCGGTGACGATCTTCGGCTCGAGCTGTCCAAACTGGCCACGCAGTCATGGCGCCTGCTGTCGCTGATCCCCGACGTCGACCCATCCACCACGACGCCAGCCGATCGGCTCAACTACCCTGAAGGTGAGCTCGTGGACTGGTCCGGCGGCCGCAATGACGGGGGTGGGTGGACCACCGCCACGGTCACAAGGACAGCCACCCTCGAGGTCACCGTGCCTAGGGCCGATCCGGAGGAAAACCCCGCACCGCTGTGCCTGCTCCTAGACGTGCGACCCTCGCCGACCTTCATCGGTAGCGGTCTCTCAACCTACAGCCTGCCAATTGGCTCGGCCAATGAGCGTGCGGACCCACAGCGCAAGCAGGTCGCCGGTTCCGGCCCGCTGGGTACCTCGGCGAACCAGGGTCAGAAGGACGCCCCCCAGACGAGGTAGGCCGCACCGGCACGGTCGACGGTCGACGATTCGCCGTCGCCGCTCACCAGGAGGTCGTCTCGGCCATCATTATCTACGTCACCTGCATAGGATAGCGCCTGGCCGAGATTCTCACCCCAGAGTCCACCAACCAGCTTGTAGTCTGCGGCCCCAAGCGAGATCGTTCCCATGATGGGCGAAAGAAAGAGATAGGTAGCCCCAGCGGCGGTACCCGAGGACGACTCGGAGTGGGCCCCGATGGCGATGTCCGTCCTTCCATCGGCATCGAGGTCACCAACGGATCCGACAGAGGTTCCTGAAGAATCGAGCGCGCCCTCTCCGACAAGACGCGCGGGAGCATCGTGGCAGAGCACACTCTGACCAGAGATGGGTCCAAACATCAGGTAGGTCGTCCCCGAGTGGTCTTGCCCCTCGCTGTCACCATCGGCTCCGACGAGCACATCTCCGTACCCATCACCGTTGTGGTCACCCGCAGCACCCACAGCTGAACCAGCCGCGTCCCTGTCATATGTAGCACCCGTCGCCGAGCGCTCTCCGAACATCGCAGCGTCCGCCTCGGCGGTGAATCGATCGCCATAGATTGGTCCCAAGAACAGGTAGGCACCACCCCCGTCTTCCTCGCCCCCATCGTCCAGGACCGCACCAACGATGACATCGCTATGGCCGTCACCATCGACATCGCCCGCGAGTGCCGCTGAGTACCCCGCCAGATCGCCTTGAGAACCCCCGATGAGCCGGGCGTCGGAGTCAGCCAGGCAGACGGAGCCGAGGGGAGCATCGTATCGCAGGTACACGACTCCGTACTGGTCACCGCCAGGGAAGCTGACCCCGGACACCAGGAAGTCGGGGAGCCCGTCACCGTCCACATCTCCGCCGCCATCGAGCACCTCCCCGGCGTGGTCCGAGGTGGACCCTACCAGCAGCGCGTCGGCATCCGCCGCGGTGATCTCCCCGCTCACCGGCCCATAGAACAGATAGGCCGCACCATCCATGCGACCATAGTGCCCGTCTGGGGTCCAGTACTCATCCCCGAGCAGCAGATCGTCGAAACCATCGGCGTTCAGATCGCCCACGAAGCTCAACGCGTCGAGCCCGGTGGCGATGTAGGCGTCATGATCGGACAGCTCGGCATCATGGTCGATGGGCCCGTGGAACACATACGCGCCCATCGCCGTGGAGCCCAACACGATGTCGTCCTGGCCGTCGCCGTTGATGTCCCCCCCTCCGGCCAACGAGGTGCCCAGCAGGTGACCACCGCCCTCGCCGTAGAACACCGTGCTGACCGTGTTCACGTCGATGCCAGCCACCGAGTCGGCGTCTGTGTCCGTGTCCACATCGCAGTCCACGTCCATGTCCGTGTCTACGTCGATGTCGATGTCCACGTCGCACTCGATCCCCGGATCTGTGTCTCCATCAGCGTCCGTGTCCGAGTCCGCATCGCTGTCCCCATCGGCATCCGAGTCGGCGTCCATGTCCCCATCGGAGTCGCTGTCAGCATCCCCGTCGGTGTCGGCATCCGCCTCTGGCGGCGTGCCGGTGTCGTCCTTGTCGCCGCAGCTCGTGGTGAAGCCCAGCGCCAGCAGGCAGAGGATCAGGGTGGTGGGGACGGTGCGCATAGTGGTCTCTCGTTTCGGGGTCGGGCGTGGGCCCGACCCCTCACGGGGGTACAGGGCAGAGCTCGTCGGGTGGTCGCAGCTCGGTGAGGCTCCGAGGCAGACGGCCACGGAGCCCGTGGAGACGTTCGCGGAGACCTGGTGAAGCGTGACAGGTCTCGCAGGTGTCGGGCAAGGTCAGCGGTGGCTCGTTCGCTGGAGCGGGCTCTTGTCCGCAGGGCTTGGCGACCACCACAACTACGATGGGGCCATCCAGGTCACGCGCGTCCCGATCCTGGATGTGGATCACGGCCCGCTTGCCGAAGGGGCGTAGTCGCTCGTCCAGCTCCTCGGCCTGCCGCTCCACAGATTCGAGGGCGTCGTCGAAGCTCGCCCCGCCATCACCCGGTGGCGGTGCGGGCGGTTCTCGGCCCAAAGCAACCCGGGCCAGCGCGACCAGCTCTCCGAGCTCGGTGCTGCTGCGGACGACGTCGCCGCGCTGGACGATGAGCTGGCCCAGTTCCTGCAGCAGCGCCGGATCGAGGTGGCTGGCCTCGACCTGAAGGCTCAGCGACAGCAGCGGCTCCACGGCCAGGCCCAGGAAGCGGCGGGCATGGAACGCCCGCAGGTGGCGCCTCAGCCGCTGCCACAAGGCCGCCTCGGGGTTCTGCGCACGGCGTGGACGGCCACGCATGGCCCGGTCGTAGCCGGACAGCAGGGCAGCCATGCCCTCGTCGCGTTCGCCCGACCGAGCGAGGGCCAGCTCGGGCCATGGGCCCTCCTGATGGTCGTACACTGGGCGTCCCGCCAACAGCTGCGTCACCAGGTGGGGAACCAGCAGCTCCAGCTCGGCGCTGTCGCAGTCGACCAGGGCCGCCCCCAGGGCGCGCAGGTCATGTGTCGGGGAACGGGAGGGGAGGGTCCCAAAGGCGGGGTAGAGTGGCGACAGCTCTCGCCGCAGCAGTGCTGTGACGACTTCGGTGTCGAGCCCCTCGGCCTCACACCAGTGCGAAAGCTCCGGACGCTGGCCACCTTCGGCGAGAAAATCCAGCGGATCGCGTTCGTACACGTCCCGCAGGGCCTCGCGGACCACGCGCAACTCCCAGAACAGGTCTCGAACCCTGATTCGGGGGTGTTGGGACATCAGCGAGGGCCCCCGCGGAACAAGAACGCTGGTCCGGCGCCCCCTGGGCCGATGAGCAGGTCGCCGAAGCCGTCGCCGTCAGCATCCTCGAGGCCTACCACGAAGCCGGCCACGTTGGCGTGATCCCAGTCGTGATCGTCCTCGAAGAACACCGCGTCGGCGTCCGCGACATCGATGGCGCCCGAGACTGGGCCGTAGAACAGGAAGGCGGCGCCGCGAGGGTCGGAGCTGTAGCCACCGTGGTTCTCGGAGCACAGCGCGATGTCCACGTAGCCATCGGCGTCCATGTCTTGGGACATGGACAGGCAGCCATCGTAGCCGAGGCGACTCGCGCCACTGAACACCGCAGCAGCATCCGCGAGGGTCTCGGTGGCGCTCACGGGCCCATGCACGAGGTACACCTTGGGGTTGCTGCCGACTGGTGCCGCGATGAGCAGATCGTCATAGCCATCATGGTTCGCGTCCTCGCCACCGTCGAAGCCGCGCCCTGTCTGCAGGTTCGAATGCTCACCCTCGAGGGTACGGTCAGCGTCGGCGGGCTCGAGCAGGCCTTGCACAGGCCCATAGAACACATGTACCGCTCCGGCACTGATCCCCGCGTAGTGGGAGGACGGCACGAGGTCGTCGAAGCCATCGGCGTTCAGATCGCTCTCGAATTCGAGGTAGCTCCCAAAGTAATCGCCCTCATGGTCCTCGATTGTGGCCACCGCATCGGATGAGCTGACCTCTGCCGCAAGCGGAGACTCGAACAACAGGACCCGGTGCGGGAGTTCGCCACCGAGTGCCCACCCTACGGCGATGTCGTCCAAGCCATCACCGTTGGCGTCGCCAGCGCCCACAGCCTGTGCAAAGTGCTCGCTGTCGTCTGGAGGCCAGATCGTCGCCGAGGCATCCGCTTCTGTGACGTCTCCCTCCAGGGGTGCGTCGAACACGTAGGCCGCACCAGCGAATCCGTCAGCGGCATCGGCATTCCAGGCGCCGAACAGCCATTCATCGTGGAGTCCGTCGCCGTCGATGTCGCCGGAGCTGACCCACTCCATGTAGTGGTCGTCCGCGTCGTGCACCAGGGCGGTGGCCTCGTCCTCTACCAGCAGTTCGCCCCACACCGTCCCTGGGATCAGCCAGTTGTACTTGTAGTAGCCCTGATGGGTGTTGAGGTTCGAGATCAACATCACATCGGTGCAGCCGTCCATGTCGTTGTCGATGCCAAGACCCGCCGTGAAGCCCCACACGGACTCGTAGTCCAGCATCGCGTCGGCCTCGCTCATGCGGTACTCGCCCAACAGGGCCGGGCTGGTCTCCCAGGTGCCGCACTCGAACACACCGCCGGCGGGGGCGGGGGGCGCGGTGTCCTCGGTGTCGTTGGGGAGGACGGTGTCGTGTTGTTTATCGGCCTCGGTATCCGAACTGTCCCCTTCGGGGCTATCCGTAGGTAGCCCCGTCTCCACACCCCCTGTCTCGCCCGGGGTCTTCGGCTCGCCCGAGTCGGGAGGGTCGCACGCCCATTGTGTCATCGCTGACATAGCGAGCAGGGCGCACAGCGTGCCCGCGGGGAGTCGTGACACGCGCCTATCCCCGCTCGGTACCCGGCAGCGGGCACCCCGGGTCGTCCATCCAGGCCGGCCTGGAGTACAATCGCTCTGCGACCGTGGGAGAAGCAGACGTAGCCGTCCGCACCACTTGCCACTCCAGCCGCCGGGAGGACAAATACAGCACCGGCGCCCAGCTCGGTTCGACCATGAACGGTGCGCAAGGGATCGTGGTCGGCGCGGTGGAGACGCTCCAGACTGGAAGCTTCCGGGGCGTGCCCGGGGACAGCTCGCGAGAGAGCCAGCGGGGCCCATAGACCTGGATGCCAGCAGCACGACCGACACCCGCGGCAGGCGTGGCCACCAGGTTCGACTGGCTCTCGACCGAGGGGTCACGCAACACCAGGTAGGCCCAGCCAGCTGCGACGGTGGAGGACGCGCCACTAAGCTGCAGCTCGAACACCACCGCGCCGTACAGGTCGGGACTGCGGGTGAGCCCCACCCGGAGTTGAGCGCGGCTCGAGACCGCCGGCAGCACCATCCGGCCACTGGCAACCCGATCTCCCAAGACGGAGGCCAGCACAGCGTAGGCGAACCATGCAGGTCGGGGGACGGCATCCGAGGCGGGTGCCCTCGACAGCTGTGTGTCGTCTCGCAGCCCCATTTTCTCGTAGTCACCGCTGTCCAACGACATCCAGGAGTGCCAGCTCACGATGTCGGCCCCTCCGGCCAGCGCGCCGCCAATCCGCCGCCAGACCTCGGCCGCCTGAAAGCCCTCCTGGTCCGCGGCGCTCATGCCCGCCACGCCAGCCGGGAGGGGGTCTCCCAGCGCCCAGCCGGACTCGAACACCGAGATGGGGAAGTCATCGAACTCGCCACCGAGCAGTTCGTCGTTGTATTCCGCCATGGCCCAGGTGATCTTGTCACGCAGCTCCGCCAACTCCAGCGTCAAGAACCCGATGTGGAGCAGCTCTTCCTCCTGGTGGTACCAATGGAGGTCGATTCCCTGGACGAGTGACGGGAACGCCTCGAGAACCGATTGGGAGTCCCACCCGAGCGCGTCCACCGCATCGGTCGCTTCGTACACCATCCCCTGGACGAACCCGTCCACGTACGCCAACTTGTCCGCCCAGTCGCCCCCCTGGTTCGCCCGGTACGATGCGATCCCCGGCATCCAAAGCTTCACATCGGATGGTCCCAGCGCCTGCCGGAACGCCCAAGCTGCGTGCAGATAGGCACGTCCCCACTTCTCTCCGGCTGCGGTCATGTCCTGCGCACCGGAGGGGTCCGACCAGAAGTCCCGGATATCAGTCTCGTTGAAGATCTCGATGGCCTCCACCACGTCGGCCAGGTCCACCGACATCGCCGCCGCCGCAGCCAACAGCAGCTTCGCTGTCTGTGTCGCGATCAGGCCGATGTACTCCCGCTTGTAGGGGCAGGCGGGGTCCAGCGCGTCGCTGAACCACTCGTCGGGTGTGAGCGCGGCGTCGCTGGAATGGACCGGAAACGCGAACGCCCCGGAAGGGCTGGTCTGGCCTTGGTGGTCGAGCTCCCATGGCACCTCGGAGAAGAAGCTCTGCCCGATCTTGCCGGCGCCGTCCCAGTCGATGGTGGCTTTGGGCGATGAGGGTGGGTTGGTGTATTCCACATCGCTGGAGTCGTACTCACGAGCACCAGGCTGCGGAGGGAGGTGGGACGTGGTCTTGCCACTGCCACCCAAGTACAGGAAGGTGAAGACCAACTTCACGCTGTTGGCCTTGGCGTCGCCCATCACCTCGGCCAGGCGCGTCACGTTGAGCTGAGCCGCTCCGCTGCTGCCGATACCGAACTGCAGCGCCCCGGCGACGCCTGAGGCCAGGGGAACCGAGGCCTGCCCGTTCATCTGTGACTCGGTCACCGGCGAGGGATGGGCTGGAGTCAGTTGGCCCCAGAGCAGGTCGCGCGAGCCGTGCTGGCGCACCACTCTGGCGCCGAGGCGGGCTGCGTCCACGAACGGCTGGTCACCGACCCCGTATTTTGTCGATTGGACGACCCCGATGCCCCCCTGCCAGCGAAGCTCGTGTGCGTGCAGCACGTTCAGCCCAAATCGAGCCGTCCCAGAGGACGACGTTACCACGCCACCGTCCGGCCCGTGGTCGCTCGAGGTCGCCGCGGCTGGCGGCGCCGCCACAGGCGACGCGTCCTCACCTGGCAGCGGCGCCACCGCCGCCAAGGTGCGGCCCTGCTGGGGGCGGGACGCGCCCAGCAGGGTCTGGAAAGCCGTGCTGTCGAGGTCCAGTGACAGCATGATCCGCCGCTTCGCGCGTCGGGCCTGGGCAAGCTCGTCGAAGAACGACTGCGCGCGCGGATGCACCCGGGTGCCGCCGCCCCACTGCGCCGGGCTGCTCTTCGCGCTCGTGTCCTCTCGCTGTCCCATGGGGGCCTCCCTCCCAGGATTAGCACCTTCGAACTGCGCTCGCTGGCCGGAGGCTATTCCTCCATCACCAGCGTCACGCCCACCTCGATGTTCACCCGCTTCTGGTTCGCGGGCGTGGCGTTGCCGTCCTTGATCTCCAGGTAGGCCATGATGCGGCCACAGAACGGGCCGTTGATGGTCACCATGGCGGGGCCGAGGTTCGACAGGTCCGTACCCGACCCGATCTCGAGGCCTTTCTCCCTCACGTCGCCGTCCAGCGCGGCCTGGTACAGGCGCAGCGTGGCTTTGGCGTCGGCATCGGTCTTCTCGTAGGTGTAGGACTGCACCAGCACCTTGCTGGCCTGACCCAGCACCTCGATCAGCGACTCGTCCATGGGGTAGTCGCGAACCCCGCCGGTGTTCTTGCAGAAGTAGGTCCCGAGCGGAAACAGAGCGGGAATGTTGCGCTTCATCGTGCGTCCTCCACTGAAGTTTCGAAGCCGCGGCTCCGGTGTTTTCCCACCAGCAAAGTACCTCAGGCCCCCCCCCAACCCGATACTTGCAAGATGTCAATTCCTTGTAAGGCCAAATCCTGTCGACAATCATGATGATGATTGGTCTTCCATTTTTCCTCACCGGCGCCCCGGTCCACAGCCCGCTCCAGGCCAGCGGCGGGCCAACGAGGTTGATGGAGTTCCATGAGCGAATCCCGGTGGATTCGGCCAGACCCCTGGGCCGGCCTTCTGCTCGGGCGGCCACGCAATCACCGACGTCACCTAATCGAGGGACTCCGGCTCTCCCGTCACCACCTGCAGGTCCATCCGGTCGGCCCTTCCGCGTTCTCCTCGTCTGCATGGCTCCGGGTCCTCACTGGGGCCCGGGCGACCTCGACCGATTGCGGGATCGGCAAGAGGAACAGGGGTGACACCGTCCATGCACGCACCGAGCCGTCGACAATGGGACGTGCTTCCGGGTCTGGGTTCCCGAAGCGGCTTTCGCTGGTGGATCTGTTTCGGATTCCTCCACCCTGGCAGAGAATCAACGGCAGGAACATGTCTGAGAAGGTCCCAGCAGAGGCCGCCACGAACTTCCGACAGGTCATGACAACCCCTTCCAACCCCGTAGAAACAGGAGATCGGTCAAGCTGACAGGTGTTGAGGAGTTCCGACATGTCAGACCTGCCAGCAGCCGATGAGATGTTCGACGCCGTCCGTGATGACATGGGCGATCCACCCTACGAGGTGCTCGATGGAGTCCCCAGCCTGCGGGCTGCGAGGAAGGCGGCCGAGCGCTTGTCGCGGAATCCCCGGGGCGGCCTTGTAGTCGGTGTGATGGCTGACCACGCAGCGGCCATTCTGATCACGACCAGGCTCAAGGGCATGGAGGGCAAGGAGTTCGTGGAGGTCTGCACGGTCCCCGTGAGGGAGGGCACCCTCATCCTGGCCGAGGTGCCACCACGCGCGACGCGGAAGCCGCGGTCGCGCACTGCTATGGCCAGGAGCGCGCGTGCCAAGCTCGACCTCGACAGCGCCGAGCTGCGTCCCGTGCTGGGTGCTACCATGCAAGAGTTGGACGATGACGCCTTCGCCCGGCTCAACCTGCGCGGGGTGCCGGTGGAAGGACTCTCGACCCGGTATGGCGTGGTGGGGCGCAGGATGCTGGCCGTCGGTGTGGCCGTGGAGAGCGGGCGGGACTTCGTGCCCACTCTGGCGGGGCTGCTGGTGTTCGGCCATCGGCCAGAGCTGTTCATGCCCGGTGCTCGGCTGGTGGTGAACGTCAACGGCGACGAGGCTGTGTTCACGGGGCGGGCGCGGGAGATGGTGCGGAGCGCCCTGCGCTGGAAGCCGCTGACGCGGGCGATGGGACGGGAGCTCGTGGAGCCGCTGCTCATCAACGCCATCGCGCATCGGGACTGGAGCGTCGAGGCCGAAGAACAGCCGATCCTGGTCACCCGCCGGGGGAGTCGCCTCGAGGTGAGCCACCCAGGCCGCATCTCCAGGGGAGCGCCACCCAACCCCGCGCTGCTGTCCCTGCTCGTCCGCGTCGGCCTGATGCGCGGGGTGGGCTCCGGCATACGCCTGGTCAACGAGGCCATGAAGGGCTTGGCGGGGCGTCCCATGAGCTTGGCGGCCCGGGGCGGAGCCGTGGTGGCCGTGCTGGAGATGCCCTGGCGCGACTACGCAGCCGAGGATGCCGCCGAGGCGCGGGCCAGGGAGGCGCGTGCGGCCTGTGAGGGCGAGGCCCTGGGCCATCCACAGCCAGCCGGACACGTCGTCGTCGAGGCGCCTGCGCCGGTGCCAGGCCCTCTGCCGGTCGTGCATGCACAGCCGCCGCCAGCGCAGTTGACCCCCGTTCTTGGTGTGCCGCCCACTGTTGCAGCACCGCCTGCTGCTGTTCCGCCGCCACAGCCAGCGCCTGCCCCGCCGAAGCCGCCTCGAGCCCCACGCCAGTACCGAAGCGCCGAGGACCGCCAGGCCGAGCTGCTCGACCACCTTCGCAGCAACGGCAAGCGGAGCACCCGGGAGATCGTAGACGAGCTGGGCTGGAGCCGGGGCACCACCCGAGCGGTGCTGGCTGCGTTGGTGGACGAGGGCCTGGTGGAGACCACCGCGGCCTCTGCGAACGCCCCCTACCAGGCCTACGAAGCCTGCGAGGGGTAGCAGGCCGGGCCTGCGCTTCCCGGAGGTACGGGTGGTCTCAGGAGGTCACGGGTGGTCCCCCATGCCAGGCTGAAGACCCTCTGTGCGCTGCGTTCAAACGCAGAGCGTCATGAAGCCGGGGCCGAAGACCTCCCGCCACCACCCGGGACCACCCGTGGCTTGCTTGTCCCAGCGCGAGGACGGTTCGAGATTGTCTACGAAGTTCGCCGCGCAGCAGAGGCAACCAGCCCATACACATTCTGCTTCCGCCCCGCGTCCCGCCCCACGACGATGCGCCAGGACCCAAACATCCGGTCCCGCCGGGCCGCGAGCGCCCTCGAGAAGCGCGACCGCTCTTTGGGCTGTGTGGCCGTCTGCGGGTCGAGCATGAACATGCCAGCACGGGCGGCCAGCTCCAGCAACTCACCGCCGGTGACCTGGGCCTGGCCGTAGCCCTCGGCCCACAGCGCCACGAAGTCCGCCCACTCCTGCTCGTCGGGGTCGCTGACCTCGACCTGCTCGTGGCGATCCTCGAGGAAGCCGATGACACCTGCGGTCGCCAGGATGCCCCCGACCACCGCTGACCAGCTCTCGAAGCTCCCCAGACGGACCTCGCCCCGAGGGCATCCATCTGCGATCCAGGCCCGCACCAGGGTCAGCAACGCCGTCACCAGGCGGGGCCGCTCGTCCTTCACCCAGCCCAGCAAGTCGCTGTGCCTGAAGCCCTCGCGGAGCCACGGCTGCTCCACCGAGGCGTCCAGCCGGATGCGGATGCTCCGCCGGGCCAGCTCGCGGGAGACCACCGGGTTGTTGCCCGTGGTCATCCACAGTGCCCGGTTCGGCAGGTGGACCATGCGCGTCTGCCCCAGCAGTCGGTCCGACCAGATCTCGCTGGTGAGCACCGAGGCCAGGCTCTCGGAGTCGAGGGGGTGTTTGATGTTGTCGAGCAGCACCAGGCTGGGGGAGTCCACCAGTGCCGCGGTGAGCTTTTTGCGGATCTCTTCCTCGTTGTGTGGCAGGGCCGAGCGCCGAGCGGGCGATCCCGTGGCGATGATGGCCACCACGTCGGCGAGCAGGGTCTTGCCGGTGCCCTCGGAGGGGGCTTCCACCAGGTGCAGGGGGGTGAGACCGCTCATCAGGTGGCGGACCGCGGGCAGCAGCAACGCGGCCAAGGCATGGGCGCGATCGCTCTCGCGGGCGAAGGGGAAGTCTCCCAGGAGATCCTCACGCAGCAGGGTGAGTGCCTGTGCGAGTTCGCTGGATCTGGGGTTGTCGGAGCCACCGCTGGCCACGGCTTGCACCTCCTGCGAGACGGCCTGGTAGAGGTGGGTGCTCGGGTCGTAGCCCTGGCTCTCGGACACGCTGCCGTCGCCCTGGACCAGGGGCAGATGCACGACGCCCTCGAGCACGGGCACGTCGTGGTGGGGGAGAGCGATCATGTCGCGCACCACGTCCAGGGGCAGGCGTGCGGCCCGTGGCCCACGCTTCGTGGTGGTCACCCAGGTTGCCGCCCGGTTGAGCAGCGCTGCCAGCAGGCCCTGGTCGAGTGGCTGGAGCGGTGACAGGCCTGGCCGTGGTTCCCCCTCGTCGACAGCGTAGACCAGGGCCTCACCGTAGCGGAAGATGCGGCCCCGGTACTGCGAGCTCAACAGGGCTTCCCAGGCATCCTCCACCACGTCGCGGAGTTGGCGGCTGTTGAGGATGACCTGCGGCAGCGCGTCTACATCTCCGTCGTGATGCTCAGGCGCCAGCGTGGCGAGGGCGTCCCGCTCGGACAGCCTTGGGAAGCGTTCAGCGAGCCGCACAGCCACCGCGCGCAGTTCGTCGTAGGTGGCCCCGTTCAGGCGCGAGCGCAGCTTCTCCAGGGCCGCGTTCAGTGCGCCAGTGGCGAGGGAGTCCGGCAGCAGCTCGATCACCCAGATGAAGGGCTCCCAGCGACGAGCCTGGTCGACGAGCGCTTGGAACTCGGCTTCGTCTCTGGCCACCAGGAAGTCATCGGCTCCGGTCTTGGCCATGCCGGGAAGCCTCGGGACCTCGACCACGCGCACGGCGGCCCCCTCACGGGTCAGAGCCGCGCTGAGACGCTCACAGGCCAGGGCCACGCCCTCCTTCGTGGTGCGGTCTGAGTCGAAGCAGACGTGGACCTCGCGGCCTCGCCAGGTCCACCGCCGGAGCATGGGGTGGAGCGGCTTGGAGCCCGCGGCCTGGCGGCTTCCCGGGTCCGCGAACATGTGGACGCCTGGGAGCCCGATGGCGGGGAAGCCCGCCTGGGTGAGGGCCAAGGCCTTCTTCTCCCCCTCAGTGATCAGCACGGGCTGGCTGCTGTCCTTGCGGAGCAGGCCCACGCTCTTGGGGATGTAGGGGTAGAAGGTGAGGCCCTGCTCCAGTCGGCCCCGGAGTGGGTTCTCGTACTTCATCCCTTCGCGTCTGATGCGATCCCGATCCACACGCAGTCGGGTGTAGGGATGCGGCTCGCCATCCACAACGATCTCGGTGTCCGGGTAGGGGAAGGCGATCCCGGCGACGCCCCGTGCGAAGCCGAGACGTCGAGTCTCCGCTGGGCCCACCGACGCGATGCCAGCCTCCTGGATGGTCGTGTCCGACAACCCGGAGGTCTGCAGATGCTCACGGTGCTCTGGCCGCAGCCACGGCAACGGGGGGCGGTGCGCGTCGATGGGCACGGCGAAGCTCACGACCTGACCTCACCCTGCGCCGGGGTGGAGGGGCCCGCCTGGTCGGCGGTCGAGGGCACCACGTCCCAGAGTTCGTCCTCGGTGAGCCCCCGCAGGTAGCGACTGGCCAGCAGGATCTGCCGCATGGTGGGCGTCAGGTGCCGGTGCCGGTTGACGATCTGGCTCCAGTAGGAGCGGGACACACCCAGGTGAGCCGCGAAGCGCTGGTGGGTCAGGTGGTTGCGGGCGAGCACCCAGCGGATGGTGTCGGTGCGGAGAAGGAAGAGGGCGGGTTCCATCGTCGGCTCCTCGTTGTTCGTTGTCGCTTCGAATCGCGTCCGAAGCTAGTCCAAACCTCACCATGAAACCGGTCCGCCGCCAGCGATAATCACTTCCCACAGCCCGCTTTCGCTGACCGGAATCCGTGGGAAGTACCGGTCAGTGATGTGGGCAGAGACGGTTGAATGCGAGATATTGGCGACCACTCCCGTGGGAAGTGAAAGTCTACCGCGCCTGGATCTCGGTCAGTACCGTGGGAGACGGGATCGTAGGCGGGTAAGCGGACCGCCGAGACGCCTCGATATCCGGCGTTCTACAGTCACTGACCTACTTCCCACGCTCGAACCGGTCAGCGTGGGAAGTGAGAGTCGGGGCCGTCTGACGGAGATCGAACATCGGCGTCCATAGCTTGGAGTCAGGCCTCGACGTGAGGGTCTCGCCCCTCTCTCACCCGGCGCTTCCCGGCGCTGACCGAGGTTGGCCACCTGCTGGCCGAATCCCTCTCCGGTCACCCTCTTGCTGACCGGTCCACTCCCCGCCCTGACCGAGCCTTCTCCGGCGATCCCGATGCCCTCCATCGCGAAGGCCTCGGAACAACCCCTCCTTCCCTGCATTCCCGCTGCTGACCGGCGTTGTTCGGTCAGCGAAAGCAATGGAAGGAGGCCGATCCTGCTGGCTACCCTTTGGTCATGGAGCCCCGCCCGTGACCACCCCCGCCGCCACCATTGAGCCGACCCCCGGCGCCACCGAGGCCGCCCCCTCTAAGGGTGGCTCCCGGCGTCGTTGGCTCCCCAAGGTGGGCGAGCAGGTCACCCACGAGGGCAGCCCCACCCTGGCTCCTTGGGCCTCCTGCCTCAGCCTGGCGGACCTCCAGCGAGCCCTCGACCGGAGTCGGCGGGGACCTTCTCCGAACGAGGGGTAGCACCATTGCCGGAATTATGGTCAATAGAAATCGGCCAATCACCCAGGGGACCGCGACCATGCTCATCGGCGCCGCCTACCTCCGATGCTCCGACCCTCGCCAGGACAAGTCCGTGGACCAGCAGCGCGAGGTCATCCTCCAGCG
>ERZ890953.707-NODE-707-length-18378-cov-7.908530_pt1 | contig 18378 bp, 14 predicted proteins | sample MGYA00521264_ERZ890953 | MGnify/ENA primary metagenome ERZ890953 (study PRJEB32303, sample SAMEA104408629) | aquatic metagenome | biome: Brackish water; feature: Chemocline; material: water | place: Baltic Sea | collected 2014-10-26T21:54:00 | depth 200 m ...
CTCGAGCCCGACCACCGCCTGCCGCAGCCGTGGCGACCATCCAGCAGCGCGCCGGCAACCTGATCGAGGCCGCCGACAAGTGCGCCTTCTACTTCGTGCCCGACGCCGAGCTCGAGTACAACCCGGGCGCCGTCAAGAAGCACCTCAAGGCCAGCCGGGCCGAGCTGCTGGCCGAGACCATCACCCTGCTCGAGGGCATCGACCCCTGGACCCAAGAGCAGCTCGAGGCCACCATCGGCGCTTTCCTCGAGGATCGAGAGCTGAAGTTGGGGGCGCTGGCGCAGCCGCTGCGGGTCTGCATCTGCGGCGAAGGCCAGGGTCCGGGCATCTGGGAAACCATGATAGCCCTGGGTCGAGCGAGCACCCTCGCCAGAGTGCGTCGCGGCGCAGCCCTGGCCGCTGAGCGGGCTGCGGCCCTGGGCTGAAAAAGCGCTCTTGACACCTCTGGGTCCAGGCGGTAAAAAGCGGCCGCTCGTTGAGGTGTGGTCGAATTGGCAAGACGTCAGGTTCTGGCCCTGAAGGCTCCAGGTTCGAGTCCTGGCACCTCAACCATCTTTAAATTATATAGAAGTTGTACGCTCCCATCGTCTAGCGGTTCAGGACGCTGGCCTCTCACGCCGGAAACACGGGTTCGATTCCCGTTGGGAGTGCCATAAGCCCCGCAGAGTTTTTGCTCTGCGGGGCTTTTTGGCGTCTGGGGGGGGTATCGGTGGGGGCTGGCGGCGCTCGAGCGGTGGCATAGCGCCGTCCTGCCTGACATCACTTCGCGCCGAGTACCGCCGTGGCTGCCGAGGGACGTTGGTGGGCGGCTCCAGAGTCGTACAGGCGCCGGGCCGGCGGATCGCCGCGCATCATGAGCTCATAAAAGCCGGTGCCGCGCACGGGCTTGCCGTGCAGAGAGCCTCGCACCACCACCGGAGCCTCCCAGATGGGAACGGGCACCATGTCCCACTCCGCCTCGGACAGGCGTGAGCAGACCCGCAAGGACAGCCCCTCGCTGCGGGAGCGCACCTCCAGCTCGAGGGGATAGGCCCCGGAGCCATCATAGAGAGCGCCCGACGGCACCTCGATGGTGAGATCGTCCAGGGCTCGATCCCGCAAACCAGGCTCACGGATGACACCCACCAAGGCCGCGGGGGTACCCGCACTGCGCGGATCCACGCGGGACAGAAGCATGTCGGTGCCGTCGTCCAGCGTCAGGGCCAGCCAGCTCCAGCCTCCGTACTCGTGGGCGTAGACGTAGCCCCACTGGTGGTCCAGCCAGCCGACGCCCTCCACCCTGATCGACTCACCGCCGCGGTGGATGGCGCCCACCAGCTGCACCCTGGGCAGGGCGTAGTAGCTGAACGCAGCGCTGCCCAGCGCGAGGCGCCCCTCGTCGGCCGAGCGCCCGATCTCGGTGACCGCGAGTGGCGGCTCGCTGGTCTCCACCCTCAGGGTGAGGTGGCCACCGTCCACGGGCACATCCCACGAGAAGCCGTCCCCGTGCCCCCATGTCCGCCAGCGTCGCACCCGGAGCAGGAAGGCCTCGTCCTGCACCTCGAGCCGCTGGCGTGGCCCGGGAAGCACACCTATCGTCCTCCGCTCGGAGAGCACCGCGCCCGTGGACAGGTCCGCCATGGAGGCGGTCATCAGGGCGACGCGCACACCCCACGAGACCACCGGCAAGCCCAGCACCCGATCCCGCCGCGGATCGTGGAGCACCGAGCTCACGAAGAGGCTCAGCTCGCGCCCATCCTCGTCCTGCAGCAGCCCCTGGAGGTACCACCACTCCGTCTGAGCTTCCCGATGGACCCCATGGTCCCCTGGAAAGCTCAGCGGAGTGGCCGACGGTCCCCGCAGCGCAGGGAGGCAACCAGCGAGGACGAGGGAGAGGACGAGGGTCAGCGACAGGCGAAGGGGTGTCATGGGCGGCTCCAACGTGCGACGGTGAGGAGCGGCCAGGCCGCGCCATGTCACAGCCACCGCTTTGGAGCACGGGATAGGACCCAGGCTCGAGCAGCGAGTGCCCATGCCCCTTCCCCCCGCGCTCAGCGCCATCATCGACGAGGACCTGGCCCAGATCCGCGCGGTGCTCGGGGGGGCAGCGCCCGGAGCCGAGATCGTGCTCGCCGGCAGCCTGGCCTTCGATGAGCCCTGGGCACAGATGGGCAGCGACGGCCGCTGGGTGCTCGAGAGCGACTACGACCTCTACCTGATGGTCTCCGGCGCCGGGCGTAGCCGATCCCTGGCCCGGTCCCCCGCGCTGCGGGGGCTGGAGGCGAAGCTCGGGCTCAGGGCTCCCGTGGACCTCCATGTGATCTGGCGTCCCCTGTTCGAGCTGGGGTTGGTGGGCATGGTGGGCCGCAGGCTGGACAGCGGCGTGTTCGTGGACTGCGCGCTGGACCCCGGCCGCCTGCAGCGAAACCAGACCCGCAAGGCCTTGCTGCGGCTGCGTCTTCTGGCCCCGCGGGAGACCCAGGACCGCTCGCGCTACCAGATCGTGAAGGCGAGCATCGAGGCGCTGCGGGCGGCGATCCTCCAGCACAGCCCAGAGCTCGACCCGCGAGACCTGTTCAGCCTGCGCGCCAACCTGCGCTGGCTCCGAGCCCACCCCCAGGCCCTGGGCCCAGGCGACGGCGCCATGCTGCAGGATCTCCTCCAGGCCCGCCTGGACCTGGGAGGTCCCGGGCCCGACGACCGGCTGATGGCCGCGGCTGGTGCCTGGCTGGAACGCTTCGCCGCGGCCTGCTCGCAGGCACGGCATCCCGGCACTCCTGGTCCCCCGCGACCGTCCGCGCGCGGCGCGCTCTACCCCTGGCTCTGCTGCCTCCGCCAGGGCTTGATCCCCGATCCGCGAGCGGACTTCGACGCCGCCATCCTGGCGGTGTTGGCCGATCCGGTCGCCGCGCGCCTGGCCATGGAGCCAGGCCTGGGCAAGGAGATCGAGGGGCGCCTGCGCCACCTGATCATCACCGGCTGGCGCCCGCGAAGGCCTGGCGCGCTGCTGCATGCCCTGGACGCCGCCATGAGCAACCCCATGAGCGCCAAGGGCGAGCGCCACCTCTTCCCGCGGGCCGGTGATCCATGAGCCGCCCGGCCAGGCTGGGCTCCGCCACGCTGGCCTACGCCGGCAGCGAGCTGGGCGCGCGGGCGGCGTGGTTCGCCGTGGTCTTGGCCCTGGGCTGCCTGCTGCCCCAGCGGGAGTTCGGGGCGTGGAGCCTGCTGATGGCCCTGGCGGGCCTGCTCGAGATCGGGCTCACCCTGGGGCTACACGGCCCGGGCACACGCTGGCTCTACGACCGGGATGAGCAGTCCTATGGGCGCGTGCTGTTCACCCTCCTGCTGGTCTGGCTGGCCGGCTCTGGGCTGGCGGTCCTGGCCCTGGATCGGCTGGGCTCGGCGAGCTTCCACCACGTCGTCTCCGACCTGGCCTGGCTGCCCCACGGCCGCTTGACCCTGGGGATCGCCTGGTTGGGCGCCGCCAGCGCCCTGCCCTTGGCCATGCTGGCCGCCCGGCAGCGGGTGACGCGCTACGCCTGGCTGCGGGCGGCCACTGTGCTGGGGCCCGCCGCAGGGGTGCTGGTGGCGCTGCTGCTGGGTCGCACCAGCACCCAGGCGGTGCTGAGCGCTCAGCTGCTGGGCGCCGCCCCCTTGGCGGTGCTGGCCCTGGCCGTCGGCTTCTCCACCTCGCGGCCGCGCCTGGCCTGGGGTGAGCTGCGGCCTATGCTGATCTTCGGGCTCCCCGTGCTGCCCCACATGATGGCCCAGTGGATCCTGTCGTGGTCCGACCGCTGGCTGCTCGAGCGCCTGGTGGGGCTCGAAGCGGTCGCGGTCTACCACCTGGCCTACCTGCCCGGGCTGGGCGTGCTGCTGCTCGGCGGCGCCCTGAACCGGGCCTGGTACCCCGTGCTCTACCGCGAGCTCGAGGCCCTGGACCAGGCCGAGGCCCAGCCCGGGGCACCGCTCTTCTCAGCGGCCGCGAGCCCACCCACGGCGCCCACCACCGCCGTGGGCCGCGCCAGCTGGGGGAAGATCGAGGACCAAGCCACGGCCTTCTTGGCCGCCACCGCGGCCATGGGCGCGGGTGTGGCCCTGTGGTCGGGTGAGCTGCTCCGCGCCCTGCCTGCGCGGGGCTACGACGCCAGCTACGACCTGGTGGCCTTCACGGTGGCAGGCGCCACCTGCGCCCTGCTGTACCTCCTCCCCCACAACCTGCTGTACCACCACCGTCGCACGGGCAGGATTCCCTGGCTGACGGCCGCAGCCGCAGGCCTGAACATCGCGCTGAACCTGGCCTTGATCCCCAGCCTGGGCGCGCTGGGGGCGGCCCTGGCCACCGTGGCGGCCTACGGCCTGCTGGCGCTGATGTTCTGGTGGGCCGCGGGCCGGGTCTCCCGGGTGCCGGCGGGGCCACGTCGCCTGCTCGGCGCCCTCGCCCCTGGGCTGGTGGCCGTGGCCGTCGCCATGCTGCTGGCGGTGCTCGATCTCCCCTGGTTCCTGCGAATAGGCGTCGAGCTCTGCACCAGCCTGGCCCTGGCATGGGCGCTGGTCCGCTCCGGCGTGGCGGCCCAGGCCCGCAGGCTGTTCAGGGCCGGCTGACGATCCTCCCGGGGTTGGGCAGGACGGAGCAGCGCCAGGCGATCTCCCAGGCGGCGCGCGGCTGCGCAGGCCACCGGCGAGGGCCGAGCCCCAGGTCGTGCAGACCCCGCAGCCCGCGCTGCAGCCAGGCCCCGTCGATGCCGCCGAGCAGCCGCGCCTCGAGCAGCGCCCTGCGGGCCTCGAGGAGCGCGCCATGGGCATGGGAAGAGACACGGGGAGCGCGCCCCTGGCGAAGGCCGCCCCAGGCCAGCCGCGCCGCACCCTTGGCCCGCTCCCGCCGCAGCTGTCGCGAGACGCCAGGGCCCGCCAGCGACGCCTGCCGCGCCCAGCGCTCGTGCAGCATGTTCACCAGCCTGCACGCCAGCGCCCAGCGGTGCCCATGGTCCTCGGCGGCGGACGGACCCGCGCCCGCCAGGCCCAGGCCCGGGTTCTCGTCCAGGGCCTGCTCGAGCAGGTCCCGCAGCGGCCGGTCGAGCCCTTGGCCCCAGGGGCCTCGCAGGGGTTCACGGCACTGCAGCAGGTGGTGGACGGGCCGGGGTGCCTCGAGGTTCCACGCAGCCCGGAGGGCCCGCAGGGCGCAGCGATTGAGCTGGTAGCGCTCCTCGAGCCACCCCCTGGAGCCTCCAGGGGCACAAGCCAACAGGCCCACCTGGGCGCCGTGCAGGGCGTGGAGGCAGAAGACAAGTGGCGAGGAAGTAGGAGCCAGCCCCCCCAGATCCCCGGCCAAGGCGAGGGGCGCTGCCGAGGCCTGCCAGCCCCGGGAGGCCAGGCCGGGCAGCTGCAGGTTGAGATCCAGCCGCGGGTTGTACAGGTGTGGACGCAGCGCACCCAGTCGAGCCCGCAGGGCGCCCAGCCGCGCCAGATGGCCGGGGTGAGGCAGGGACATGAACAGGTCGTAGTCGGACATGGACAGCAGGCGCTGCCCCTGCATCCAGGCGGTGGCCTCGCCCCAGGCGAAGCTCCCGCCCAGGGTGATGGCGGCGCCCGGCGCCCAGCCCTGCAGCAGCGCGGTGACACGGGCGAGGTCGCGCTCCACCGCAGCCCGCAGGGCGGGGCTGTCGCTCGCAGTGAACGGAGAGTCGGCCGATGGGGCCACGGTCACCGCGCAGCCCGAGGCCGCGGCGCCCGGCGAACACCCGCCAGCAGGGACTCCAGGGACACCCACAGCAGGCCCAGGGCGACGCAGGCCATGAAGGCACCGTACACCGCGATGCCCCGCTGCAGTGCCAGCGCGGCCGCGGCCGCCATGGCCAACCCCAGGCAGAGCTCCACCAGGCAGAGGGGGTCCCAGCGGGCCACGTAGCGAGGCCCGTCGCCGTCGCCGACGCCCCGCTTGGGGGTGCGCACGAACTCGCCCTGACGGGACAGGATCCCCGCCGCGAAGGCCGCGCTGTAGTAGAGGCAGGAGCCGAGCACCAGGGGCACCAGCAGCGGAGCGAGCAGGGCGTGGTGCAGGGGGCCGCCCGCCTCGTGCTCCGCCACCAGCGTGTAGATCAGCAGGCCCACCACCAGCGATGCCAGCAACGCGAGGTTGATGGCCGGCCCGTAGTCGAGCAGCGTGGGCAGGCCGAACAGGGTGGTGAAGGGCGCCAGCAGGCAGTTGACCAGCAGCAGCGGGTAGAAGGCATGCCGCCCCAGGTGGACCAGCACCGACAGCCGCTGCCCCAGGGGCCGCGGAGCGCGCAGGACGGTGGGGAGCAGCGCCCGCAGCACCTGGCCGGTACCGAAGGCCCAGCGGCGCTGCTGGATGCGGAAGCTCCCCATGTCCTCGGGGAGCTCGCAGGGCACCGCGTAGTCCCGGCAGTGCACGCCTCGCCAGCCCGCCAGCCAGGTCCGCAGCGCCATGTCCTGGTCCTCGGTGACCAGATCGCCCCGCCAGCCGCCGATGCCATCCAGGCAGGCTCGCCGGATCACACCGGCGGTGCCGTTGAAGGTCACCGGCCCCCCGGCGCGGCTCTGGACGTGCTGGCTCACGGCGAACAGGCCGTCGAGCACCAGGGCCTGCAGCCGGGTGAGGAGGCTGGCGCTGCGGTTGACGAAGCTCCAGCGGGCCTGGACGAAGCCCACGGCGGGGTCCTGGAAGAAGGGCAGCGTTCGCCGCAGAAAGTCAGGCGCGGGGAGGTTGTCGGCGTCGAAGATCGCCACCAGGGGAGCGCTGGATCGGCGCAGGCCGGCGTTGAGGGCGCCGGCCTTGAAGCCCACGGGCCGCTCGCGAGCCAGGAGCGTGATCGGCTGGCCCTGGGCCTGCAGCTTGGCGACCAGGCGCTCGAGCCGCCCCCGGGTGGCGTCGTCGGAGTCGTCGAGCACCTGGATCTCGAGGAACTCCCGGGGATGCTCCAGGGCGCAGGCCGCGCGTACGATGCGCTCGGCCACGTGAAACTCGTTGCGCAGAGGCAGCTGCACCAGGACCCGAGCAGGCGCCGCCCCGTCGCTGGGCGCAGGGACGGAGGAGCCTCCGGGGCGCAATGCGCGCAGGCCCAACCACGCGAAGCGCAGGGCCATCCACACCACGGCCAAGCGCAGCGCGATGCGCACGAGCTCGAACAACACCAGGAGGACGCCGGTCATGGCGGGCTACCTAACGCAGGCGAGGCGGCCCCAGAGCGGGGAGCGGGGACCAGGACAGGCGACCCCTCACCCCCTGGAGGCACCCACAGCAGCCACAGCTCCCCCGCGGGCCCGCGGGGGATGTCCTCCGCCCAGGTCCAGGGGCCCTCGAGGGGCACGTCTCCCAAGAACCAGGCGTTCCTGAAGCAGGTGGTCGCGGCGTGGAAGTTGGTGGCCACGGGGGCGCAGGCGTCCAGATCCGCCCCGAGCCTGCCGACCTCGCGGATCACGCCGCGCTCGTAGCTGCTGGCCAGCCCTCGCGGGACGTCGCCGGACGAGTGCGCAAGGGAGCCCAGCTCCGGTGCCCGGAAGCTGCGGATCTCCCACACCCCGTGGGCCGCCGCCGCCAGGCCCAGCGCCAGCGCCAGGCACACGGGCAGAGCCCTGGACCCGGGCCGCCAGCGCTGCAGCGCCACCCGCCCGAGCAGGACGGTGGCCACCGCACAGACCGGCACCAGGAACAGATAGAAACGGCGAGCGCCCCAGTCCGGGGGTGGATGGGACCAGGCCAGGCCCGCGTAGAGGGCGAGCGCGGGCACCAGGACCACCAGCAGCGGGCGCCAGCGGCGACGGGAGAGGGACAGGACCAGGGCGCCCAGCGCCCCGAGCAGGGGCAGCCCCCCGGTACTCCGCACCACCAGCTGGACGCTCCAGGCCAGCCGGCCGCCGAGGGACACCGCGTCGCCCTCGACCCCGACCTGCCCGAGGATGGCGCCCGCACGGACCAGGTTTCGGGTATAGGCCGCCAGGCCGAGGTGCAGGCTCAGGGCATCGCCCGGGTCGCCGTAGCGCCGCCAGCCCACCGCCAGCGCCAACACTACGGGCAGCCCGAAGCCCAGCAGCAGCGCCAGGCCCGGGCGCAGCCGACGAGCCAGCAGGGGCGTCACCGCCAGCATGACCAGGGCTGGCAGGTAGAACTGCACGCGGACCAGGCAGGCGGCGGCCAGGAGCAGCCCCGCCAGGCCCAGTCGCCAGGGCGCACCGCGGGCGTCGAGGCCCCGCAGCGCCAGCCAGGATGCCCCCAAGAACAGCGACGTGGCGGGCATGTCCGAGCAGGCCATGGACCCGTAGAAGAGCATGGGGCCGTTGAGCCCCACCAGCAAGGCGGTGAGCGCCGCCGCCCCCAGCCCCGCTCCATAGACGCGGGCGGCCCGCCAGCTAAGCCCCACCAGGCCCAGCAGCGCCAGGAGGCTCAGGATCCGCCCGGCCAGGTAGGGGGTCCCCACCACCGGGATCAGCGGGGCCACCAGCCAGGGCAGCAGGGGACCATAGGGCGCATTGGGGTAGCCCACACCGCAGCTGAGCCAGCCGGCCCGCTGGAAGTGGCCGTCCCGCTCACAGTCCACCAGCGCCCCGTCGGGCACCACCAGGATCATGCCGACCAGCACCACCAGCGTGAGCACGGCAGGCAAGGCCAGCGCGACCACGCTCCGGCTCGCTCCATCAGCGCTTCGTGGCACCCGTGCTCCCGTGGCAGGCCGCCAGTGTACCGACCGTCAAAAACGCCGTCAACAGCGCTGGATCACAGCGGCGATTGACGTGGATCGCGCCTGGGCGCGCCACCCGTTGACTGCCCAGGGACCTCCAGATAGAGTCGGCGACCTTTCGAGGAACAACCCCCTCTTCAAACACGCGGAAGCAGTGCTTCCCGGAGGCACCCAATGATCAAGATCACCGACGAATGCATCGCCTGCGGCTCCTGCGAGGCCGAGTGCCCGGTCGAGGCCATCTCCGAGGCCGACGGCGGGGACATCTACGTGATCGACCAGGACATCTGCACCGAGTGCGGCACCTGCATCGACGTCTGCCCCACCGAGGCCATCGTCGAGGTCTAGACCTCCCAGGTCTCTTCGAGCCCGCCCTCCACCGAGGGCGGGTTCGCTTCTTAGGGGGCCGCCTGTGTCCCGGGGGACGATCAGCGGCGCTTGCCCTTGCTCCAGTCGCGGACCAGGACCCAGAGCCGCAGCAGGGCGAAGGCCACCACGACCAGGGCAGCGATGGGATGCGCCGCCATGGCGAGCCAGCCCGCCGCCAGGAACCACACCAGGACGGTGATGGCGCCGATCATGTTGCGTGAGACGCGGCCCATGCAGGCTCCGTTGGGGGTCTAGTATTTCCAGATCACCTGGCCCACGAGGGTGTTCTCGACTTCCTGATCGGCGTTCTGGGGCGCCAGGCTCTCGAAGGACAGGCCGGTGAGCAGGACCTGCTTGCAGCCCACGTTCCAGCCCAGGTAGGCGGCCACGTTGGTGGCCCACCAGGCGTCCGGGAAGGGCACCTCTTCGGGCTTCTGCATGTTGGGGTCGAAGAACATGAAGCGGGCGGTGAGATCGACGTGGTCCAGCATTTCGGCGCCGAGGGGCACGCTGGCGGCGGCGGCGGCCTGGAAGCCGCCGTAGGCCATGCTGGACTCGGCCGTGGCCACGTTGCCGTACAGGCCCTCGGCCATGAGCCGGAACATCAGGATGTCCATGCGGATGGAGGCGTCCAGCACGCTGACGGTGGACTCGCCGGCGGCATCCCGGGCGCCGTACATGCCCGATGCCTGCAGCCCCAGCCCCACGGGGAGGTTCATGGACAGACGCCCGACGACGTCCTTGCCGGCATTGTCATCGAGGTCGCCGTCTCCGGTGCCGTTGAGCACCTGGGCGTCGAGGGACCACAGATCGCTCGGGGCGACCCGGTAGCTGACGCCCAGATCCCGGGTGTCCACCAGGCCGGCGCGCCAGCCCAGGGTCTTGTAGGCGGCATCGCCGCCCAGGAAGAAGGCATCGTAGCCGTCGAACCAGTCCCGGCTGCCGAAGACGGGCTTCTGGAGGCCAGCGCGCACCCGGTGGGCGCCCTGCTTGCCGAAGTCCCAGTCCACATAGGCATCCTTGAGGATGGTGGTCCAGCCATCGGGGTAGTCCCGCACGGACACATCCACATCTCCGTCGGCCTGATCGGCGGAGCCCTCGAGGGCGGCCAGGCGATCGTAGACGCTCTGCATCGAGGCGCTGTAGTCGGAGCTGCCGCCATCCTGGGGGAAGTCCACCATCAGCCGGCCGTGGATGTTCTCGGCCAGCTCGACGTCGGCCTTGATGCGGGCGCGCTTGACCAGGAAGCCCGGGGTGAAGGGCTTGCCGTCGTCGGGGGCCGCGTCCTGCAGATTCGGCGCGGAGAAGTTGAACCAGACCTCGCCGCCGAGCCTGACCCGGGAGGCGCTGTCGCCGCAGCAGCCGGCGCCTGCGGGCTCGCCGACAGGGAGAGTGTCCGTGGCGGCGACGGCCGCGGGAGCCGGTGGGGGCGCAACGGCGGGAGCCGGAGCGGGGGCCGGTGCGGGGGCGGGGGCGCTGACCGTGACGGGCGCGGGAGGCGGAGCGGCGGCCGGGAGGGGGGGCGGCGCCGGGACCAGGAGCTCCTGGATCTCGGGGACCTTGCTGGCGTTGGTCCAGGAGGCCATGCCCGCGCGCCAGACCAGGTGGGAGCCGCCGCCGGCCTGGACCCGCTGGGCCACCTCGGCGGCGCTCAGCTGAAGCGTCTGGCCGTCGGGCCCGTGGTAGGAGAATGGCGGCGGCGCGACCACGGGGGGAGGTGGAGGCTCGGGAGCCAGCGCGATGGCGATGGCCTCGACCTGATCCCAGGGCTTCCAGGCGGGCCAGCCCTGCTGCCAGATCAGGTGCTGAGCCTCCCGATCCTGGGCCACGAAGCCCGCGATCTGGTCGAGTCCGTACTGACCGGCGCCCCCAGGACCGTTGTAGTGGTACAGCTGCTGCTGAACCGGCAGAGGCGGTGGTACCGCGACGCTGCCGGCCTGAGCGAAGACCTGAGTGCTGGTGAGGACGAGGAGGGTCAGAGTGGTCAGCATGGTAGTAGCTCGCTTCCCGGTGATCTCCGGCGGGTTAACGCGAGCCTCCATAAGCAGCCACGCTGCCTCTCCGCATCTGGCGACAGACCAGGGGTCCCCATGCCATCGTTCCCTTTCGAGCTCGATCCCTTCCAGAAGCAGGCCATCGCCGAGCTCGACGCGGGACGCTCCGTCCTGGTCAGCGCCCCCACGGGCACCGGCAAGACGGTGATCGCCGACCACATGGTGGCCCAGGCCCTGGAGGCGGGCAAGCAGGTGGTCTACACGGCCCCGGTCAAGGCCCTCTCCAACCAGAAGTTTCGCGACTACGTGCGCCTGCACGGCGAGGACAAGGTGGGCCTGGTCACCGGCGACCTGGTCATCCGCAGGGACGCCCCCTGCCTGGTGATGACCACCGAGATCCTGCGGAACATGCTGCTGACCGAGGACCTCCCGTCGGCGCTGCGCCACGTGGTGCTGGACGAGATCCATTTCCTGGATGACCGCGAGCGGGGCACCACCTGGGAAGAGGTGCTGATCTACCTGCCCAACAGCATCCAGGTGCTGGGCCTGAGCGCCACCCTGTCCAACCTCGAGGACTTCGCCGCCTGGCTGGGCCAGGTCCGAGGCCAGGAGGTGGCCGTCGTCCGGGAAGAGACCCGGGCGGTGCCCCTGGAGCTGCACCTGTACGACCTGCAGGGAGGCATGCAGGACCCCGCCTCCTACGACACGAGCTTCGATCGCTGGAACAAGAAGCGCAAGGCCGATCGCCGCACCGGAGCGGGCCGGCCTGGAGGTCGCGGCCACAGGGACCGGGGAGGCCGGGGAGGCCGAGGGCGAGACAGCGGCCGGGGACGAGGTAGAGGCGACGAGGGTCGCGACCGGGATCAGCCCCCCACCCGCCACATGGACGTCTTCCGCACCATCCACCGTGAGTTCACCCCCTACCTCTACTTCGTGTTCAACCGCCGCTTCACCGAGCGCTTCGCCGCCGGCCTCGCCCAGCGCCAGCCGCACCTGCTGGACGACCAGGAGTGGCGCGCCTGCCGGGACGAGCTGGACGCCTTCGAGCACGAGTGGGGCACCGAGGTGCTGGAGCCTCGGCTGCGCCAGATGTACGAGCAGGGCGTGGGCTTCCACCACGCCGGGCTGCACGTGCAGCTCAAGACCCTGGTGGAGCGGCTGTACGAGCGCAAGCTCATCCGGGTGCTCTACTGCACCTCCACCTTCGCCCTGGGCGTCAACATGCCCGCCCGCACCGTGGTCTTCGACGGCCTGACCAAGTACGACGGGCGGGGCGTCAACCCCATGACCGTGCGGGAGTTCATGCAGATGGCCGGCCGGGCGGGGCGGCGGGGCATGGACGAGGTGGGGCATGTGGTGGTGCGCATGGACCCCTGGGAGTACGCCGCCATCCGCGGCCAGCTGGGCTCCTACCGCTCCGGTTCGCCCGAGAAGGTGCGCTCGAGCTTCAACCTGAGCTTCCACTCGGTGGCCCACCTGCTGCAGCGCCACCCCCAGGAGCGCATCAAGACCCTGGTGCAGAGCTCGTTCCTGGCCTACCAGCAGGTCCGCCGCTCCCAGGACGCCGAGCGCCAGTGCGACCACCTCGAGAACGGCATCCGGGCAAACATGGGCCAGGCCCTGACCGCCGACGAGCCCCTCCCGGCGCCAGCCCGGCTGCCGCCTCCCCTGCGCAAGTCGGGCCGCAAGCTGGAGCGGCTGAGGGAGCAGGTCGAGACAGGGCAGGAGCGCTGCTGGCTGGACTTCCAGCGGAGGGTCTCCTTCCTGCAGTCCATCGGCTACCTCGGCCCCGACCTGAGCTTCCAGGCGGGAGGGAAAGCGCTCCTGCACCTGCAGATGTCGGAGATCTTCGTGGCGGAGCTGGTGCTCGAGGGGCTGCTCGAGAGCCTGGACCCGCCCACCCTGTTCGGCGTGCTGTGCGCCATCGTCCAGAACCTGCCTCGGGGCACCAACCTGCTGACCCCTCCCACCAAGGAGGTCCGGGCCCTGGCCAAGGAGGTCGCGCGGGTGCGCTTCTCCGCCCCCGTGCGCGAGGCCGAGCGCATCACCGACATCACCGTCGACTTCTGCCCTGAGCTGATCCTCCTGGGTCAGGCCTGGGCGCGGGGCGAGCCCCTCTCCGCCATCGCCGAGACCCTGGACAGCGGCATCGACATCACGGGCGATCTGGTGGGCGCCTTCCGACGCGCGCGGGATCTCTGCTCGCAGCTCATCGAGCTGTGGCGGCACGACGCCGACCGCGTGGACGAGCTGTACGACCTGCTGGATGCCACCGGGCGCGATGAGGTCGAGGTTGTCGGCTGACCCTGGCACCGCCGTGCTGCTCCCGCTGGTCGCGGCCCTGGGCTGCGCCACCGGGGGCGACGCCGGCCTGGATCTGCTGCGCTACCAGCGGGCCCTCGGCACCGCCAGCCAGGACCCAGCGGCGGGCTGGGACGCCTGCGCCACCGTGGCGGATCCTGGGCTGCGCGGAGACTGCCGCATGGCCGTGGTCGAGGCCTGGGCTGGCGCCAAGAGCGCGAGCACCTCGGACCTGCTCGCCCGCTGCGCCAGCCTCGAGGCGACCTGGATGGCCCAGGAGTGCGCCTTCCAGATCGGTGAGCGGCGCAGCGATCCCAGCGCCTGCGCCCAGGCGGGCGCCTTCGCCGACGACTGCCGGCTGCACCTGGCCACCCGCGGGTTCGACGCCTGGATGCCCCGGGACGCACGGGTGGACGACCCCGCGCTGCACGCGCGCATGATCCGGGAGGCCGAGGCCGCGACGCTGAGCGCGGACGACCTTCGTGTCTGGTCGGCCTTCTTCCGCCGGGTGCTGGCTCAGCAGCCGACCCTGGACCGACGTCCCTGCCGTACGCTGCCCCCACCGCTGGACGACGCCTGCTGGCGCACCGGCGGCGAGCACTACCACGACCGCCTGAACATGGCGCGGGATCAGGGCCTCTACCCCTGCCAGGGCGGCGACCTGCCCGGCTTCCTCCGCACCGTGGAGGACCCGGAGCTGGACGCCCTGCGCCAGGCTCGGGAGCCTGGGGATCTCTGCCCTGCCCAGGGCGCGCCGTGATCCCCCGCACCTGGCTGGCCTGCGGGTTGGTCGCGTGGGGCTGCGGCGCGGCCACCCCGGACCGGGAGCTGTTCCTGCTGGCCCAGGATCCAGACCAGCCCCCCGAGGCCGCGGTGGCGCACTGCCAGGCCATGGCCGCTGCCGATGAAGCCGACGCCTGCATGCTCGCCCTGGCCGACCTCCGGGATGACCTGGGGCCCGCCCCCTGCGCCCGACTGCAGGCGGAGCAGCCCAAGGCCGAGTGCTGGTTCCGGCAGGCCGAGCGCTGGGCCGAAGCCGGCGATCGCTGGGGGGCCCTGGACGCCTGCGGCCTGGCCGGCCCCTTCATGGACGAGTGCCTCTACCACGCGTGGACCCGGGAGCTGCAGGGTGTGGCCCGGAGCACTGGGGATCTGGCCCAGGCGCTGCGAGCCGCCGAGGAGCCCATCGCCTACTGGTCGCAGCTCGAGACCGCGGGTCCGATCCAGCCCGAGCGGGTATGGGGAGACTTCTGGTACTTCTGGTGGTTGCACCATCCCCCCGCCAGCCTCGAGGCCTGCGGTGAGCTCTCCCCGGAGCTGACCCCACGCTGCGAGCGCGGCGCCAAGCTCTTCGTGGAGCGCAGCGTGGATCAGGTCCTCCGAGACCCCGCCCAAGCCGGCACCCTCGAGCGCTGCTGCCGCTCTGGCCAGCTCCCCGACTTCCTGCCCGGCGCCGCGGCCACGCCCGAGCCCAGCCTGCAGGCAGCCGGGCTGCTGGCCCTCGAGCGCCTCTGCAGTCAAGGCCCCGAGGCGCCCCGCCCGTGGAACCCGGTCTTCCAGCCCAGGAGGTCACGATGAGGGCCCACGCCCTGGCCTTGGCGGCCTGCGGCGTCGCGCTGGCGGCCTGCGCGGGGGCGCCCTCCGACCGACTCACCTGGCGAGAGTCCTGGAACATGGTGATCATGGACGAGGGGGGCCTGCTGATCAACGCCAAGCTCACCCGCTCCAACACCGGCCTGCTCCGGGGCCAAGGGCACCTGGACGTGACCGTGTTCCCGCCACACGAGTCGGCGGTGGTGCTCCGGCGCACCGCACCGCCCCAGGCCGTGACGGCAGACCCCGGCACGGGCGCCCTGGGCATGCTGCAGGACCGCCTCGAGCAGGATCAGGACGGCTGGACCCTGAACGTGCGCGAGGGGCGCGACGCCCTGGACGCCACCCTGCACCTGGCGCCCAGCGCCCCGGAGATCGCCCCCAGCACCCTGGTGTCAGGCCAGCACCAGTGGCTCCTCGGCGTCCCCGTTCCCCACGGCCAGGCCACCGGCGCCTGGCGAGCGGGTGAACAAGGGGGGCTCATCCGCGGCCAGGGCGTGCTCATCCGCCAGAGCACCGACACCTGGCCGGGCGTGGAGCCCGCCCACAGCTCCCTCTACCTGATCACCCCCCAGCGCAGCATCGGCGTGGAGCAGGTGGGCGACCGCAGCGTGGCCTGGGTGGCGGACTCCACCGGGGTCCGCACCGGCGCCAGCGCCACCATCCAGCGGCACGGCCGGCAGCTCGAGCTCAGCCTGCTGCCCGACCTGCCCATCACCGCCCAGGTGCGCATCGGCGTTCGCTCCATCGTCCGGGAGCCATGGGACCACCTGCTCCCCTTCGAGCGCCCGCTGGCCCGGCTGCTGGCCGGGTGGCCGGTGAGCACCCACGAGCGAGGGCGGGCCCAGATCACCACGGACGGTGCGACGGTCACCTCCACGGCGCTGCTGGTCCACGGCGCCACGCCGGCCGCCAAGCGTCGGCGAGGAAAGGGGCGGGTGGAGGAATAGCGCCGCCGCCTCTGGATGTTAGGGTTCGCGCAGCCTCGGTCTCCCCGGCCGCTCCGGCACTCCTCCCCCTCCCCGCGATCCCCTCCGCACGAGGAGCCACCATGCGCCACCTCCTCCCCGGCTTGGCCGTCACCACCGCACTCGCCTTCGCCCCGGCCGCCATGGCCAAGGACCTCCGCAACCGCGTGGGTGTGGGCTTCAACAACCAGTTCGGCCACGCCAGCTCCATCTCCGCCCGCTACGGGCTGCCCTGGAACGACGACGCCATCAACCTGCAGATCGAGCTGCTGGCAGGGGTGGACATCGACGGCGACGCCGCCACCACCGACGCGGTCAGCGCGGGCGGCCGGCTGCTCTATGCCCTGGTGGCCGAAGACAACATGAACCTCTACGCCGCCGCGGGCCTGGGCTGGGTCAGCTACGACGGCGTGTCCGCCGTGCGGCTGCAGCCGGGCCTGTCGGCCCAGTTCTTCCTGTTCGGCCTCGAGAACCTCGGCTTCTCCGCCGACTGGGGCATCAGCATCGACCTGGGCAAGCCCACCGGCATCGCCAGCTTCACCTCGGCGCCGGGCATGGGGCTGCACTACTACTTCTAGGCGACGCGGCTACTTCTAGGCGGCGTGGCGGCGGTGGGACCTGGAGCCCGCCCTACAACGCGCGACGCCGACGCAGGCCAAGCAGGCCCAAAAATGCCAGGCCGGGGAACCAGCCCAGGCGCGATGGGGCGCCGGAGCAGCCGCATGGCCCGCGGCCCACGCCGTCGGCCAGCGAGGCATGCACCTCGACGCTGACAGGGCTGTTGGCGGCACCGTCGGAGACGAAGGTGAGCATGCCGGTGTAGCTCTTGCCAGCCTCGAGGCCGGTGCTGTCGATGCTGACCTGCACCACGTCCGAGCCCTGAGCGCCGTCGCCGTCGCTGCGGTCGAGCTGCAGCCAGCCCGAGTCACTGGTGGCGGTCCAGCCCAGTCTGCCCGGATTGCAGTTGCCCACCAGCAGCTCCGTGACGCCGTCGTCGGCGACGCTGTCCAGCTGGATGTCGAGCAGGCTGGAGCTGACGCAGAGCTCGGCGCCGCCCCACTGCACGATGTCCAGGGAGATGGCCAGGGGGTTGTTGGTGGCCCCGGGGGCGTGGATGAGCAGCTGCTGGCTGGGGTCGACGCCCGCGGCGAGCTGCGGATCGAAGGTGATGGTCAGGCTGTCGTCCAGCCCGATCACCTGCCCATCGGCGTCGGCGGTCTGAATCCACGGCTGGTCCTCGAGGGAGGAGCCCTGGACGCCCAGGCTCCAGGCGTAGCCATCGAAGCCCGCGTTGGACAGCTGGATGGTGACGGTGACCGGCTCGGCGTCGGGCTGGTCGATGACGATGGCCTGGACGTCGGTCTGGATGGTGGGGTAGCCCAGCCGCAGCGTGGGATCGCCGATCTGGACCATGCCGTAGTACCAGTTGTTGCGCTGGCTCTGGTCGTAGGGCTGGACGTCTTCCCACCAGCCCACGAAGGCGTGGCCGAAGTCCTCATAGTCGCCCAAGCGGCCGTAGTAGTACGGGCGCTCGAGCATGGAGCCGGTCTTGGTGGAGCCCAGGGCCAGCAGGCCGAACTCGGTGCCCAGGGCGTAGACGGCCCCCATGTTCACGGGCTCGGCGAGGTTGGCGTTGGAGCACGCGAAGAGATCGTAGAACAGCGCCGTGGCGCCGACCGGGACCTCTCGGTAGGTCATGGTGTCGTAGTTGCCCCGATAGACGAAGTAGTGCTCGCTGGGGGACGAGTGTACGAAGACCGCGATGTTGTCGTAGTCCTGGGTGAGGCGGGGGAGGTAGTCGCTGCGGCTGGTGGTGTTGACCTCGGACTCCCGGGTGATGTCCGGGAAGCCCAGCTCGATCTCGTCGGCGTACTCGCCAGCCCAGTAGGCCCAGTCGTCGTCCACGTAGACCAGCGAAGATCCGTTGGGCAGGATCTCGCCGCGTCGGTAGGCGTGGTTGCGCTCGAAGTAGGCGTCGAGCAGCTCCCGCTCGTCGCCCACCATGGAGCCTACCATCAGCCGGCCCACCCACAGCTCGGGGGCCGCGTCGCCGGAGCCGGCGCTGTGGCGGTCGAAGATGCCGTTGCCGTCGGTGTCCTGCCAGGATCCGTCCAGGTCCATCAGGGCCAGATCGGAGGGGAAGACGGCGTAGCCGTAGGTGCCGTAGTCGTTGAAGAACTCGAACCACTCCATGGGCAGATCGCCCACCAGCAGCGCGCCCTCGAGCCCCTCGCCTTCTTCGTAGAGCTCGGCCAGGTGGGCCTTGATCTCGGCGCCGGTACCGCCGCTGGCGGTCTCGAACAGCACGCTGTGGCCGTCGAGGGCCAGGTCCTCCATGAAGACCTCCAGGGCGGCGCTGATGCGATCGGCCAGGGCGGCCTCGACCATCAGCAGCACCCGCCCCCGGTCGGTCTCGACTCGGCTGGTGGCCCGGGGGTACAGCGCCCCCTGGTACTCGATCTCGAGGGGCCCCATCAG
>ERZ890953.711-NODE-711-length-18304-cov-4.871883_pt1 | contig 18304 bp, 14 predicted proteins | sample MGYA00521264_ERZ890953 | MGnify/ENA primary metagenome ERZ890953 (study PRJEB32303, sample SAMEA104408629) | aquatic metagenome | biome: Brackish water; feature: Chemocline; material: water | place: Baltic Sea | collected 2014-10-26T21:54:00 | depth 200 m ...
AGTCCTGGCCGTAGGTCGTGATGCCAAGGAAATGCTGGGCAAAACTCCCGGTAATATCGTGGCCATCCGACCCATGAAGGATGGCGTTATCGCTGATTTCGCGGTGACCGAGGCGATGCTGCGTTACTTCATCAACCGAGCTCATAACCGCCGGACTCTGGTGCGGCCTAGGATCATCATCTGCGTGCCCTTCGGGATCACCGAGGTGGAGAAGCGGGCGGTGAAAGAGTCCGCCGAGTCGGCCGGGGCGCGTGAGGTCTACCTCATTGAAGAGCCCATGGCCGCTGCAATTGGTGCCGGTCTGCCCATTACTGAACCTTCTGGCAATATGGTGGTGGACATCGGCGGAGGGACCACCGAGGTCGCGGTCATTTCGCTGTCGGGGATTGTCTTCTCCCGCTCGGTGAAGGTGGGCGGTGACAAGATGGACGAGGCCATCATTCAGCATATGAAGCGCAAGTACAATCTCCTTATTGGCGAGCGAACCGCAGAGCGGATCAAATGCGAGATCGGCACTGCCTATCCCACCGATGAGGTGCTCACCATTGAGGTCAAGGGCCGTGACCTGATCCGTGGCGTGCCCAAGACGATAGTCGTCAACTCCGACGAGATCCGCGATGCCTTTGCCGACCCCATTAGTGCCACTATCGAGGCCATCCGGTCGGCGTTGGAGGGTACCCCGCCGGAGCTCTCAGCCGACATCGTGGACAAGGGCATTGTGCTTACCGGGGGCGGCTCTCTGCTTAGGAATTTGGACAAGTTGATCCGCGAAGAGACCGGGCTGCCAGTCGCTTTGAGCGACGACCCTATCAGTGCAGTGGTTCTTGGAGCTGGCAAAGCCCTTGATGAACTGGATCTGCTCAAGGACGTAACCATCCCGGCCTGACGCGGGCTTAGACCCGGCTGGAAACTGCCATGAAACAGCGTTCCGGACGTCTCAGAGTTGCATTGCTCTCCTTGTTATTGCTGGTGGTCCCACTTTTCTCAATGTATTTCCACGGTCGTACCGACCGTTCGCAGACATTGCTGGAGACACTGCTCGTCAACACGACTGGCCCCGGGCAGAACGTAATGCATAACACGTTTGCGTCAGTGGTCGGATTCTGGAAGAGTTACTTCTACCTGGTCGATGTCGAAGAGCAGAACCTCGAGTTGCGTGGGGAGTTGGACAAGTTCAAGCTGATGGCCTCCCGGGCCAGAGGATTGGAAGAGGAGAACCGGCGTTTGCGGGGTCTGCTTGATTTCCGGAAGGAGCATTTTGAGTTGGAAATGAGCAGCGCCCGGGTTATCGCCCGGGAGACCTCTCCCTTCTTCAGTGTCTCGCGAGTCCGGCTTGACCAGGGCGAGGAAGACCGAATCGGGGCCTCGCAGCCGGTGGTTACTGCGGCCGGCATCGTTGGCCGGATCGAGAAGGTGGCTGGCGATTTCTGTGATGTCATGCTGCTCACTGATTCACGCAGTCGCATTGATGTTTCCATTCCCGGCAAGGGTATCTCAGGAGTCATGGAAGGTACCGGGGACTCGTTGCCGGTGCTGCGCTTTCCCTTTCAAAAGAGCCGTCCCGAGAAGGGGGACCTCTTGATTACCACCGGGCATGACCGGGTCTTTCCGAAGGGACTCGTGGCAGGCTATGTGGCGACGGACAATGTCAAACAGGTGGGCACGCAATTGGAGGTGCAGGTGGAGCCGGCAGTTCAACTATCGGCGCTGCAGGAGGTTTTCATCGTGGTGCAGCATCCCGGCACTACTCCGGCTCGCGACCTGTGGGAAGAGGTGCAGCAATGAAAGGGGCACTGCGCTTCGTCCTATATCTGTTGTTGGGATACCTCCTGTTGAGCCTGGAATCTCCCATGCTCACCTCATTTCACATTCGCATGTATGCTCCCGACCCGACCCTGGCGCTGGTCATCTTTGCTGCGGTGAGCTTCGAATTAGCGCCAGCCGTGGCGTTGGCTGCCTGCCTGGGCTTGCTCAAGGATGGTTTCTCCAGCGGCGTCCCGCTGGGGATGTACGTGGAGATTTACGTGCTGGTGATGCTCGCTTGCCACGCCCTCTCCCGGCGACTGGATTACCGCAACGTCGTACTCATGACCCTGGTGGCGCTCTGCGCCAGTTTGGCCTCGTCCATGCTGTTCTTTGTCTTCTCGGCCATCTTCGACCGGGACTTCGAGCAGTTCGACCTGATCTTCCGGCTGGCCATCCCGCAGGCTCTGATCACGGCCCCCATGGGTCCCATTGTGGCTGGGCTGGCCGGGTGGCTTGATGGCCGCCTCATTCCCCGCGACAGCGACGGTCTCTTCCGATGAACAGCGGCATATCTATGCTGCGGGGCGACCTGCTGGAGTATCGGGCGCAGAACCGCTGGTTCGTCATGGTCATTCTGCTGGTCATGGCATTGCTCATGGGCCGCTTCTTTCAGCTTCAGGTTCTCGGCGGCAAGAAGTACGAGAAACTGGCTGAGATCAATCAGGTCAAGCGCACCCGGATCCCGCCGCGCCGGGGTACCGTCCTGGATCGCAAGGGACGGGTTCTGGCTCGCAACGTCGATCTTTACGAACTCAGCATTGTCCCTCACTACGTCGAGGACATTGATCAGACATTGGAGCGCCTGAGAGCATTGGTTGGCCTGACCGATGACGAAATGACTCAGGCCAAGGACCGCTACTTCGCCTACGTTGGCCACAAGCACAAGCGGTTCCGTGATGTGACTGTACGGCGCTATCTCAACGGCCGCTACTGCCCTGCCGACGGAACCAGACTGGAAGAGGTCCACCCGACTCACTATGGGCATTGCAGCAAATGTGGGAAGGAGTACATCGAACTGCCCGATTCCCAGGAGCAGTGCCCCTTTGACCATGCTAAGCTGGAGAAGACCTTCGATGGGCATAAGGCAGTTTGCCCTACGTGCTCACGCATATTCGCCTTTGGTGACCATTGCCCTGAAGACCAGACCTTACTGAGCGACGTGACCCACGCGCTGCGGTGTCCCCGGTGTCAGCAGGATTACACGGACACGGTGGCCATTCTGCGCGCGCGCCTGCATGAATTCTCCGGCGTCTACGTGCGGGAGCAAACGGTGCGGGCCTACCCCTTTGGTGACCTTTTTGCGCACATGGTGGGCTATGTCAACGAGGTCAACGGTGAGGAAATAGCCCGACATCCGGGGGTCTATCGACCCGGCGACTACGCCGGTCGACGAGGAGTCGAACGCTCTATGGAAGAGGTCTTGCGTGGCAAGGCCGGCGAAGAGGTCACCTTTCGGGATTCCCGGGGCCGAAATCTCTCGGTGGATGGCACTGGCACTCCCTTGGCCAACTTGAAGTATGACGCGGCGGTGCCGGGTAACAACGTGGTCTTGACCCTCGATGTCGAAGTGCAGCGAATCCTTAAGGAGGCGGTGGCAGATGTTCACTCCGCTGGCATCGTCGTTATGCAGGCGCAAACTGGGGAGGTCATCGGCCTCTTCTCCACGCCCTCATTTGACCCCAACGACTGGGCAGGCCGACTCACCACCGAAAGGAAGAAGGAGTATGACCAGAATCCCTTCTATCCCATGATTAATAAGGCGACGACTGCCTTCCCTCCCGCCTCCACTTTCAAGATTGTGACTGCCCTGGCGGCGCTTAACGAGGGGATTATCACCCCCGAAACAAAGATCAACTGCCCTGGCTACTACGACTACTCCGGTCACCGTTTTGGGTGCTACAACAAGTATGGGCATGGCGATCTGGACCTTCTGCGCGGCCTGACTGCATCTTGTGACGTCTACTTCTATCGCCTGGGTGAGTGGCTCGGCATGGACCGACTGGAGCAGTACTCGGTGCTTCTTGGCCTGGGTCGCAAGACGGGGGTGGAAATCGGCGAGGATATGGGGTTGGTGCCAAGCCGAGAATGGCATGAGCGCACCTCCAAGGGTGGTTTTCAGCCAGGCTTCACTCTCTCTACCGCGGTGGGGCAGAAGGACACTCGGGCCACGCCGCTCCAGATGGCCATGGTGCTGGCCCAGATGGTCAATGGGGGGAATCTCCTCCATCCTTTCCTGGTGGACCACATTGAGGACCAGGATGGCACTGTCGTTCGTTCGCTGCGCCGGGAACCGGGCGAGAAGATAGGTGTGCCCGACGAGTACCTGGAGTTCATCAAGAACGCCATGGTGGATACGGTGCAGGAGGACCACGGCACCGCCCATAACGCGCAACTTGAGTCAATCGTGGTGGGGGGCAAGACCGGCACTGCGGAAGCGCTGCAGGTCAAGCAGGGTGTTGACCCGTATGTCGCCCGGTGGCTGGCGGAAGACCATGCGTGGTTTGTCGGGTTTGCACCAGCTCATGAGCCGAAGATCAGCGTCGCCATCATCGTTGAGCACGGTGGATATGGTGGCGAGGTGGCGGCTCCCATTGTTGCCAAAGTGATCTACAAGTTATTCTCACGCAATCTTGTGCCTGACTGAGGGAGGAGCTCCAGTAATTATGCAGGGAAGGCTGAAAGAGCGGAGAACCAACTGGAATCTGATGGTGATTCCAGTCATCCTTCTACTGAGTGTCATCTCCCTTATCAACCTGCGCAACGCCGACTTCTATTCCGGCGACATCTACCATCAGAAGCAGGTCATCTGGTATCTCCTTTCGGTGATCGTTGCAGTGGTCGTGGCTGCCCTCGACCTCAAGATCTTCGAGCGCATGGCCTGGCCGATCTACATTGTCGTCGTGATCCTGCTCATCGCTACTGCTGTGGCCGGCAAAGAGGTCAACAACTCTCAGCGCTGGCTGATTCTGGGCGGAATCAGCATTCAGGCCTCCGAGTTGATGAAAGTGGCAATGATTCTCTTGCTTGCCAAGGTGCTGCGAGACAGCCATCGGCCCGAGTATCACTCCCTGCGCAGTCTCTGGAAGGTCTTCCTCCTGATTCTGGGACCGTGCGCCATGATTCTGACGCAGCCGGACCTTGGCACTACCCTTATGGTGCTCTTCGTGGCAACCATCATTATCCTCTACGAGGGAGTCCGCTGGCGCTCGCTCTTCGTGCTCCTGGGAGTTATCTTGTTGATCTTCCCCTTGAGCTGGAAGTTCGGGCTGATCAAGGAGTACCAGAAGGACCGGGTCCGGCTCTGGATGAACCCCGAGCAGTTCAAGTGGGATCCGGAGGCCAAGAAGCTGCTGGACAAGACCCTCCAGCCGGAGCAGGCGCTCTGGGCGATTGGGGCTGGCGGCTTCCTGGGCAAGGGGAGTTTCCAGGGGTCCAAGACCCGTCTGCGCTATCTGCCCGAGATGCAGACCGACTTCATTCTGGCCACGTATGCCGAGGAGCACGGGTTCCTGGGTTGCGCGTTGCTGGGGATGCTCTACACCATCCTCTTTCTCTGGGGGGCTTATGTGGCGAGGACCGCACGTGACCGCTTCGGGGTGCTCGTGGCCGTGGGCGTGACGGCCTATCTGTTCATCCAGACCGCGGCCAACATCGGCATGGTCACGGGGGCCCTGCCGGTAGTCGGTCTCACGCTACCCTTCATGTCGTATGGAGGGAACTCATTGCTTTCGTGCATGGTAGGCATCGGCCTGCTCATGAACATCGGCCTCTACCGCGGCCGCACCTAGCAGGCTATGCCTGCTGCCAACGAGGGGGCTCTGCCCCCTACGCTTCCGTTGGTCGCTACCCCCCTTTGCGTGGATATGGGGGCTTTGGGTTTGATGAAGAGGGAGTAAAAGATGACCGACAAAGACAAAAGAGGCAAAGGGGCGGTGAAGAAGAAGCTGCCGAAAGAGACGATTGCCAAGGCGCGGGACTTGGAGGTGAAGTGGAGCCTCCCCCGTCCCATCGCTCTGCAGATTGCCCAGGGTAAGCAGGATCTGACCGAGGTGCTGCAGAAGATCCAGTTGAAAGAGAAGGTGGCGCGGCTGATGGCGAGGGAGGAGATTCTCCCGGCCCTGGGTCCGCAGGTGGTGGCGGGCACCTGGACGTTGGAGCGGGCGCTCTTCCATACCCGACTGCGTGCCCGCAAGAGCGCGCCTGACTACATGCGCTGCTTTCTTGATGACTATGCCCGGGAGCAGCGGCCCATTGCGCTCAGCCTCGTCGGTGGTGAACTCGTCCAGGGGAAGGTCGTGGAGAGCAGACCTTTCGACCTGACCTTCTGCCCCCGTGATAGCTCCGACGAAACCACCATCGTCAAGCACGACATCAAGTTCTTCTTCGATGCCACCCGCCGCAAGCACCTGCTCAAGGCCATCAAGTGGGGCACCGCCGAAACCGCGATCACCTCTGACCATCTTCGCCGCATCGGGGCCCGCACCGACATCAAAGCTCGCGTCCTCCTAGAGATGCAGGAGAGCGAAAAGGCCATCGAGTGGCAGACCCTGGAAGGCGACTGCATCCGCGGCCGCATCACCTGGTTCGGCCGCTACGAAGTCCAACTCCAGACCGCCAAAGGGGATGTCATCGTCATGCGCCACGCGGTGGCGGCGATTGCTTGATTCGATCTCACGTTCTTGATCATCGAGGAGCAGATAATTACTCTGCCGTGATAGACCGTTGGTCGGGGTTCCAAGACTAAATGGTTGACAGCCCGGGTTCCTGGTGGCAAAACGACCAAAACTTTCAAAACGAGGAAGGTCCCATGAAGATTAGAGTTGCTTGGATGACAAGTGTGGTTGCTGCCTGTTTTTGTATGAGTTGCTCGGGCGGAGTCCTGGATTTGAATGATATTGACGTCAATTCCTCCGGGGAGATTGCTTTCGGGGACGTTGACATTCAGTGGCATGTGGACCTGCCGGGTGAAGCGGTGGTGCCGGAATGTGAAACCCACGAGGATTGCCAGGGCAACGTTGGGGACTTGGATGCTTGCGAGATTGCGCTGTGCGACTCGGTGCAGCATGTCTGTGTGGTTGAAGCCCGCAAGAACTACACGCCGTGCGATGATGATGATGCGTGCACGTACGAGAGCTTCTGCCTGGATGGTATCTGTGGTGGTGGCTCCAACTACGAATGCACCGATGGCAACGAGTGTACCGATGATAGCTGCGACCCAGCGACGGGCTGCGCCTTCGTCAACAATGCAGTTGCCTGCGACGACGGCAACGAGTGCACCTCCGGGGATGTCTGTTCAGCAGGCATTTGCTTTGGCCAGCCCGGGGAGTGCCCTTGCGAGAGCAACCTGGATTGCCAGATGGTCGGCGGCGACCTCTGCTCCTACGACGAGATGGATTGCGTTGACGGTTTCTGCACCGTAACCGGTGCCGTCGACGTGCTCTGCGACAACAGCCAGGATGGGCAGTGCCTGAAGAACCTGTGCAACCCTGCCACGGGTGAATGTGAACTGGAGGAGCTTGGTGGGACCTGCTCCGACGGCTCAACCTGCACCGTGGGTGACGTTTGTCAGGCTGGGGACTGCCTGCCCGGGGCCAACAAGTGTGAGTGCGAAAGTGATATGGATTGTGCCGGCTTTGAGGATGGCAATCTGTGCAATGGGACGTTGGCGTGTATCGAGGGTCTTTGCGCCGCGGATCCGGCAACTTTAGTGGTCTGCTCTGACGATGGTCTGGGCCAGTGCGAAGTAAGCAAGTGCAATCCGGCCACCGGTGTTTGCGGTGTGGCGGGTAAGAGCGACGGTGTGGTCTGCGATGACGGTGACGCATGCACCGCTACCGATGTCTGCATCAATGGTCTTTGCCTCGGGTCCGCTGGGAGCTGCGACGATGGTAACGACTGCACTGAAGACACCTGCAGTGCCGATGGTGGGTGCCTCAACGCGCCGCTTTCTGATGTTGCTTGTGACGATGGCAATGCTTGCACCGGCGGGGATCTCTGTGTAGAGGGCGCCTGTGTTGGCGGCGAGAACGTTTGCGGTGACTGCGGCGACAGCGTTTGCGGCGAAGGCGAGTCCTGCGAGTCCTGCCCTGACGACTGCGGTCTGTGTGGCGATTGCTGCGCCATTCAAGAGGGCCCAGGGTGTGCCGACGAGGCCGTGCAGGCATGTACCTGCGCGCTTGATGCCTTCTGCTGCGAGTCGGTGTGGGATGATATCTGCATCGAAGAAGCGGTGGCGGAGTGTGGCCTGACGTGCGGCACTGAACCCGAATGTGGCGATAGCCTCTGCGACGAGAGCGAGAGCTGCGAGAGCTGCCCCGCCGATTGCGGCGAGTGCCCGGCCGGCTGCTGCGAGCCCGCAGAAGGCCCCGGCTGCGCCGACGGCGAAGTTCAGGTCTGCGTTTGCGAACTTGATGCCTACTGCTGTGAGACTGCCTGGGACGACATCTGCGTGGCCGAAGTCGAAGAGTATGGCTGTGGCGACTGTGGTGGTGCTGGCGGCTGCGGTGATGGCCTTTGCGTCGAGCCCGAAGCCTGTTTCAACTGCCCGGAGGACTGCGGTGTCTGTGCCAAGTGCGGCGATGGCGATTGCGGCCCACTGGAGAGCTGCGAAGCATGCCCCGAGGACTGTGGCGTCTGCCCGACTTGCGGTGATGCGAACTGTGACGACGACGAGGACTGCAAGTCCTGCCCCGGCGATTGCGGGGAGTGCTGCGGTAACGATTCCTGTGAGGCGCTCTACGGTGAGGACTGCGAGACCTGTGCGGCCGATTGCGGCGAGTGTCCGGATGCGTGCGGTGACGATGCTTGTGGTGAAGGCGAGAGTTGCGGCAATTGCCCCGCCGACTGCGGCGAATGTGAGGGGAGTTGCTGTATCCCCAACGCAACCCCCGGTTGCCAGGACCAATTGGTTCAGGAATGTGTCTGCGCCGTTGACCAGTTCTGCTGCTTGGTTTCCTGGGACGAGCTGTGTGCCGGTGAAGCCGATGAATGCGGCTCCTGCAACGGCGACTGCTGCAAGAATCACCCGGGCCCCGGCTGCATGGATGAGGAAATCGAAGCCTGTATCTGTGCTGCCGATGCCTTCTGCTGCGATGTCGCCTGGGACGGCCTTTGCGTGGCCGAAGTATCTGACCTTGAATGCGGCACCTGCGAAGTAGTGCCGGTGTGCGGCGACAACCAGTGCCATGGTGCGGAGGACTGTAAGTCCTGCCCTGCCGACTGCGGCGACTGCTGTGGCAATGGCGCCTGTGAGGCACTGCTGGGAGAAGATTGCGGCAACTGTCCCGGTGATTGCGGTGAGTGCCCAGCAGCTTGCGGCGACGGTGTTTGTGGTGATGACGAAAATTGCGTCAGTTGCCCGTCCGATTGTGGCAAATGCACCGGTAGTTGCTGTCTCTCAAACGGGACTGCGGGTTGCACCAATGCCAATGTCCAGGGTTGTGTCTGCGCTCAGGACCCCTACTGCTGCAACGTACAGTGGGACGGACTTTGCGCCAGTGAAGCGGATGAGTGTGGCTCCTGCGACGGCGATTGCTGCACGACCAACGGCAACGCCGGGTGTGAGGAGGAACCAATTGAAGCCTGTGTCTGCGCTGCCGACCCCTACTGCTGCAACGTCAACTGGGACAATCTCTGCGTCAACGAAGTGGAGTCCCTGGACTGCGGCACCTGCGAGGTGGCCAATGTCTGCGGCGACGGCGTTTGCGCCGAGGCCGAGACCTGCGGTTCCTGCCCCAACGATTGCGGGGAGTGTGCGGGTGGTTGCTGCGAGGCCCATGATGGCACCGGGTGCGATGACCTTGTGTGCGTAGATTTCATCTGTGAAATCGATGCCTATTGCTGCGAGGAGAGTTGGGACGACCTCTGTGCCACCGAGGCGGCCGACTACTGTCCGGTGTGTGACGGAGTCCTGCCGTTCTGCGGTGACGGGCAGTGTCTCCTTGGCGAGACTTGCGATACCTGTCCGCAGGATTGCGGCAAATGTCCCTTCTGCGGTGACGGTGAATGTGGCGATGATGAAGACTGCAAGAGCTGCGCTGCCGATTGTGGCGCCTGCGACAGCGACTGCTGCATCGTCCATGACGGGCAGGGTTGTGACGACGGGGATTGCACCGACATCGTCTGCGAGATGGACTCATATTGTTGCAACAACACCTGGGATAGTATCTGCGCCCAGGAGGCTGGGGCTCTCTGCCCGGTCTGTGGCGGTGATGTCCCGGTCTGCGGCGACAAGGTGTGTGGTTCCGGCGAGACCTGCTCCAACTGCCCGGGCGACTGCGGTGTCTGTCCGCCAGAGTGTGGCGATGCTGAGTGCAATGGGGACGAGGATTGTGTGTCGTGCGCCGAAGACTGCGGTGCTTGCCAGGGCAACTGCTGCGAGAGCAACGGCGGCGTCGGCTGCGAGACCCCATCCTGCCAGGATGCGGTCTGTGCCGCTGATGCCTGGTGTTGCAACAACGAGTGGGACAACATCTGCGCCGACGAGGCGGCGGAGCTGTGCATCGGCTGCATGGATGTTGGAAACTGCTGTGCCATCGACCACGGCACTGGCTGCGAGAACCAGGCCGTGCAGGATTGCGTCTGTGCCATTGATGCGTGGTGCTGCAACAACGCGTGGGACAATATCTGCGTGACCGAAGCTCAGAATGACTGTGGCGCCAACTGTGAGCTGGCCAATTTCTGTGGTGACCAGGTTTGCAGCGGTGACGAGGATTGCGTCAGCTGCGAAGTGGACTGCGGTGCCTGCTGCGGTGACGGTATCTGCGAAGCTGCTCTCGGCGAAGATTGCGGGACATGTGAGGCCGACTGCGGTGCCTGCTGCGGTGATGACGTTTGTGATGCCGATATGGGCGAAGACTGCGAGACCTGCGCTGCCGACTGCGGTGCCTGCCCCGTTGCTTCCACTTGTGCCGAGCGGTGCTCAGAGTTTGACGCGGACCTGGCCTGTCAGTGCGACAGCTTGTGCTTCAGCATCGGGGACTGCTGCCAGGATGTTTGCACAGAGTGCGCTGATTCGGACTTCCCCGATCAGTGCGGTGCAATTACCGATACCTGTAAATTCCGCTGTGGCGAATATGAATTTGGCAAGAACTGCCAGTGCGACTCCGTTTGCTTTGCGGCCAACGACTGTTGCGATGATGTTTGCGACAACTGCAGTGCCGATTATCCCCAGCAGTGCCCGTAGCTCTTTTGTGGCCCGTGGTGCTGTTCTCTGACCATCTCGCGGCCTTCAACCTGACTTAGCCCTTTGCCGGCTCAGGCTTTTGTGGTAAACCACGGACTCCATTTCGTGGACTGCTTCAGGAGGCAGGCGATGAATCATTGGATGTTGGCTGCCATGGCTACCGAGAATGCCCTCTTCATTGGTCTGCTTGCAGCGGTGGTAGTGATCGGCATCTTTGTGGTGCTGTGGTCTCGTCGGAAGGGGGAGAAGCAGCTGGCTGTGCCCCCCCGGGAAGAGCGAGATGATGCTGTTGCCACAGATGCTCCGGCCGTAGCACCGAAAGTTGCTACGGGCGAATTGCTGTCCACCGGTCGGACCATCTCGCAGGGGTTGGAGAAGACCCGCAAGCAGGGCTTTGTGGCCCGGCTCTCGGGGATCTTTCGCAAGGAACTCGACGTTGACATTGAGCAGCAGATAGAGGAGGTGCTCCTGACCTCTGACATCGGGGTCAAGACTGCGCAGAAGCTGCTGGCAGCCATCAAGGAGAAGTTGGACCGCAACGAACTCAAGGATGCTGCGGCAGTCTGGGGCTTGCTACGCAGCGAAGTGAAGACCCTGCTGCATTCCAATGAGGGGAGTGCGGGCTTGACGGTGACGGACCAGAGACCGTGGGTCATCGCCGTGGTTGGAGTCAACGGCACGGGCAAGACGACGACCATCGGCAAGCTGGCGGCGAAGTACCAGAAGGCCGGCAAGCGCGTCATGATGGTCGCTGCCGATACCTTTCGTGCCGCGGCCGTGGAGCAGCTGGCAATCTGGGCCAAACGTGCCGGTGCCGAGTTCCATCGCGGCGATGATGGACAGGACCCGGCGTCGGTGGCCTTTGATGGGATCAAGGCGGGCCTGGAGTCTGGAGTAGATGTCATTCTCATTGATACTGCCGGTCGTCTTCACACTCAGAAGAACCTCGTGGAAGAGCTTAAGAAGATCATTCGTGTCTGTGGCAAGGCCTGCGAAGGTTCTCCGCACGAAACGCTGCTGGTGCTTGACTCCACCACCGGCCAGAATGCGATCCAACAGGCGACGATCTTTGGTGGGGCTGTGGGAATCGAGGGCATCGTGCTGACGAAGCTTGATGGCACGGCCAAGGGCGGGGTGGTGATAGGCATTTGCGATCAGATGCAGATACCAGTGAGGTTCATCGGGGTGGGAGAACAAGTTGAGGATTTACTGCCCTTCGATGCCGATGCGTTCCTTGGCGGCCTCTTCGGTGATGAGGACGTCGAGGTCCTCTGAAGTCCCAGGGGCGGGCCGGCTTGACGCGCGCACGTGAGGCCACCAGGGAAATTGCTTGCGAATCGACCGGGAAGGGTTTAGCATAGTCGGCACAGTCTGTGGGGGATGAACGATGAGCAGGCGTTTGCTGACACTCTTGTTGGGACTGCTGCTTCTGGTGCCTGTTGCGGCGCAAGCGCAGGAAGGCATCGAGAAGGAAGCCCTGGAAGAGGAATACCACAAGAACATCAAGGTCTTTCAACGCAAACCCATCTTGAAAAAGCAGCGTGTCCAGGTGGGTGGCTTTGGTGCCTTGACCCTCAACCCCAGGATGGTGGGCAACTACGGTGCTGGTGGGGCTGTGGAATACCATATCAGCGAGTACTTCTCGGTCTCCGGGCAGTTTACTCAGGTCTGGTCTTTGCCTACGCCCTTCAAGGATGAGGTCGAGGATACCTTCGGTCTTTTTCCGGAGCGCACCGAGATGGGCTACGCAACCACTCTTCGCCTCGGTGTTACGCCGGTCTTCGGCAAGTTTGGAGCGGGCCTGGCGCCTTACTGGGATCTCTCTGCCTATCTGGGAGGGGGGATTACTCACACCGTGCTGTCCGACTTTGCCCCAACCATTGAGGCGGGACTCGGGCTGCGTTTCTTCCTCACTGAATGGCTGGCCGTTACTGGTGAGATCGTTGATATGATGTATTGGGAGGAATTTCAATCCGGTGCGACCCTGCTGCACAACTGGACCGGTAGAGCGGGCCTGGCCCTCTTCGTCCCCTTCTCCTTTTCCTATGGAGATAGCCAATGATGCGGAAGCTCGCGCTGCTAGCCCTGCTGTTGCTGTTGAGCCCCTCGGTCGAGGCGCTTGCTCAGGAGATGTCCAGTGCTCCGATGGTGCGTCACCGCATCACCTGGCGCACCGGCCGTTCCGAGTTGAAGCCCGGTCTGGGTTGGACCTTCAATGATCGCTATTTCCATAACGTCATCGTCAACCTGGGCTATGACTATCACCTCTTGGATTGGTTGGGTGTCGGGGCCAATGTAGGCTATGCATTCCCCATCAAGACCGGTTTTGCGGAGGACATTGAGACACAGAAAGATCAGGACGGGCTGAGCTTCCCCATCCCGGCCACCCATCTCGGTCTGCTTGCAGATGCCCACCTGGAGTTGGCTGACGGCGGCAAGGCAATGCTCTGGGGTCGGTTGGCAGTGGCCTATGACTTTCACTTGATTCTCGGCATTGGCGTTCTCCAGGTGAAATGGAATTCAGAGGCGGAGAATCGTCTCGATAGCACCGAACCTGCTTCGGGCATGAAGCTGTCACCGAAGGCGGGGGCTGGAATTCGTATCTTCCTGGACAAGGGCGTGGCCATCTCCTTCGACATCATCGACCACATGGCCTTCATGCACACTGCCGCCGCGGTCAACGCTGACAATACGTCATACACGTTTCCGGCGGAAGAGAAGTTCGTTCACAACATCGCCGGGATGCTCTCCTTTAGCCTTATGATGCCTTCGGAAACAACCTACGAGGACTAGCCATGGGTAGCCGCCTGTTCGGCCTCACGGTCCTGATGTTACTGCTGAGCCAGTCAGCACCGGTGCTGGCGAGCCACTATCCCATCGAGGTCGTGCCTTTTCTGGAGGCCGGTCATCGGGCTAAGCTGGCGGTGCTCAAGGTGGAAGATACGGAGGCATTGCTGCAGGCTCTGCTGACTCCCAAAGACCGAGAGTCGGCCTCCCGCAAGACGGGCATCGAAGTTGGGAAACTTGAGGAGTACTCTCGCCTATGCGACCTGTTGCGGGTGCGCGGCGTCGGCCCCAAAATGGCCCGGTTGCTGCTCCTGGCGGGCGTTTCCGGCATCGCCGGCCTGCGCGGACAGAGTGCGCCCGACCTGATGGTGAAGTTGCGCGCCACCAACCAGCAATATGGTGTTTCAGAGATACTGCCACAGGAAGATACCATCAAAGATTGGGTCCAACAGGCAGGGACACTTGACCTCATCCTCAAATAGACGTGGTTCATCCTTGACGTCGCCACGCTCCAAAGGCCGGCAGCCCACCCACAACAGTAGCAAACTGCGCTGGGCTGTGGTCGCGGTAGTCTGCTTCGGCCTGCTGATCGGTAGCTCCGCCATAGTCGGGGATTATCTCTGGTACAAAGCGGCGGGGCGTGTTGTCGCCTTCTTCGTCTACCTCGGGTGGATGGCTCTGATTCTGGCAGCAGCGGCAGGTATTGCGGGTCTGGCGGTGCGGATCTTCTTCCCTGGTTATGATTCCAGGCTGGCCCCTCGGCGGCCCTCCCGCAGCTCTCCGGAAGAAGATTTCCTGGAGATTCAACGCACCGGGGCAGCTTTTCAGCCACTGATGGTCTACTACTCCCTCTTTATGGTCGCAGCTACCGTGGGGGCCATGCTGGTTGCGCAGAACATCTCCAAAGGTGCGCTCTTTGCCTTCAAGGTGGTGCAGTTGGAGGCAATGTCACGGAGTGCTGACCCTGAGGAGCTGAAAAGCCTCTTTGTTGAGGTGCGTGAGCTGCAGCAGCCCGACGAGGTCGTGCGTTTCGTGCAGAAGCTCCCGCTCTTCTACGAGGACCGCCGGGAAACGGTGCGTGAAGCCGCTTATGCCACCACCGAGGTGATGGCCTATCGGATGAATTTGTCGGTGCACCTGTTGGTCAGGGAGGGGCAGCTCCTCGACAGTCGCTGGGAGCCCTCGTTGTTGACCTGGATGCATGAGGAGGTGGCGCCGGTTTTGCGGCATCTGGCAGAGCAGGGGGTGAGCCCGCGGCCGGCGATAGTCGCGGCCCTGGCCCGCCTCGCCCGGGGGGCCGATAATGATTTCTTCCTGCGCATTGTGCAGGACCCCACCGTTGACGATGTAACTTTCGCCCAGGCCGCCATCGGGCTGGGCAATCTGGCCCGGTTCGAATCAGCTGCGCCCCTCATCGCTGCTATTCTGGACCGCAAGGGGCCAGCACAGGCGCGCATCTTCTGGGCTCTGGAGCGGATTGCCAGTGCTCTGCAGAAGGATATTGCCGAAGAGGACCAGGACGAGCAGGTCTGGTCCATGGTGGAGCAACTGCTGGCCTTGCTGGACAGGCTGGATGATGGCGGCCTGTGTGGTACGGTTATGGCGGTCAAAGCCTTTCAGCACTCCCATGCCACCGGGCCTCTCCTGAAGCTATTCGATTCGGAGCGCGCCGCCATCACCTGTCCGCGCATCGAGCTGACGGAGCCGGTGGGGCCGCCCCAGGTCTATGTCAAGGAGGATCGCCTGAGATGGCTTCTGCTCAACGTTCTAGCGGAGGTCGGTGCTGGCAACGGGCAACTGCATCGGTGGCTCGGGCAGGCCTTGACCCGGCCCTACGACGAGCAAGTCATGCGGGGGCTCCGGCAGCTTCATGGGCAGCTTTCTAGGGAGCCCGACAATGGCTTCTGAGCCAGCAATGGCGCCACCAAAATCGCTTGCATCACCTCCGGCCACATGCTACATTGCGCCATACCATACTGGTGACCGGAGTCACCGTTTTGTCTAGCAGGAGGAGTGAACAATGGCTGACGCCCTCGGAATGATTGAAACGAAAGGCTTTGTGGCCATGGTGGAAGCGTCTGACGCAATGGTCAAGGCCGCCAAGGTTGAATTGGTCCACTATGAGAAGATTGGCGGCGGCTTCACCACCGCCATCGTGCGCGGCGACGTTGCTGCCGTTAAGGCAGCAGTTGAAGCTGGTGCCCGGCAGGCAGAGCGTGTGGGCGAGCTCGTTTCCGTCCACGTGATCCCGCGTCCGCACGCCAATGTCGATGCCGTGCTTCCGTTGGGACGGCGGTCGGACAACGGCTAGCATCAAGTATGCTCTTCCCGGTCGAGTCCACGAGGCGGGGGCTCGGCAGAACCTGTTGTTGCCTTCTGATTGGCGGGGGAAGCTATGCTTATGGGCAGGGTCGTGGGAACCGTCGTTGCCACGCGCAAAGAAGAAGAATTGGTCGGTCTGAAGTTCCTCCTGGTTAAGCAGGTGGATGTCGATCTCAACGAAACCGACAAGTTTGTGGTTGCAGCTGACGCGGTGGGAGCGGGCATGGGCGAGATTGTGCTTTTCGCCTCCGGTTCCTCAGCGCGGCAGACCGTGGCGACCAACAATCGGCCAGTGGATGCTACCATCATGGCCATTGTCGATTCCTACGACATCATGGGGAAACCGACCTACAACAAGTATGAAGAGGATCGCTCGGGCAAGTTTGACCCGGTGCAATAAGGGGTAGGCCATGCAGCTCGATGAGCCGAGAATCCAGGAAATTGTGGAGAAGGTACTTAGTGCTCTCCAGCAGCCCGGCGCGGGCTCCGGGGGGGCGCCGCAGCAGGTCTCACCGCAGACCCGACAAGGGCCGACGATTCTGATCCCGACCGCGGGTCGGTATGGCGTCTTTGGTGACGTGGACAATGCGGTGAAAAGCGCTCGGCTGGCCTTTGAACAGCTGCAGGTGATGTCCCTGGCGGAGCGGGACAAGATGATCGAGGCCTGCCGGGAGGTGTGTCGGCGCAACGTGATGGAGCTCTCCAGACAGACAGTGGAAGAGACGAAGATGGGGCGCGTCGAGGACAAGATCAACAAGAACCTCCTCGCCATCAACCACACGCCGGGCACTGAGAGCATGCGCCCGGAAGCCTGGAGCGGCGACAATGGTCTGACCATCATGGAGCGGGCTCCCTACGGTGTCATCGGCTCGATTACACCGACCACCAATGCCACTGAGACGATTATCTGCAATGCCATCGGCATGATCGCTGCTGGCAACTCGGTGGTTTTCAACACGCACCCCACTGCCAAAAACATTTCGAACCATCTCATCCGCATGCTCAACCAGGCCATCCTCTCGGTTGGGGGTCCGGAGAATCTGCTGACGGTGGTGGCTGAGCCGACCATTAAGTCTGCCAACCAGTTGATGGAACATCCGGACATCAATCTTCTCGTGGTCACCGGCGGCCCCGGCGTCGTTGATGTGGCCATGAGCAAGAAGAAGAAGGTGATTGCTGCAGGACCGGGAAACCCACCTGTGCTGGTGGACGAAACTGCGCATCTGGAGAGAGCCGCCCGTTCCATCGTCATGGGCGCCTCCCTTGACAACAACATTGTCTGCGTTGTCGAAAAAGAAATCATTGCGGTCAAGTCCATTGCCGACAAGCTCAAGCAGCATCTGGGCAATAGCGGTGCTTTTCTGCTTCGGGATTCCATGATCGGTCGCCTTGAGAAGACGGTCATCAGCAAGGGTGGTCCCAACAAGGACATGGTTGGCAAGGATGCTGCCTACATTTTGAAGGCCGCAGGCATCGATGTCACCGGTGACCCTCGGATCATCGTCCCCGAGGTTGACGAGGCCCACGACTTCGTGCAAATGGAGTTGCTTATGCCGGTGATTCCGTTGGTGCGGGTTGCTACCGCTGCCGAGGGCATCCAGATGTCGAAGCGGGTTGAGCACGGCTTCCGGCATACTGCGGTCATTCACTCGACCAACATCGACAATATGCATGCCATGGCGCGGCTCATGAACTGCTCCATTTTCGTCAAGAACGCGCCCTCCTGGGCCGGTCTTGGCATGGGTGGCGAGGGATACCCCTCCTTCACCATTGCCAGTCCCACCGGAGAAGGGCTTACCTACACCCGGCATTTTTCGCGGGAACGTCGGTGTGTCCTCAAGGACTACTTCCGGATCGTCTAGCGAGGGACTATGCACCCGGCCATCGGACTCATTGAAGTCTCCAGCATCGCCAGAGGAATGGTGGTCTCCGATGCTTGTGTGAAGAAAGCTACCGTGCAATTGCTGGAATCCCGACCGATATCCCCTGGCCGCTATATCACCCTTTTCTGGGGTGAGGTTGCCGAGGTCGATGAGGCCTATCGGGCAGGGCTTGAGAGTGCCGGGGAGACGTTGGTCGATGACCTCTTTCTTGCGGGCGCCCACCAGAGTCTGCTGGATTCTCTGCTGGGCTTGTCCCGGGTGCCAGGGGTTGATTCTCTAGGTATTATTGAGACCTTCTCGGTGGCCTCAACGCTGCTCTCAG
>ERZ890953.712-NODE-712-length-18292-cov-7.906509_pt1 | contig 18292 bp, 11 predicted proteins | sample MGYA00521264_ERZ890953 | MGnify/ENA primary metagenome ERZ890953 (study PRJEB32303, sample SAMEA104408629) | aquatic metagenome | biome: Brackish water; feature: Chemocline; material: water | place: Baltic Sea | collected 2014-10-26T21:54:00 | depth 200 m ...
CTGCCCCGGCGGCGCCCTCCGCGCCTCCCCCCAGGCCCGCCACGCCGCGGGCTCCCGAGCCCATGCGACCTCGCATGGTGGGTGCACGCAGCCCTGACGAGACGGGCATGCTCGAGATGGTGCCCTTGAGCTCCGATGGATCGGGCGACAGCCCCGTCGACGATCCTTCGGCCACCGCCTTCTTCGCGATCCCCGCGCCGCGGGCCGAGCCCGGCCGGCCTTCGGCGCCTGCGCCACGCGCCCCCGCGCCCCCGCCGCCGTCCCCTGCAGGTTCGCCCCCCATGGGAGGCATCCAGGGGCCCAGCGCAGGAATTCGCGGCCCAGCCCCGGCGGGTCCGCCCCCGGCGCCTATGGGTGGCATCCAGGGCCCCACGGCCTCTGGAGCGGTGGGCACTCCCTTCCAGGCCTCCCAGCCCCCGCCCAGCGCCCCCCAGAAGGAGAAGCGCGTCTCGTCGTTCAGGGTCTATGCCCTGGTCATGGCCGTCTTCGTGCTGGGCTGCACCGCCGTTGTGCTGGCGGTGTGGTTCGGCCAGATGCGCGACAAGCCCTCTTCCGAGCCCACCACCACCACCACCACCGCGGTGGCGGACGCTCCGGTGCGCCAGCCCAAGGCTGCCAAGGACACGGGCGAAGAACCCGAGCCCGAGCCGCAGCCCAGGCGCACCACCACGCGCAAGGCCACCACCACCGCGCCTGCTGCGCCGGCCGCGCCCAAGTCCAACCCTGGCACCCTCACGGTCAAGATGACGGATCAGACCTTCTTGACCACCATCGAGGTCACATGCCCCAGCGGCATGCGCCAGCGTGCGGCCATCAGCCCGGGCGGCAGCGCCACCGTCTCGAACGTGCCCAACGAGACCTGCGTGCTGCACTTCAAGGGCGGCGCCCCCGCCCGCTTCTCGCCCGTCTCGGGCGGTCAGTCTTTGTCCTGCTATATCCAGGGTACTACCGCGGTCTGCAAGTAGCCCCGCCTCCTCCCGGCCCCTTCGGAGTCCCGTCCATGATGCCGAGAATCCTCCTCGTCCTCTCCCTCCTGCTGTGGTCGCTGCCTGCCCTGGCCGACACGGAAGCTTCCCCCCTGTGGTCCGACCGCGCGGTGGCCCACAAGAAGTCCGATGATGGCGGCGGCGGCGGTGAGGTGTCCGCCGAAGAGGCGGAGCGTCTGGCCGAAGAAGAGCGCAAGAAGAAGGACAAGATGGCCCGCGTCATCGTGCTGCGCTGGTCCGACACCGAGACGGACTACCTGGACGAGAGCGTCCACCGGGTGGTGCGCAGCCGCATCGACCGCTCCGACGCCCTGTTCTTCCCCGAGGTCGACCTCTACCAGAACGGGCGCAAGCTCAAGGACAAGACCGTGGTGCCGGCCATGCAGCCCGCCCTGGTCCCCGACGCCAACATCCAGCCCGTGCTCGACGCCATCTCCCAGATCGAGGGCGTCGGCTACGGCCAGCTGCAGCCCCACGAGTGGGGCCTCAAGGCCCAGGAGCTCAAGCAGATGGTCGAGCTGCTGTGGTTCGTGGACCGCCTCGAGCTGCGCGAGCCTCTGTTCCTGCTCTACACCCAGATCGGGCGGGCGGCCGAGAACCAGAACCTCCCCACCCCGCCGTTCTTCGAGCAGATCGGCAACCAGCCCGTCAACTACTACTGGTACCTGGCGGCCTGCCTGGCCCAGCAAGAGCCCGGCCTGATGTCCAAGGTCACCGACCAGGAGCTGCTGGCCACCCTGAACTACTACCTGGACCAGCTGCAGCGCGGCGCCTACCCCACCATCAAGGTCGATCTCGAGCTGGACGACAGCTGGGACAGCGACGCCTTCGCCGACACCTACGAGCTGCTCTTCAACGGCCTGCCCGTGGAGCCCGACGAGAACGCTCAGGTGCCCGTGTTCCTCGGCCGCACCGACATCTACCTCAAGCGCCTCGACACCGGCCACGGCCTGTCTGAGCGCCTCGAGGTCACCAAGCTCGACGACAAGTTCTACCCGGTCATGCAGAACGCCCGGAAGCGCATGGGCATCGACTTCATCGACCAGCTCTTCCTGCACCCCAACGAGTGCAGCCCCGAGCTCGACGGCGACATCCTCAACTACCTGTCCATCTACGCCAAGCTGCACGCCAAGTCCGAGATCTACATCGCGGTGCCCCAGTACGGGAACCCCAACAAGACCTGGATCTGGCGCTATGACCGCAAGGTGGCCAACCTGTCCCTGGTGGGTGGCGCCGGTGACGGCTTCCCCGTGCGCTTCGCCTTCCTGGTCTCGAGTGGCATCGTCTACAACAGCGCCATCCCCAGCTTCGACGAGGAGGTCACCCAGTCCGAGGCCGAGTCGATGTACATCGATGTCCGCAACCATGTGGACATCGAGACCGCCGCCGGTGAGCTGCCCATCAACTTCGAGCTGCGCGGCCACTACAACCGCCTGATGGTCAACGTGGGCTTCGAGACCGCCTTCAACCTGGCCGACACCACCGAGGGCTGGGTCGAGTACTACCAGTTCGGCAAGAACAACGACTCCACCGTGGGCCTCACCGGCTGTCGCTACATCGACACCGGGACGGTCGATGAGGACGGCAACGCCATCTGGGACTGGGACTGCAGCGGCGAGATCTACGAGGTCTACAACCAGCGCAAGCTCAACCGGAACCTCTACTTCGGGTCCGCCGTGGTGCTGGGTCGGGACGCGGGCCTGGGCTTCGGGCCGCGCATCGGCTTCCGCGTGGGCTGGAAGAACATCCCCCACGGCATCCAGCCCACCCTGAACCTGGGCTGGGCCCTGCAGTCTCCCGCGCCTGAGGGCGGTGAGCGCGTGCGGCCCTTGATCGACATCGACCTGCGGGGTGGCATGCTCGTCGCCAACGGCCGCAGCCTGTCCATCCCCGACGGCGAGACCTACAAGATCTACCCGGTGTTCGGCATGACCGTCGGCGTTGGGCTCACCTTCTGATCGGGGTCGACGTGCCCGCGAAGCCGCTCCTGGCAGCGCTGCTGTTGCTCGCCCTGCCGGGTGCGGCCAGCGCCAGCCGCGTGCAGTGGCTCGGGCCGCTCCCCCCCCAGGCCGAGCTCGAGCAGGTGGAGCGCACCACAGGGCCCGCCAGCCACCAGGACGTCAGCGCCTTGGCCTGGCCCAGAGAACCTCGGGCCTTGTCCCTGGCGGAGCAGGCGCAGGGTGATCTCGGCGTGGTGATGGCGGACTGCCGGGCCCGCTGGGGGGCCTTCGACGTGGAGCGGGACATCGCTTGGAGCCTGGGCGAGGCCGCGGCCGGGGTGGGCATGCTCGCCGAACAGGCCGCGCGCGACCAGCTGTACAGCTCGCTGCTGCTGCAGGGGGCGGCGGTGTACTGGGCCTGGTCCCCACAGGAGCGCGAGCGCGCCCAGGCTGCCGAGAGCTACCTGGTCGAGCTCGACGGCGAGCGCCTGCTGCAGCCCTGGGCCGACGCCGTGGCGCTGTCCCCGGAGCGCCAGCCCTCCCGCCAGGATCTCCCCGACCAGGCCAGCTACCAGGCCTTCGTGGATCAACGTGAGCGCCTGCTGGGCAGGCGCGGCGCTGTGCTGGCGCCCCTGGGCTTGCCCGCGGGCGCGGTGCTGATGGTGGACGGCGTTCCGGCGGGCCAGGTGGAGAACATCGATCTGCTGCCGGGTCGCCATCGTGTGCATGTGCTGCTGGGAGATGCCGTCTCCGCGCCCGTGATCCTGGACCTGGTGCCGGGCCAGCGCCTGGAGCTCCAGGGCCTGGTCAGCGTGGCCGACCTCGAGCGCGCCACCGAGCGTGTGCTCACGGGCAACCTGCTCGACGTGCCTCAGCCGGTCAAGGACCGGGTGGACGCCCTGCGCGCTCAGGACCCGGACGACCCCTTCTACCTGGGCGTCTGGAGTGGGCGTGGCAGCCCTCAGGTCTACCTGCTCGAGGGCCCCGAGCCCTGGAAGCTGGGTGAGTACGAGCCTGGCGTGAGCGTGCTGGTGGACCTCGGCCTGGGCGCGGGCTTGCTGGGCAGCACCGCCTTCGCGGAGTCCGACGGCGTCGACCCTCACGGCGCAGCGGCCACCATCATCGACCTGGGGGCCGAGCTGGTCTGGAGGCGCTGGGCCGGCTTGTTCGAGCTGGCCATTCACGACGCCACGGGCCGGGCAGGCATCGAGTACGGCGACGTGGCCACCCACACCAACATGGTCGCGAGTTCTTTCGGACGGATCACCCTGGCGCCAGGCTTCTACGTGTTGCGGCTGCGGCCCCGGCGGCCGAGCTTCGTGGTGGCTATGCCGGTGGGCCTCATGACCCCGGCTCACGGCGGCATAGGCGCGCAGGTGTGGTTCGGCTTCCCCCTCGGCCGCACCACCTGGCTGCGGGTGGGGGCCGACTGGTTCAAGGGCAACGAGCTGCCAGCCTGGCAGGAGCTGGATGGGGGCAACGACACCCTCAGCGGCTTCTCGCTGCGGGTGGGCATCGCTCAGAAGGTTCGCTGACCTCGCACCTCACGGCGCGGCCGCTGGGCGCATCGCCGAGGTCGACGGTACGCTGGCGTCGCGGTACAGGCCCAGACGGGTCCGTACTCGGGAGTCCTGCATGTCTGCCTTCGTCCTCGCCCTCGTCTCCACCATCGCCTCTGCCGAACCCCTCGCGTGGGCCTGGCAGCCCGGCCAGGTGGTCAACTACCACGCCGAGGTCACGCGCGAACGCGACGATGGCGACTGGCACCAGGCCGTGGCCAACCTCGAGGCGCGCGCCCACCAGACCAACCTCGCCGTGGACCTCAGCTGCCGGGTGGTCGAGGTCCTGTCCAAGGGCTGGGCCCTGGAGTGTGGGTTCCACAACGTGGAGATCTCGGGGACGGCGCTGGGCGACGAACAGGCCAAGCTCAACGCCATCTTCGACGAGTACGAGGGCTTCTTGAACCAGGCCGCGGGCACCTTCCAGATGTCTCTCAAGGGCCGCATCAAGAGCTTCGACATCCGCACCTTCGAGTCCCGCAGCGAGCGCGAGAGCCAGGTCATCGACGCCATGCGCATGTTGATGGTGCTGCCTTTCGGCCAGCTCGAGCTCGAGCTGCCCAAGGCTGGAGACGACAAGGGCAAGCCCTGGAAGCAGGGCGGATCGCCGCTCATCACCCAGCTGCGCACCTCCTACGGCACCGCGGGCGCGGTGATCATCAAGCACAGCGTGGAGTCCAGCGAGGGCGGCGAGGTGGCCATCGCCACGGATGGTCGCGGCACGGTGGCCTACGGCTTGTCTGTGGAGTCCGACGGCACCAAGACCATCGCGGTGGATCTGGCGGGCCATGCGGTCTTCGACCAGACCGCGGGTGTCTTGGTCAGCCGGGAGTCCATGGTGGTGGGGCGCTTCACCGCTGGCGCCGCCTACTCGAGCCCCACCGACCACTTCCGTGAGGTGGCCAGCTTGCAACGCATCGAAGCCATCCCGGAGCGGGCCGAGCCCTCCGCCGAGCCGGCTGAGCCCGCCGCCGAGCCAACAGAGCCCGTCGCCGAGCCGGCTGCGGACTGAGCACAGGGCGACCGTCGATCGGGCCCGTTGGGGCTCCCGCCTACAGCCCCACCACCACCGCGTGGCCCCAGGGACCGTCCACAGGCAGATCGTCACGGTCGGTGCTCGAGAAGCCCGAGGCGCTGCCGTAGTAGACGAAGGAGTCCAGCGAGAAGCTGCCGTCGTAGTAGCTGTTGATCACAAGGTCGGGCCAGCCGTCCTGGTCCACATCGGCGGCCTGGGCTCGGAAGGCCCCCTCGGTGGCGATCCCGGTCAGGTCGCTGCTGGAGTAGCCCGAGGAGGTGCCCTGGTAGAGGTAGGAGCTGAAGCTGTAGGTGGAGCCTGAGTAGTACTGGGCGAAGAACAGCTCGTCCCAGCCATCCAGGTCGAGATCCTCAGCCACCACGCCCCGGGCTCCGTAGGTGGTCAGGCCCGTGCGGTCGCCGGCGCTGTACCCACCGGAGTTGCCCCAGTAGACGTAGCTGGTGCTGGCGTAGCTCGAGCCCGAGTAGTAGCTGGCGAAGACCAGGTCGGTGTAGCCGTCGCCGTCCAGATCGCCCGCGTCGATGTCCCAGGCGCCGTAGGTGTACAGGGCGTCGTAGTTGGTGCTGTCGGGGCCGGTGGACGAGCCCCAGTACACGTAGGAATAGGTCCCGTAGCTCGAGCCCGAGTAGTAGCAGGCGAAGGCCAGGTCCAGCCAGCCGTCGCCGTTGAGGTCCAGCACCTCGACGTCCACGGCGCCCGTGGTGTACAGGCCGGTGAGATCGGCGGTGGAGTAGCCCGAGGCCGACCCCCAGTAGATGTACGAGTTCAGGACGTGGCTGCTGCCCGAGTAGTACTGGGCGAAGATCAGCTCCTCCCAGCCGTCGCCGTCCAGGTCGGCGATCTCGAGATCATAGGCACCGTAGGTCTGCAGCTCGGTGCGGTCCGCGTCGTCGTAGCCCGAGGCCGAGCCCCAGTAGATCATGGAGGTGCTGGCGTAGCTGGTGCCGTAGTGGCTGGCGAAGACCAGATCCGTGTAGCCGTCGCCGTTCAGGTCCGAGCTGGCCACCTTGATGACCCCCTCGGTGTTCAGGACGCTGCGATCGCTGGTGGAGTAGCCGGCCGCCGAGCCCCAGTAGACATAGGAATCGACCAGGCGGGTGGTTCCGTCGTAGTAGCCACCCAGCGCGATGTCCAGGTAGCCGTCATCGTCGAGATCTTCGACCAGGGCCGAGAGGGGACCGACGCCCTCCAGGGTGACCCCGTAGCTGGCCGCGAAGCCGTAGCCGGTGCCGAAGAACGCGCGGCTGTTGGTGCTCCATGTGCTGTCGGAGCGGTAGCTGGGGAAGAGCAGGTCCGGCCGCCCGTCGCAGTTCAGATCGGTGCAGAGGTCGTTGCCGTCGCAGTCCTGGTCCACCCCGTCGAAGGGCACCTCGGTGGTGGTGGAGCCTGGGTAGGCGGTGGGATCGTCGTCGTGGCAGTCGGCGCTGTCACTCACGGTCCCGCTGGGCTGGCTGCAGGTGACCTGGGCGCTGCTGGCGTCGCCGTAGCCGTCGCCGTCCAGGTCGTCGTACCAGGTGTCGCCGTCGGTGGGGTCGTCGTCCACCGCGCCGTCGCAGTCGTTGTCCACGCCGTCGCAGAGCTCGGCGGCGCCGGGGTTGGAACCCGCGTCGCTGTCGTCGCAGTCGGTCCCGTCGGGGACCGACCCGCTGGGCTGGTCGCAGGCTCGGGTGGCTGTGCCGGCGCTTCCGTAGCCGTCGGCGTCGGCGTCGGTGTACCAGGTGCCGCTGTCGATGGCGTCGGCCTCGTCCACGTCGCCGTCGCAGTCGTTGTCGGCGCCGTCACAGCGCTCGTCGTTGCCCGGCCAGGCGTCGTCGTCGGTGTCATCGCAGTCGCTGGAGTCGGCCACCCAGCCGCTGGGTTGGTCGCAGGCCACGGTGCTGTAGGCGCTCGAGCCGTAGCCGTCGTTGTCGGCGTCGGCGTACCAGGCGCTGCCCCCCAGGACGCCAGCGTCGTCGTCGTCGGTCAGCCCATCACAGTCATCGTCTTCGCCGTTGCAGATCTCGGAGGCGCCGGGGTTCGTGGCGGCGTCGCCGTCATCGCAGTCGCTGGAGTCGGCCACCGACCCGCTGGGCTGGCTGCAGGCCTGGACGCTGTCGCCGGCGTCGCCGTAGCCGTCGCCGTCTGCGTCGCCATACCAGGTGTCGGCGTCCACGGGGTTGTCGTCCACGTCGCCGTCGCAGTCCTCGTCCGCGCCGTCACAGTGCTCGTCGGCGCCCGGGTGGATGTCGTCATCGCCGTCGTCGCAGTCCGAGGCGTCGGAGGCGTAGCCGCTGGGTTGGTCGCAGGCGACGGTGGTGGCTGCGGCGTCCCCATAGCCGTCGCGGTCTCCGTCGCGGAACCAGGTGGCCGCATCCGCCGCGTCGGGCTCGTCCACGGCCCCGTCGCAGTCGTCGTCCGTCTCGTTGCAGACCTCGGTGGCCCCGGGGTTGACGGTGGCCGCGCCGTCGTCGCAGTCCTCGGTGGCGGCCGCGCCATCCGGGACGTAGCCGCTGGGTGCGGTGCAGGCTTCGGTTGCGTCGCTGGCGTCGCCGTAGCCGTCGCCGTCGCGATCAGCCCAGAACGTGTCGGTCACCCCCTCGTCCACGTCACCGTCGCAGTCGTCGTCCACGCCGTCGCAGTCCTCGGCCCCCGCCGGGTGGACCCCGGCGTCGGCGTCGTCGCAGTCGGTGGCGTAGGCGATGGAGACGTAGCCCCTGGGCTGGTCGCAGGCCTGGGTGGTGGTGAGCGGATCACCGTATGCGTCGCCGTCGGCGTCGGCGTACCAGGTCGCCACATCGACGGCGTCGTCTTCGTCCACGTCGCCGTCGCAGTCGTTGTCCGCGCCGTCGCAGCGCTCGACGCCGTCGAGGTTGATGGCCGCGTCGGTGTCGTCGCAGTCCTCGCAGGCTGCCCAGCCGTCGCCGTCCAGGTCGGCGTAGCCGGTGGAGCCGTCGCAGTTGTAGTCGGTGGGGTCGGTGCAGTCCTCTTCGCTGGCGCCGGGGTTGATGGCCGGGTCGGCGTCATCGCAGTCGCCGGCCAGGGCGCTGGCGCCGCTGGGCTGATCACAGGCCTGGGTGGTGGCCGAGTCGTCACCGTAGCCGTCGGCGTCGGCATCCAGGTACCAGGTGGCGAGATCCGCCACGGGGCTGTCCTGGTCATCCGTGAGGGCGTCGCAGTCGTCGTCGTAGCCGTTGCAGCGCTCGTCGGCACCGGGGTGGATGTCCGAGTTGGCGTCGTCGCAGTCGGTCCCGTCCTCCACCCATCCGGCCGCGGGCTCACAGTCGAAGGTGGTGGTGGTGGGATCACCGTAGGCGTCGCCGTCGGCGTCCTGGTACCAGGTGGCCTCGAGCTCCTCGTCGACAAAGCCGTCGCAGTCATCGTCGGCGTCGTTGCAGAGCTCGGGGGCGTGGGGGTGGACCCTCGAGCTGCTGTCGTCGCAGTCACCGGCGCTCGCCACCCAGCCGTCGCCGGGGTCGCAGCTCTCGAGGGTGCGCTCGGCGGAGCCGAAGCCATCGCCGTCGGCGTCGGCGTACCACAGCTCCTGCAGATCTTCGTCGATCAGCTCGTCGCAGTCGTTGTCCAGCCCATCGCAGCGCTCGGCCGCCTCGGGGTGGACCTCGGCGTTGTCGTCGTCGCAGTCCGTGGCGCGCGGGCCGTCCACGGTCCCCGGCGGTTGCTCGCAGGCCTTCGATGGCGCGTCGATGTTCCCCCAGCCGTCGGCATCGGCGTCGGCGTACCAGGTGCCCAGCAGCCCCTCGTCCACCTCATCATCGCAGTCGTTGTCCACGCCGTCGCAGGCCTCATCGGCGCCGGGATGGATGGCAGCGTCGCTGTCGTCGCAGTCCTCGTCCGCGCTGAAGCCGTCGCCGTCGGCGTCCACCGGAACCGGGCCGGTGTCGTCGGTAGAGGGCTGGGTGTCGTCGGGCTTGTCGGGGGTACGGCAGGCCAGCAGGGCGAAGAGAAGGATGGCAGGGGTCATGGTTCGATCCTCGGGCCGAGTGTAGCACCCCTGGGCCCAAGCCCCGAAGGGGGTGTCGAACGGGGTGTCAACACTTCGACGATCCGTCCGTCAGTTCGACGATCCTGAACGGACAAACGCCCGCTTTCGACTGGCACCGGTCTTGCGTTGTGCTCTGGCGACCCCAGCAGGAGGCCGCCATGAGCCTGGCCCACCAGCAGCAGCAGAGCAAGCAACGGCAACAGCAGGTCGTCCACTGGGAGCCCAGCCTCCAGCAGGTCCCAGCGCGCTCGGCCACCGAGGAGCCCGACTTCGACGAGCGCTACGCCAGCGCCGGCAACAGCGAGCGCGCCGCCCTGGCCGGCTTGGAGGGGGAAGGGCAGGCGGTGGCACCGCCGCCGCCGTTGGGGAGCATGGACGCCTGCCGGGAGGCCGCCGCTGCTGAGGGGCCTCCCATCGCTGCTGCGGACCTCGGCGTCGTCCTCCAGCAGACCGAGGACTTCGTCTTGTCCCTGGGAGAGCAGGCCGTAGATCGCATGGCGCACTTCGAGGATGCCAGCAACCGCTGGTACCACTTCGGAGGCGGCCAGGAGCAGTACCTGAGCGAGAAGGCCTTGTATGTGCGGGACGTGCGCCTGTACCAGGCCCTTGGGCTGCGCGCGCGAGCCGACGGCGCCGTGGTCGAGAGCGTGCGGCGCCTGGTGGACGAGGCCCTGCTCGAGGCTGGTGCCACCCGCGCCCTGCTGTTGGGGGGCGGCCTCGCGGGGCAGGACGAGCAGGGGGGGCTGATGTGGGACGCGGAGGACATGGAGCGCGACCTGGCGCTTGTGGACGAGGCGTTCGCCACGACGGGCTTTGGGGCGATGGAGGGGGTCCTGCTGGCCGACATCGAGGAGACCCCCGGGGACCTGATGGCGCAGCTCGAGGTGCAGAGCCACGGGATGAGCGCCGCCATCGCCGAGATGCGGGCCCGGGCGGTCGCCATCGAGGCCGCCGGCGTCGCCGAGCGGAAGCAGGACATCGAGAAGGTCATCGCCGTCTGCGACAAGCTCGGTGAGGTGATGCGGCTGTGCGCCGCGGGCTACCGGCTGGGGAAGGGGATGACCAACGGCGAGAGCGACGAGGTCAAGGAGAGCGTCCTCGATCTGGTGAGCGAGCCCCACAAGGTCGTCGGGTTCGTCGCGAGGGTGGCCTACGAGGACGAGCTGCACATGCTGGCGGGCGAGCTGTCAGCCCTGACCTCCTCCGAGGAGGCCTGGGGAGAGCTGGCCCGCGCCGAGCACATTCGCAAGGATCTGGGGGAGTACACCCTGGCGGTCCACGCCATCGACGGGCACGAGCAGGACGCCCGCCGCCGACGCGACGACTACGTGGTCGGGCTGGGCAACCTGGGGCGGACCATGGGGTTGGCGGCGGCGATGCAGGGCCAGGCGCTGCAGGGAGACGTGGGCCAGGCCATGGAGAACCTGGCACGGATCCACGCCACCCATCGCAGCCTCGTCGGGGTCGAGGGTCCCCTGCAGGCCGCCATGGATCGCAGCGTCACCACCATGGACGTGATCGGCGCGGCCTCCCGCGCCCGGCCCGAGCAGGCCTGGCTCATCACGCTGCGGCAGCAGCTCAGCGGCCCTGCGGAGCTGTACCGCAGCGTCCATCACGGTCTCGAGTCCTCCCAGCACGAGGTCTCCGCCCGGCGGGGGGAGCTCGAGGTCATCTCTGGTCGCTTCGGCGACATCATCCAGCGGCAGCGCCGCTGAGGAGGATCCATGAACGCGCGACACCTCATCATCACCCTGCTTGCGCTGACTGGCTGCGCGACCCCGGTGCCCGACGACGCCATCGTGGACGTCGATGAGCTCCGGGATCACCCGAACCATCCCTGTGCGCCGCTGCTGCCCGACCGGGAGGGGGCGCGGCACTCCGGGTACGACAAGGCCATCGCCTGCAGCCTGGAACACTGCCTGGGGCGGGTCGAGGAGATGGACCCCGGGCGCGACGCCAGGCAACTCCATCACCTCTGCCTGGACGATCTGCCCGGGGTGGGTGGATCGCTGGAGGGCTGTTGGCTCTCTGCCTGCGAGCGCCTGCTGCCCACGGTGCCCGGGATCGCCTACAAGGTGAGCTCGACGACCGCCGGGCTCCTCGAGACGGAGGCCTGGACCGGGCCGATCTCGGGGTCCAGTGACCTGTTGGCGGACATCCTGGCCCTGGGTTCGAAGACCAGCTGCGGGGAGGTGCTCCGCCTCGCCGCGGTGCTGGAGACCATGGCCGTGGAGGGTCAGGCCCTGCCTTGGGATCTCGCCGCGGCCAGATCCGCGTTGCAGCTGGCCCGCTGGCACCACGCGAGCTGCCCTGGCCATCGCGGGTCTTTCACCGAGGTGCTCTACCTCGTCCCGCCCGACATCCTGGAGCAGCTTCGTCGCGAGGACGCCGCCGCTGGCCGGTGATCCCGCTAGCTGCTGATCTCCTTGACCTCGTCGTAGAAGTCGCCGAAGTGTACGCGGCTGACCTGCTTGCCCATCTTGACCAGCTCGCGGGCCACCGCCTGGACGGCGTGCTTCATGCCCACCGACTCGCCGTCGCGGGCTGCGAGGATCGCGGCGTTGATGGCTGAGTTGACGATGGAACCGCCGGCCAGCGTGAACTGCTTGGCGAGGTTCTCGAGGTCCAGGTCGTCGCCCCGTGGGGTGTCTTCGGGGAAGGCTCGCTGCCACAGCTGGGAGCGCTCGGCTGCGGTGGGCATGGGGAACTCGATGACCGCGCCGAAGCGGCGCAGGAAGGCCTCGTCGATGTTCTCTTGCAGGTTGGTGGTCAGGATGGCGCAGCCCTCGAAGACCTCCAGCCTCTGCAGCAGGAAGCTGACCTCCTGGTTTGCGAAGCGGTCCTGGGCCTGCTTGACCTCGCCGCGGGAGCCGAACAGGGCGTCGGCTTCGTCGAACAGGATGATGGCGGTGCCGCCTTCGGCCGCGTCGAAGATCTCGCGCAGGTTCTTCTCGGTCTCACCCACCCAGCGAGAGATGACGGAGCTCAAGTCCACGCGGAACAGGTCGAGGCCCAGGGCGCCAGCGATGACCTCGGCGGCCATGGTCTTTCCGGTGCCGGGGCCGCCGGAGAACAGGGCCTTGATGCCGTAGCCGCGACTTCGGATCTTGGACATGCCCCAGTGGTGGAAGACCATCTCCTGGTGGGCCAGGTAGTCGATGAGGTGCTGTAGCTGGCCCTTGGTCTTGACCGGCAGGATCAGGTCGTCCAGGTTGAAGGACGGCACGATGTGCAGCGCCAGCCCTCGGAACTCCGGGCGTGACTCCTCGCGTGCGGCGGCCCACAAGGCGTCGGCATCGGGCTCCTCTCCGCCGCTCTCGGCCAGGGCTCGGTCGAGGATGCGGGGGATGGTGGTGCCGCCCACCGAGTAGAAGCGCTCGGCCATCTCGTCGGCCCTGGTGAGGGCCCAGTCGCGGGAGCCGAAGGCGGCGGTCCAGGCTTCGTGGCGCTCGGGGAGGCTCGAGCGGTGCACCTGCACGGTGATGGAGGGGCGCTCGCCCCCCAGCAGGGCGCCGACGGCGCGGCGGTCCGAGCCGCCCACGAGCACAGGGTAGGGGAGCTGAGCCACGGCAGCTCCCAGGGCCATCATCTGGTTGCGGACCGTGGGGTCTTCCTGGCTGGCGATCACGTTGACCATGTAGGGCACGGCGCGGTTCAGGCGCAGCTCGCGCAGCAGGTCGTAGGGCTGCTCGAGGTAGTCCTTGCAGCGCTCGAGGTCCACCCGCACCAGGGGGCGGCCCATGCGCCGGGCCACGGCCATGGCCACGCCCTCGCGGGCGCCGATGGTGGAGCCGACCACCACCAGGGTGATGGGCTTGTGGAAGCCTGGAGCCAGCTCGTCGACGCGCTTGCGCGTACCGGCCGGGATGAAGGGCTCGTGCTCGGTGCTCAAGGGGCTGAAGCCCATGGAGGCCGGCAGCTCCTGCTCCTCGAGCAGCCAGTGCAGGAAGCGCTGGGAGGGGTGCAGTCGCCGAGCCGTGTGGGTCTCGACGCCGTCCTGCGGGTGCAGCAGCAGCAGCCGGTACCGCATCAGGGGCGAAGAGCCCATGAGCCGGGAGAGCAGCGAGAGGCGGGCCCGTCGGTCGCGGCGCAGCACGCGGGTGGCCAGATCGACGGTGAGGTAGGACTGGTTGAGGTTGTCGTTGAGGTAGGCGAAGACGCGGGCGTAGCCGGCGCTGATCTCCGGGGCGAGGGCCAGCAGCACCAGGTCGATCTCATCGCCGTCCAGGCCGAAGGCGTCTCGCAGCCGGCCGATGCGGCCGCCCGGGTTGTCCCGCAGCGCCAGGCTGGCCCCCAGGGCCGACTCGAGGCCGTCGTCCATGACCGGGAAGTCGATCTCGCCGTGTTCCCGTAGCAGGGCGTCGACCTCGGTCTCCTCGATGACCGAGCCCCAGTAGCTGGCCTTTTTCTTCATGGTGCTGCGCTGGCGCTGCCGGCGCACGGCGCGCATCAGCAGCAGATCGGTGCGCCTCAGCCGGCGGGTCAGCTCTTCGAAGACGGTGGCCACCTGGGACTCCTGCGGGGCTGGGGGTGGGGGTGGGGCTCGCCCATCCTTCTCGGCGTCCGATCGTGCCGCAGCGGCGGGCGGACGTAAAGTCCGTCCCTGCATCCAGGGCCGTGGTTGGCGGCCGGTGACCCGCTCAGAACCCGCCCTTGATGTCGCCCGCGCGGTCGTGGCGGGTGCGATCTTGTTCGTCCATCACGTCGACGCAGGCCGAGGACAGCTTGTCGATGATGTCCAGGTGGGTCAGCCCCTGGCCCTGCAGCGCCTGGTAGCCAGCGGAGGGGTCGGGGGAGCGCTCGTTCGCACCCTCACCCGGGTTGGCCGGGGCGTCGGGCGCGGTGGGCAGGTCCTTGACGTCGGAGCCCGCGAAGGCCGAGCCGGCTTCGGTGCCGCCGGTGGCGGCGCGGTGCAGCACCATACCCTCGACCGCGCGGGCCGCTTGTTCCTCGGCGTCGTTGCCGTGGTGGGAGCCGGCGCCGCCGCTGACCTGCTGGTGGAAGCGTTCGTGGGCGTAGAGCGCCTGGGACTCCGGGGTGGAGGGATCGAAGTCGTCGCCGACGATGATGTTCGAGTCGACGGTCATGGCGCGTGCGCCCAGGGCCTTGAGCGCGCGCGTGGCGAGGGGGCCTTCCCAGACCTCGCCGCCGCCGGGCATCGCGCGTCGAGAGAGGGGGGCGCGAGACGAGCGAGCCGCCAGCCTCGAGACCACGCTGTCGCCGGGTGTGGACTTTCCGTCTGCCATCGGACCCTCCGGGTAGCCCATCATAGCCCGCGCCGAGGGTACCTGGAAGCGTGAGCTAGCCTTCGCCCTCTTCCTCCTCCTCTTCTTCCTCTTCTTCCCACCACGGAGTGGTGTGCAGCTCGACCTTGATGCCGCGGAGGGGGCGGGCCGTGTGGGTGAAGCGCTCGATCTCGCGCGCCGCCTTCAGATCGGCGCTGCGCTCGCACTCGGGGCAGCCTTCGCCCTCGTCCACGCCGTCGGTGGCCTGCGGGCCCAGCGCCGCCTCTGCTTGTGCGCCGGCCTCGTCGGGGTGCAGGCCCAGCCCGTGGGGGACGGCCTCGATGGCCTTGTGCTCGGTGTCCATGGCGCGCTCCAACAGGCGTGCGCCGCGGGCGAGATCGCCTCTGCACAAGGCCTCGATGGCCTGGCGGTATTCCTTGGCCACGGCGGCCCAGCGCTCGGGTTCCGGTGACCAGACCCCGGGTTCGCGCCACGCGGCGTCGCGCCACCACTTGTCTTTCTGCTGAAGCAGCACGGATTCCTGGATCTGGACCTGGCGGATCTTCTGCAGCCTGTCGGCGATCAGCGAGAGGAGGTCGTCACGGCGGCCGCTGGCGCGCTGCAGGCGCTGCTCGAGCTCGCGGTTGCCCAGGCCCTTGGCCATGGCCTGGAGCAGATCGGCCTGGCTCCCTGGGCCCTTTCCATCGCCTGCGCGGCCACTGCCTTTCGGCTTGCGGCGGCTGTTGGTGCGCTTGGTCTGAGTGGCCATGAGTCCACTCTATCCCCTCTGGCGGAGGCTTTCAGGCAGAGGCCGGCGAGCGCCCTTGCATTTGCCCCACGAGCCTGCGAAGGTGGCACGTCCCCATCGGTCCACCACCCCTGGAGCAGCCCTGTCCGATCGTTTCCGCAGGCTCGACAGGCCGGTCATCGGCGGCAACCTTCACGGGCTCCCGGAGATGGTCCTTCGGCTTCACGCCCGCACCGAGCGAGCCGTTCACGAGCCGCCCTTCGAGCGGTGGGAACCGCGCCAGTTCATCGAGACCAGCACCCGCTCTCCCCGGCGCCTGGCTCGCACCGAGCCCAACGCCCCGCAGCTCATCCGGGTGGTCAAGACCCCCTACGCCTTGTCGCCGGGCTGGGCCCGCCGCAAGCAGGTGCGTGAGGCGCGTGAACGATTGGAGCGCTACGTCCGCGAAGACGCTCTGACCATCGTGCGCGAAGCCACGGATCGTCCGCCGTTTTCCTCGCCTGCCCTGCTTCGCCCACGCGGAAGTTATCCCCTTGTCCCACGCGGCCTCGCGGCGCGTTACGCCTCAGGGTGCCTTGGTGACGGAGAAGCTGAATGAGCGGTGGTACGATGGACGAGCGCCCAGCGCACGGCCCAATGAGCGGCCGGAACGTCATCGGAGAGGTGACGGAGTCCATCCAGCGCTTCCTGCTCGACGGCTGGGATGTCTCCGACGCCACCCCGCGTATCGAGGAAGACCTCAAGTACGTCCCCAAGGACCGCGAAGAGGTCATCTACGTCTACATGTACCGAGTGGTGCAGAACACGGCGCTGCAGAACCGCAAGCGCTTCCGCGTGGCGCCCATCCTCACCGGTGATGTCGAGAACGGCGCCCCGGTGTACTACCACCGGCCCCCGCTGATCCTCGATCTCTTCTACTTGATCACCGCCCACGCGCGCTTCCGCTCCGACGCTGAGCGCCTGCTGGGCTGGACCATCCTGCGCCTGCACGAGGCCACCCACCTCATCTACCGTCCCCGGCGCTTCGACCTCCCCGAGGGCCGCTCGGTGGACTCCCTGGGGCGCGACTACGACCCCACCGCCATCGATGGTGACGAAGAGCTGTTCATGGAGAAGGTCTCCATGGCGCTCGTGGACGATCTCACGGTGCCCGACGGCATCAACATGTTCACCATCATGGAGGCGCCCTTCCGCCCGTTCCTCACCTATCGGGCCAGGATCGCCTTGGATGGTCCCCTCTACGCCGGCAGCGGCGGAACCAGCATCAAGATGCCTCATGCGTTGCAGTCGGCGCCTCCCCGCGCCGAGGGCCGCCTGAACGAGTCCCCTTCCGGTCGGATCAAGGGCGGTACGCCCTCGCCTCCGGCCATGTCCCAGCCGGGGCCGAAAGGCCACGGTCATCGTCGCTTGAGCGACATTTCAGAAAGTGAGGAGTGAGGTCTACGATGGAATACCACACCCCAGGAGTCTATATTCGTGAGGTCGACAGCGGTGCCAAGCCCATCGCGTCCGTTCCCACGTCCGTTCCCGGCTTCATCGGTCTGTTCCCGTACAAGCCGCCCGTAGACGCGATCGCGATCACGGGCAGCGATGGTACCAAGGAGCTCGCCGGCAAGATCGTTCCCCAGCTGATGGACGACAAGGGAGCCATCAAGGGCGATGCGGCGGAAGCCAGCACGGCCCTGACTCAGGCCTTCCAGTTCAAGCGCAGCCAGGTCCGCGACATCAAGGCGCTCTTCGAGCTCCACGGTGCCCCCAGGTCCGGCGCCAAGGCCCCGAAGTTCGAGGCCGGTGGCAAGGGCAAGGTCAAGATCTCCTGGGAAGAGCAGACCCTCGAAGTCAGCGAGACCATCGTCGACGTCAAGGGTAAGGTCGTCTCCGGTTCCGACCAGGCCGTCGAGGATCTCCTCAACGCCGTCTTCGACACCTTCGCCCTGGCCAGCCGGGCCGCGCAGCCCAAGACCGCAGCCGACGTGCTGGGTGTCTACGGCTACGAGTTCAAGGCCGCCCGTGGTGCCGCCATGCGCTCCGAGTACTCGGTGCCGCCCGTGGCCGTCACCAACAAGGCCGAGTTCTTCCGCTGGCTGCAGAGCTTCTTCGCCCAGTACCTCATCGAGACGGTGCCGGTGGAAGAGCTCATCGGTCAGACCTTCGAGGACATGGACGACGCGGCCGACGCCGTGTTCGAGGCGCTGTCCAGCAACGAGGACCTGCAGAAGCAGTTCCGTGACTGGCTGTCCGAGCCCTCCGTGTTCAACTTCGTCGCGGCCATCAACGGCTTCTTCGATAACGGCGGCGGCAAGGCGTATGTCTACATGATGGGCGTCCAGAACCTGATGTGCTCCATCCGCGAGAACCAGGCCGACAAGCTCGGCCTGTATGCCTTCGACGACGTCGATGACATGGCGCTGATGGTGGCCCCAGGCCTCGAGGACTTCCAGCAGAAGGAGATGCTCGAGCTCTGTGAGACCCGCAAGGATCGCTTCGCCATCCTCGACGGTCCCATGGTCTCCGCTGGCGACATGGACATCCCCGCGTCCGACAAGGGCTACGGCGCCATCTACGTGCCCTGGTTCAAGATCACCAAGCCCAGCTGGTTCAACGGCAAGCAGGACCACCTGCAGGTCAAGGGCCCCAACCGCCGCAAGCTGCAGAAGACCACCAGCAACGAGCTGTACGTGCCGCCCTCGGGCCACGTCGCAGGTCTGTATGCTCGCGTCGACGGCGAGCGCGGCGTGCACAAGGCTCCGGCCAACGAGCTGGTCCTCGGCATCACCGGCCTGACCCAGAACATCAACCGCATCGAGCAGGGTCAGTAC
>ERZ890953.720-NODE-720-length-18136-cov-5.814225_pt1 | contig 18136 bp, 21 predicted proteins | sample MGYA00521264_ERZ890953 | MGnify/ENA primary metagenome ERZ890953 (study PRJEB32303, sample SAMEA104408629) | aquatic metagenome | biome: Brackish water; feature: Chemocline; material: water | place: Baltic Sea | collected 2014-10-26T21:54:00 | depth 200 m ...
ACCTAAAAATCAAAATTGGTTTGTTGATATCAATGAGATTGACGCGCATCTAAAGCCGATCAGCTATTTGATTAAAAAAGTTATCCCTAGAAATAGCATCGGAATGATTTATGGCGCGTCAGGAAGCGGCAAAACATTTACAGTTATATCATTAATGATGGCCATAGCAGGGGCGTTGCCTGATTGGTTTGGTTACAAAGTAAGGCAAGGCAAGGTGGCTTACCTGGCTGGCGAGGGATACGCAGGGATATTGCCCCGCATAAAAGGCTTTATGCTTGACAACAAAATATCAAAAGCGGATCTATTAGTCAGTACAAGCGGTTGTGATTTTAATACAGAAGAAGGGTATGCAAAAATAGTCAATAGCTTAGCTGAAAAGTCGTTCACACCGGATGTTATCGTTGTCGATACGCTAAACCGATTCATGGTTGGCGATGAAAACAGCGCAAAGGATGTGCGCTCAATGCTGGATTACTGCGATAGATTGCAGCGCAAATACAATTGCACCATCATATTAATCCATCACACCGGAGTTGGCGAGACTGCACAAACAAGGGCAAGGGGTTCATCAGCGTTACGCGGCGCGTTTGATTTTATGTTCCTCGTCGCGCAAGGCGAAAGCGGTCACACAATAGAACACTATAAAGCCAAAGACTCAGAATTGATTGATAAAATGCACTTCGAGCTTGCCAGTATTGATCTGCCGGGGTTATTTGATGAGGATGGAGAGCAAGTTACAACCGCAGTTTGCAGGCAGGCCGAAGCGCCAGAGGCAAGCGAGTCAGGAAGCGAAACAAAATACAGCGTTAAATCTATTCTAAAGCAATTTAAAAACGCATGGCGAGATTGTGGTCGAGAATTTAATGGCGAGTATCCGTTTTTATCACGCAGCGGTTACAAGGACTATTTAGCTACAAAAGAAGGCGTGACAGAAAAAGCGTCGTCAAGATACCTTGCCCCAACTGGGAGGCTAATCCAGCCATTGTTGGTTGGCCAATACATTGAAGCGACTCAGCACGGCTGGATTATGATTAAGCCCGAGGATATATCTATAGCTAACCTTTCGGGTATCTAACTTTAACATCCATAACCCTGTCCAGCATTGCGACTGCTTCAGGGTTTTTTATTGTCCCGTCTTGCACCAGCTCGGCTATGATTTTCCATAGCACGTCTATTTGGTCTGTCGTGCGTGGGTATTGCTTTTCTCGTAGTCGCCTATAATCACTCTCTAAATTGACGATCATAGGTTCACCTCCACGGTTGCTGGCATATATTCGACGTGCTTTAGCATGATTTTAGCCGTGATATCCGGTCTATCTGGCACTATAGTTAGCTCGCCATCATTGATAATTCCAGACTTTGGCTTGCCTGGGTAATAAATCCTGAACCGAGTGCCAGCTGCAATGTTTGATATTGTGCTGCCGTCAATGGTAATGGCTTGCTGTCGCTTTGGGATAACCTCACCATTAGCAAAATAAACCTCGCGTATGTCTTGCTCGAATTTAGCAACCTCTACCCAATTGTCTGGATCAATAACTCGGGTTGCCTTTGCTTTTATGTTTCCGTTTCGATCAACTTTTATAAACATATATTAACTCAATATTGATTGCGCCAAGAAATCAGCGTCATTTATTGTCATTACATAAGAGTAATTAACAGGATTACCTAAGCCAATGTACTGTGTGAATTGTATGTTCACTCGCAGCGTGTAATCATCCCCCAGCTCTGACGCGGTTGGTGACACAGTGCCTGACAAGCTAAATGCAATAGGCGTGTTATCAGCATAACCTGATAATAAGTCCTGCGTGTCGATCACCGTGTACCCGCCAGAATCGACCCTGACAAGATCAATAGATAGCGCCGTCGGAGTTATAAATCCAATGGGGTCAAAAAATGCAATTGCATCTGTGTCAATCGTCAGTGATCCATCACACTCGCAATTGCTTGATTTTGCAAAGTGGATGTGGAATATATTATTACCAAGATGCGAATTATTATCAACCATTGGCGTGCTCCATGCAGCCATTGCCCGTGTTGCACTCAGATCGATTAAGCCCGTGGTTTTGTTTGTTATTGCGCCTTCTGCCAGGTGTAATGCCTCAATAGTCGCATCAGCTATTTTCGCGCCTGTGATGTTAGCGTCGGCGATATTGGCAGTCTCAATGGTTGCGGTAGCTATTTTTGCGCCTGTGATCGTTGCATCAACGATTTTCGCAGCCGTGATAACCGCGTCTTTAATCGCTGCCTCATTAACTACCGCAGTCCCTAGCTGCGCTTCGCCGGTGATAACAGCCGATCCAGCAACCAATTGACCTGCTCCGATAGTCTGCGCGATGACTTTGCCGCCATCAATAAACGCATCACCATTGCCTAAAGACAGCAGGTTACCGCCCTTGTAGGTTGCTATAATCACGCCACCTGTTGCTAATGCCGTGACAATGTTTGTGGTGGTTGATAGCGTTGTGGCCTCTGGCTCGCTGTAGACAAACATTGTGCCAGTTGTCCAGACACCTGACCCTGAACTAATCGCCCATGTTGATTGATTTGGGTGATCAGTTCTATAGCCTGTGCCAGCATCCCAGCTTAATGTGTCGCCGCTTGGCGAGAAATTGAAGCCGTCAAATTTATACTCAACAAGCGGAACGTCATCGGCAACGCTTAACCCAGTAGTTGTGTATTCACTCGACAGATTAAGCTCGCCCAGTGTTTTGCCAAATTGATCATAAGCCGCGCACTTGAAAAAGATATCAACGCCAGCAGCAAGCGGAAATGTTACATTCGGGCTTGCACCATCATAGACAAGATTGCCGCTTGACGGCGTGAATCCGGTTGTGCCGTCGGCGTAGATTTGATATCCAGCGATGTCGCTTTCACCAGCAGACACTATGTCTATGATGATCATCTCGTAACCGTCTGTGATCGTTGCGCTTGGTGCCGCAGGGCTTGGATTGGTCACATTAAGCGTGTTAGCTGTTGACTTTTGTAGCCCGGCATCGCGGCAATAAAGCTTAAATTGCACGTTTCGCGTTGCTGCGCCAAAGTCCTCGCGGTTCATAGCGTTTGTATAGACAAAAACAAACACGTCACGCGCTATGATATAAGTGTTTTTAAGCGTGGTTCCGGTCGAGTCGTAAACTTCAAGAACAAAGTCTTTCAGCGTCACGCCAATGATATCTTCGTTTGCTGCCGGATTTTCCCATATTAACCCAACGTCGGTGGTGTCAAACTGTGTCGTGGTTACACCGTTTTGCACCTGAAAATTTATCGGCGCGTTTAATGATGACGTGCTGACACTGTCTAGCGTGATATCAACCGTTTCGTTGGTCGATTTCGCGCCATTGATGTTTAGGGCAAAAACCTCTATGTGGTACTCGCCAACCGGGGCGTTATCGATAACGTATTGAGTCGGCTTAATGCCGGTAACGGTTTCAATATTGTTACTGTTGCGCGTGTAAGTCAGTCCATATTCAATGGCGTTGCCGTCGGTTGGATCAGTCCAGTCCACCCTGATTCTACGCCTTGTTGACCCTGCATCGTGGTATTGTTCCTCAGTTGCAGACAGGCTTTGAACTGGCAATTGAGTCGCCAGATTGCGCTTTGTGTAAACGTCAGCGGGCAGAGTGTAGCCTGTTTCTATAGCATCATATTTTGTTGCATCGTAAAACATGCCTGATATTTCGTACTGCCCTTCACCCGTGTCCGTGATTGAGATAACACGGAATTGGCGCGGCTTTAGCGTTGCGTGTTTTAAAATCAGGCTTGATCCGACAAAAGCGGGGTCTGCGTATGTGCCACTGATAACGCTTGTACTCATATCGCTTTCAGATATAACAACACTATTTATTGTCTCGCCGTCTGCGCCGTAATAATCAACTGTGTAAGTTTCTGCGTCGAGAACAACGGCTTTATCTAGCGTTATTTGTGACCCGTTTGACGCTATAACTTTTGCACTTAATATAGCTTCAGCGTAATCCTCGTCTTGAACTTCTATAACAGAAAACGGCTCTATATTCATGCGGTTCAAGCCGACGCGGAATGTTACTGTGTCAGTCTGATTTAATTCAGTGTGTAACAACCATCTTGCTTGGCGCAAAGCCTGCCCTTGGCTGGTAACTCCAAGCAACGTAACTTCGCGCTCATTAAAGCCGTAGGTCTCGATATTTGTTTCATCTTCTGCCGTGACAATATCTTGCAGAAAGTTATCACCAGGGTTGTTGTACGCGACATTGATTGAGTTGAAGCGCACAGCTAAGGCGCTGCCAGCGTAGTTAAACTCACCACCAACAACATCGTTATTTGTAATAAGATCGGTGACGCTCTCAGGTCTGTCTTGAAATATACGCAACATGCCGCCGTATTGTGCAACCGTTGCCCGCGCTGTGCTGGCGATGAGCTGCACGACGTTAAATAATTTGTCGCGGCTTGCTATCTGGCCGTTAAATGTGAACCTCGGCTCTGTTCCGCTATCGCCATCATCGACCAGCTCATCACAATACACAGCAGCATCATAAAATGAGTATTTATCAATGCTGGTTTCATCTATGCCAGCGCCGTATCTAGTGTTTGTCAATAGATCGTACAGACACCAAATTGGGTTACTGCTAAACTGTTTGATGACGTCAAACGTGCCGCCCCATACCCCAGTATAGATTTTAGTCACCGGATTATAGTTGTCCGGCACTTGCATTTTGATACCGTCAACATCATAGCCACGTCGAGGAATCCTTCCCCCGGTCGACTCAGCATCAGCAAAAATACCAACCAAGGCCGTATCGTCATATGACAACTTGACCTCTGTCACTTCGGTAAATGATGCTACGTTGGTCACATCGCCGATAGACGACAGGTTTGCATTAGCACTTGTTCGCCTTATTTTAAATCCCCATGCCGCTGGCGGCGGGATTGTTGGCGCTTCGACCCTGATCGACTTGAAATAAGGCGTCATTGTCTTGCCGGATATGGTGTCGGTCTGAACCTGCACATATGGATCAGACACAGACTCTCGCACATCGATAGCGATACTAACAGAGTGTCCGTTTATATCGCCGTTTGATTTGTTTTGATTGAACAGCGAATCAACGCCGTATGTGATGATAACAGAGTCAACTCCTGTGCTAGTAACATCCCGCGCCACTGGTGAAGCGTCTGTCACTTCAACGCCAACTGATTGTTCTGCCGTCACCGAATCAAACCCAGCTATGTGCGTTTGAGTGCTTGCGCCAGTTCTGACAGCATAATCAGCGCCAGTGAAGTTGGTGATGTTGTTATCATCAAAGTAAACATCAGTTACACCGGCTATCTCACCCTCTGAAATAACCTCAAGTAGTTTGATTGTTTGCTTAGCAAACAGGTTGTTGGGTTGCTCAACTGCTGCACGGCCACCGCCTTTGCCGCCTTTACCACCTTTCTCACCTTCTATTATCATGATGGGCTACTCGTTTTCTCGGTTGAAAGTTGGGTTGCGATAACAATTGATGAGCATCGACAATGACCATAGACAATCGGCACTGGCGCGCCCTGCACTTGCTGATTTACTGCGCCATCAAAAAATGTGCCAGGGTTATTTTCAGATGTGTTACTGTTTGGTGCGTCAGCATCAGCAGATGGCGACAACATGTTACTGATCGCTGAAATTGCTAGATTAATGACTATACTGACCACTATTTTAGCTGCTATTGCGTAGAAGCTGCCACCACCCACCACCGCAGCAAACACAGCAAACGCAGCCGGAGCCTCACCCTCGATATCTCGTATTACATGAATATCATTATCACCAAATTGCATCATTGCCGTTTCTTCGGTGACTGGTTTCAGATCGTTAAAACCCTTTCCAGACAGTATTATTGCTTCGTCTAAATATGATTTTACAGCCTTTTTCCCGTACTGATATAGATACCCTTGCAGCTCTGTGATGTTTGACACATTAGCCACAACCTTAGATCGCCCGACTATTTCAGCAAGCTCGCCATATACATAGATATTATTCACCGCAATACCTCGCTGCGCCGCGTATAAATGAGCGCAATTTACCGATTGAATAATAGGCCGATAGCTTGTTCTCAAACTGGTTCAATACTCTGGTTTGATCAATCATAACAGCCCCGTGGTCATAGTCAGATTGCATCTTCATCAGCAGCATATCGCCAGGCTCCGCTTGTGACAATGGTATTTGCTCAAAGCCAAAATCAGCAAGGTTTGTCAGATATGGCTGATAGGTTATACCGTTGCCCCGGTTATATACATCCACATCAGGATAATCTTGCAATATGATACCACGATTCTGATAGTAATAATCTCGTATTAACGTATAGCAATCATTGACGTAGTAGCAGAATTTCCGACCGAGTAAATCGGCATTGCGCGATTGTGGGAACCATAACAGATCACTCACGGCCTCCCCATCGGTTGCTGATATGCCCCACGGGATTCCGGTTTGTCGTTGATGCTGAAAGTCAGAGTAGCTTGGCGTTCGCAAGTCATAGCCGTGCTGAACAGCGACGCCTATCTGATAAACATGGCTGTGCAATAAGGCTTCTGGCTGGTTCATGAGGTACTGCGCTGGATCGATTTTAAACGCTTTGTCTGGCGTATCTGATATATTGTCAACCCGCACAACATCAGCCCCAACCACCAGCGCCACGGCCTCGTCAGGATATGCTGACAACACTATATCGCGCCATTGTTGCAACTGTTGATTAGATAAGCACACGGGTTTTTGCAACACCGGGGAAGTCCTTTTTAACAATTAACCTGCGCGGGATCTTTGTTGTCTCAAGATCCATCTCAGATACCAGCACAAACGAGATTATTTGCCTATTATGAGCCTTTTTCTGATTGATAATATATTTCTCAATCGGCAAATAGACTGTGGTATCAGGGTCTGTGCCGTCATCAAGATTGGTTCTAAACACTCGCTGCCGCGTCACCTTTCCACCAACCATGTCGCCAAAGCTGACCACCGTTGCCTGTATCAGTTTATTAATGTTTGATACTGTGATTGTCGGCTGTGGCGGCGCTGAATCGCCAACACGATGTTCTACACCATCAATCATGATCGGAAACGGTGTATAGGTCAGGCTGTCATAAACAACCGACCCAAGATTCTCTTTTGTCGTCGCTGTAAGCCTGAATATGCCGCCACCCAAAGCCGTCAAATCCAGTGTATACAGATCAACAATGGCAGGCAGTACGCTTGCGTGTTGCAGCTCGCTAAGCGTTGTCATATATCAAATACCTGTGTTAATGTCGCGGATATACTAAAGAGCTGTGACGTGATGAATTTTAACGAGTAGCTTTCAATCTTAAATTTTAGCGTAGATGCAGACTGCGGCGGCTGCCAAGTAAAATTGCCAGCCACGTCACCCTCTATCGCGTCAATGATAGTGTCTCTTTCTGTTTCATCAACTCCACGCCACTCGACTTGCCACACCTGTGCAACAGCATTAATGCCGCCTGGCCTGCGTTGCTCATAGCCGTTGCCAAACTTGACTGTGACAACATTGGCGCTTATCGTTGCCGTTGACTCTATTGATAGTTGAGATTGTAGCGGCAAATCGGCCATATTACCCCCTCCTGCTTGACAGCATATTTCCAGCTCTCATTTGATTTCTTAGCTCGCTTGTGACCACTGATTTTATCACACTAACGACTTTGCTTGATACGTCATTGCCCTGCTCTGCGCTGCCGCCATCTACATTTACCGTGGTGATGATATTAACGCCACCTCCAGCTCCTCCGGGCACGATTGTTCCAGCGGTGTTGGGGATAAATAACTCAGGGCCACGTTCTCCGACGACCGATACTTTACCCATTGGCGGCCTTCCACCATCAGCAAAAAATCCACCAAACAGGCTCGATAAAAATCCACCACCACTACTTGACAGCGAGCTTGGCGGCCCTACAAACCCGGCGGCCGATTCTTGCCCGCTTCTCGCAAAACTAGAAAGACCACCATTAATTAGGCCAACTAGCGGATCTGTCACGCTGCTTTTAATTTGCATACGCGCAATATCTTTCAAAACGCTGCTGGCGAAAGTCTTGAAGTTAAACTCGCCAGATGCCAATTGATCTGCAAGCGTGTCACCCCAGCCCTGAACTGCTTTAGATAGGTTATTAAATGCCTCAACGCCTTTCGTGTCTATTTCTTCGAAAAATAACTCATATTCAGGCTTTACAGCAGTTAGCGTCTTAAACTCATCTTGCAGCTTTGTCATTCCCTCTTGCCATTCTTTAGTTGCAATAAATGCAGAATCAGCACCGGAAACCCAAAGCTCTTGAGCGTCTAAATTCTTTCTTATCTGTTGCTCAGACGTGTTCATTGATTCGCGCAATGATTTAAACGCGTCGGCCTGCTCCTCTGCCGCCGTTTTAGTTTTGCCAGAAACGCTACCCGCATTTATTGCTGGCATTTTTAATATTGTTTCTTTTAGCGCCTGCGGCGTGTCAATTCTCCCGTTTTTGCGCTGAAAATTTACGGCTTTCACGGCTGAAATTGTATCCAGCTCTGTGCGCTGCTCATCGATACGCATCTGCAATGCGTCGATTGAGTTTTTTAACGACTCCTTCGGCGCATCAAAAAAAGCCTTATCATATAGCGCCTTCAGTCGCTGCATTTCACGCAAATTTTGTTCTAGCTGCTCGCCAAGACTTGATTCTTTTAGCCCAAGCGCCTGTCCTGCTGTGTCTAAAAACTCGCCGACTGCCGCTGTTGCCGAGCCTATGTCGTGTATAAATGTTGCAAGCTCGGTGATAGTCTCTGCAATGCTTCCCGCGTTTTTTGTAAATGCGTCGGCCAGATCAATCAAGTGTGGCGTAAACGCGAGCGCAGCTTCCACGCCTTTTACTCTAAGAACCTCCATGAGTGCCGACAGCTTATCGTTTGCTGTTTCAGCTTCTCTTATTAAACTCTCTTTTAATACAGCACCAAGAGCATGAACCTGGTCTGCATATGATTTTAATCCGGCAGCACCGCCAGTTGATACAGCGGCAAAAACCTTTCCGCCTTCCTCGCCAAACAACTGCATTGCAAGCGACGTTCTGACCGATTGATCTTTGATTCCGCCCAGCTTGTCAATAACCTCATCAAACAAAACAGAGTTTGACTTTATTTGCCCTCCGCTGTCCTTGAATGATATCTGCATTTGATCTAGCGCAGCTTTTGCAGCGCCAGAATTTCGCGAAAAGTCACCCATGTTTTTACTAAAAACAAGAAGTGTTTTATCAACAGCCCCTTGTGTCAAGCCGTATTTGTCAAGCGCAAAGCGAAGCTCTTGCACCCGATCAGTTGAAAGCCCTGTATTAGTTGCAGCTTTGCCAATCGCGTCTGCGTAATCTAATGATGATTTAGTCGCAAACAAAAGCCCGCCAGCCATTGCTGTCGCGCCAATAGCAAGCCCTCGCATTGATGACGCAAAGCCAGACACTTTCTTTCCTGCATCTTCGGCAGCAGAAGAAAACGACTTAATGTCAGATTTGGCTTTTTTAACACCAGTCTGGAATTGAGACGTGTTAGCTTTAATATCGACTGTTAATGATGATAGTGATTTTGCCGCCATATTATACTCTACTTATTAAGTGTCCGAGTTGAGCTTCTAACAGCTTCCTAACATTCTTTTTCTTCGGTGTGAACGATGGCATAAAATCCTCGTGAGTGAATTTTTGCTTGCTGTTGATATTAGCTATCAAAGAGCTTTGTATTGCAACTCGCAAATCATCCCGCCACTCACCATATGGATTACATTTATAGTAAGCCCATTCGTCCTGCAATTCCAATCTCGAGTGAGTTTCAAGCAACTCCATTCTTGTCTTGCCAATCCTGTGAGCAAGACAAAACAAGAACTTTTCATAGTCGCTTTCAGCTACTTTTTTTCATTTTCTTCCACGCTCTCTGTTGTCTGTGTAAACCCGTTCAGCTCAAGACAATGGTCGATCAGCTTTAACGCTTCGTCACGCGACATCTCATCCGGCGCTAGCCCATCAAACAGCGACGCTTCGACAAGCCTTAGCGTCCAGTCCGATGTATTGTCATCGCTTGGCGCTCCAAGCTCTATTGATTTACGCGCCGACAGCTCGCGCAAAGTAACAGTGCAAAGAGGCAAATTAACAACTTTAGTTCTCAGCATGATTAAGCCTCAGTGATTGACCCGGTGACTTCTAGCGTAACTGATGCTTTAATCACATCGTCAACAGCGGCGGACACTGAAAAACCAGAAACGAAAGCAGAGAATGACCAAGTTGTGGTGCCAGAATCGGTGAAAATGATCTTAAAGTTTCGTGCCTCGCCATCGGCTTTTGCTGTTCTAAGCAATGCATGTTTGACGTTGGTCGGGATATAATTGATTTCAAGCGTAATACTGCCTTCATCCTGCAAGCCGACCCGCTTTTCTTTTGCTGTCGAAGCCAAATCTGTAACGTCAATGATTGCCGCTGATCCACCGGGGCCAGAAATTGAACTGATTTCGGGGATTATGGCAAACACCTCTGTGCCGCCGCCGTCGCCCATTTGAAAATCAATGCCTTGTGATTGTAGCGCGTTTGAACTCATGTTTTATGCTCCATAATGAATTGATATAGAAATTTTTGTCGAGTAAAGCTTTGTGCTGCTTTCGTATGTGTCGCGCTCAAACTCTACATATCCGATGCCATCAAATGCAGTTATAACATCTTGTGCAAGCGAATTAACTGATAATACGCTAGTATGATAGCAAGATATTAAAACCGACGCTTGTGATATTGTTGCAGAGCCTTTCAATATGTTCTCTGGCGTAGCACTCGTCTTAATGTATGTTACAAATGGCGAGTCCGTGTCTTCTGGCGCCAACACTGGATATATTTTAGAGCCAACTATTGCCGTAACGCCCGCGTCGCCTGATAACGTATCATAAACTGTTTGCAGTATGCTCATGCTTTAGACTTCGCAATAGTTTTGTCAATGTGAGATTGTATTTTATCATAGATTGCGTCAACAACAGAATCCTCGTTATCTTGCAATGCATTCGCCAAGAATGGCTCAGGCGCTTGTCTGGATGTGCCGTACTCCATCATGGATCCGTAAAACCCGTCTGTGCTCGGCCCAACCCTTGCGATGACATGATCGTCATAAGCTTTAGCCTGCGTTGTTATTGATCTTGATAAACGCCCTGTGTCTTTATTGTTGATCAAATTAGCCCTGGCAGCCTTCCTAACAACAGCAGCGCCAGCTCTGACACCGGCAACAACTGCGTTTTTATGTGCGCGTCCTGCAAGCGCCGCCAGTTGTTCTTCTAGCTCTTTGCGGCCTTTAAGATCAATTGATTTCTCTGACATAGATTTTCACCTCTGCGTTTTTAAAATCAACATTATCGATATTCTCAATTGCGTATGTTTTGCCGCTGAACACAATCCTATAATCGGATGTTACCGCGCCAACCTTGCTGTCATATCGCACTATAAACAGTATTTGTTGCTTTGCTTCATCAAGATCAGCCGCGACTGCTCTTGCCCCACCAATAATCTGCACAAAGGCTTTGCGCGTTGCGTAAGTAGCATATCCGCGCTTAGTTTCGCCGATTGCATTTGTTGTATCGACTGGCGACATAAATATAATGCTGTTTCGCATCTCGCCTGCTTTTATCATGTTTGATTAACCCGGTATGGCTGCACAAGCGACTTGATTCCAAATGGTATGGCCTCAAGTTTTAAATCTGAATGACCTTCTCTGTTATTGTAAAAATCAGCAGCTAACAACATAACTGCGTGCCTGATCGCATCAGGAACGCTGCTTGCTGTGCTGCCAAACCCGCTTATTATTGTTATTGTCACTGCGTTAATTCTGCACTGTGTTGACGGCCATGTGTAGCCATATGCTGGCGTTATTCTTGGTATATCTGATTTCGTGTCAACGATATATTCCGCGCTTGATAATGTCTGTTCATCGCCAGCGGTGTCAATGTATGTAATCGACGTTACTGATTGCACTTTCCCGCGAGGCAAAATGAGTTCCCAGCACGGGAACCCATCGAGCGACACTTCTACTGTTTGCGTCATAAACGACCGCCATGCAAACGCCTCAAGATTGCTTGTGGCAACCTCGATAAGCGATTGCAAGTACACATCATCGTCATTAGTATCAATGCGGCAATGTTCCTTCAAGTCCCCGACTGTTACCGGGTAAGTTGTTGGCGGCGTTATGACTTGGTAACTCATTATGCAACAATCTCATCAACAGTAGCATTATCAGCGTCAGAGGCTGGGCCATATGAAGGATAGAAACCCAACACCAGTCCGCCAACGTCAGATGTCGCAACAGCAACGGTGATAGACAATGCTACATGAGTGAAGCCGTTATCAACATCTAGCTCATCTGCGCAGCAATTGATGATTGCCTGCTTGTCAGAGTCGGTGCCAGCTTGTGTTAATTGAGTGATCGCTTTTCCGGTGATATCTTTAACACCTGTACCAGAACTGTCGGTCGCCTGAACTAACTTAGCGTCAACAGTGGCCGAGGCGCCAAGCGTGCCAGCCATGACGATAGCCATTACTGACTCAAAGTCAACAAGCGAACAGTAACCGCTTAACACTGTTGACGCTGCTGTCACGTCTGGATCAATGCAAGCCAAAACAGCGGATTGCTGGCTTGGCAGTAAGTTTGCGTTTGAAATACCCATAATTTAATACCTTTTATAAGTTAAAAGCGGCTGCATTATACAGCCGCATAAATTAATTAAGCGCGAGTGTCAAGGCTAATGAAGTGCGACTTTGTTGCACTGCCGTTCTTTGGCGACACTGGTGCGCTCAAGAATGGTGTGCCACCGAATCGGAACGACCAGCGGAACGCTTGCAAACCATAATCGAAATACAGGTGAATTGAGCTATCAAAATTGATGCCTGATTTCTGCGCTGCGTAGTAACCCATCGGATCAACCAAAACGATGTCGCCTTTGGTGCCTAAAGTCTGGCAATGCTCAGACATGTAAACAGGTCGGCCAAGCAAGATACCACCAGGTGCGCCAGCAAATCCGTTTGGTGGAGTCCAAATAGGCTGATCGCCGATGGTCATGGTCATCAATTGTGGGATTGCATCGCTATTAACCAACCAGAACGCGCTGTTGATGTTACCGGGCAATAACCGGCTGTACATTTTTGCGACGTTATTAGCGTTAATAGTTGTAGCAGTTTGAGAGCCTTCTTTAGCAACTGAAACCAGCGCAGAGGATTTAAAGAATCCTAATGGCTGCCCTGCACCTGTGCCATTCATGATCGCATCAGACGCCTTAAAGCGGATAGCCTCGGAAGCGCCTTTTGTTAATCGTGCGTTAAGGCGTGGAGCATCAGAAAGCAACTCGTCAGATGCTAAAACAAACGCATACAGCTCATGAAGCTTAACTGATCGACCGGCAGTATCCAAACGGCTTGCGGTCATTTGAGAGCCTTCTGAACGCCAGTAAGCCTGCACGCCAGTTGCGCCATACGGGGTTGACTCATCAGCGGTTAAGTCAACTTGATTGCTATTAGTTGGCTCAGGATTGACCATGTTTAACAGGTCATTACCCTGGTATACCATAGACCAAATTTCTTCGCGGAATTGTGGGGGAACCATATAACCGTCTGTGCCGCGCTCGGTGTGATAGTTAGATGGTGCGCCTTGGACGTCAATCATTGCCTGCAAGCGGTTGTCAATATGGCCGCCGGTTCGACCAGCAGAAACGATGGTGCTTGCAAAATCAGCAATGTTGCTAAACCCAGCGGTGGTTTTCTTATCTGGATTGTTTGCTCCAATCACCTCAATACGCGCAGCTTCAGGCTTAACCTGTCGGCCTGCCGAGGCTTCAAGATTTGCTTTCTCAGCTTCAAGCTTGATCATTCGATCAAGTTTTTTCTTGTTGCTGTCGTATTCAGCCATAATGCCGTCATACTTGGCTTCTTGTTCAGCGGAAAATGTACCGCCATCTTTGTCAGCAGCATCCAAAACGGCTTGAGCATCAACCATCTGCTGCTTTAACAACGCTCTCAATTGTTCAATAGTCATATCAATTACCCTATTAATTTAGAATTTAACATCATTCGAGCTTTTGCAGTTGTGGTGCTTCTAGCCCTTTCTTGCTTTAGTTCTGATAGCGTCTGATCCATTGTTGCAACCCGATCTATCAAGCCCAAACTTAAAGCCTCAGCCGCAAAATACATGCGACCGTCAGCCACTTTTAAAATCTGTGATTCTTGCATCCCGCGACCAGATGCCACTTTTGATACAAAATCTTCAAAATACGCGTCTACAATGCGCTGAAAATCAGCAATCTGGTTGTCGGTTATCACCGTGCCGTCTGCGCCTGCGCTTTTATATTCCCCGGTGTCGATTGGTATTGCTTTGACGCCAGCGGCCTCGTAAGCTTTTGACGTATCATACATCATTAGCCGTGTACCTATGCTGCCGATCATCGCCATTTCATTTGCGCGAATTTCGGTAGCCTGACTTGCGACGTAATACGCAGCACTGGCAGCCATATCTGACACTTGTGCAATGACTCGTTTAACTGACGCAGCTTTAGCCACCGCTGCGCCAAGCTCAGGCAGACCGGCAACCGATCCTCCGGGCGATTCGATCATCATTACAATAGTGCTTATCTCATCGTCTGCAACGGCTGATTCAATTGCTCGCTGTGTTGAGATTGTTGATGCAAAGCCATAATATTTTGTCAAAAATGATTCGTTTTTAACCATAGGGCCATTAAGACCGATGACAGCAACATCGCCAAACTTTTGTATATTTATCCCCGCCCGCTTCGCATCATCAACCGGCCCGGCTTGTATACCTTTTTTAAGCATCTCGCCAAGTGGAACAACAAAAGCAGGCTCATAAACCGCCCAAATATTATTAAACATTTTGACCCCCTGCATTTTTGATAGATACCATGTTCATCGGAACAACCCTCAAATCACCATCTGCGCCAATGCCGTTTTCATCTTCAAGTCGGCGTATCTCATTGATTGACAATGATCCGTTGTTAAATCTGGCGTTATAGTACGCTGATCTAGCTGTGGCGTCACCGCGAAGCAAGCGTTTAAAGTCCATCTTTGTATAAATGCGTCCCCGTTCTTCTGGTGCAAGCAGCTTCATTTGCGCTTCCTGCTCCCATCGCTCAGCCCACGGCGACAAAGTGTCGTCGATAAACTCTTTAGATTGATGCTCGATATTGCTAAATGTTGCGTGTGACAACTCATATAGTTTATGCGGCGGAACCCGGAACCATCTGGCTATTTCAGTGACTTGGAATTGTCGCGACGCTAAAAATTGTGCATCCTCCGGTGGAACTGATATCTGCGTGTATTTCAGCCCTTCTTCCAAAATCCGCGTCTTGTGTGCGTTCTTCGTGCCGGTGAACGCGTCCCATGTCTCTTTTAACCGATCGTAAGCCTTATCAGAAAGCGCAGATGGTGTCTCAAGCACGCCGCTTAATGCAGCTCCATTGCCGAAGAACGACGCGCCGAACTGCTCTAGCGCCATGCTTAAAGACAACGATTCTCGCGCCAGCGCAATGGGTGAATACCCTACAAGACCATCAAACGACAACCCCTTAAGATGGAAAACATCGCTCGCAGGCATTACAACAACATTTCCACCTTCACCGCCACGAACCTCATAGACTATCTTGCCGCTACTATCCCGCGTCGCTTTAGTGTAGTTAGGATTTAGCGGCCATAAGGCAACTGGATTGCCAGCCCTGTTACGCTCAATTTCTGCATATCCATTGCCGAACAATAAAGCGTTTGACGTCAGTGTCTCTTTGAAATTATAAGCGCATATTTCGCTATTAGCTTGAGTGTGCAAAATCAAATCAAGCGGGTGATCAGGCCGTTTAATCCTGTCGTCGTTGACGTTTTCATAAACTCTGAACGGCAATTGCGCTAATGATTCGGATATGACGCGGACGGCGCAGAATACCGCGCTAAGATTGAGTGCAGTTGACTCGTTTACATTGATGCCAGCCGAAGGCCGCCCAAAGCTGTATGATGGCGCATTGCCTCTACCGGGTTCAGATTGAACGCTGGCCGAAGAAAACAGCTTCTTAAATATATTCATACCGACCTAACACCCCTGTCATCGTAAACACTTCTAAGTGCTCCACCATTGATTATAGCGCGACCGAGCGACATAATCAAAGCAACTACACCATCTATTTTGTTTTCGTTTTTTTCCTTGTCCGGAAATATGTTGTCTTTCTTATCCAGCTTTGCAACAACATTGCCAAACATCCATCTAATAACGGGATCATCTTGAAAATTTATGTCTTGTTTCAGGATTAAAGCCTCAAGCTCTTTCATTGGCTCGCTAAAGTTCTTGACCGTTGCTCCATATTCAACCATCGGCAACCCCTCCGCCATCATGCGAGTACTGATTTGTGTCGCGTTGTATGGATCAAAAACAACCTCTCGCACGTCAAACTTATGTCCAATGTCTTTTAAATCGTCCTCAATGTAGCCAAAATCAGTCACATTACCAGGTGTTGACGTTAGCCACCCTGCCGCGTGCCAGCCTTTATACCGACTATTGCCGCCAAGGATTGCCGACTCAGGCAAATAGAATTTGAAAAACACGCTCCACTTTGTTGATATCTCGCTTGGTGGAAACAATATGGCCAAAGCAGCAACGTCGCATTTGCTCGCTAAATCCATCCCGACATAACACGGCATCCCAACAAAGTCATCAATAGACAGCGACTCCACGCGGCATTTCTGATATGCAATCATATTCATCCACGCAGCTTTTGCCCCAACCCACATATTTAGATGCTTGGTTTTGTATGCAGACTGCTTTGCTGGGCTTCGCAAAGCCTGCTTTAGCTGCCCCTCTAGGAACTCAGCATCAACACTAATACCATAATTCGGGTTTGCTTTGATCTGCGCGTCAACTGTTTGCCAGTCGTCACCGTCATCGACTGTATAAATTATGCCGAAAATTGATTCATCTTCGACAGATCCATTGAGGATCTTAATCACATCGCCGCGCTTGTCATAACACGGCCCACCCATATCACTGCCCGCAGTCGTGATGTGGATCATTAGCGGGTTTTCCCGCGCACCCATGCCAGTTGTGAACGTATCAACAAGGTTGCTATTGTCGTGTTCGTGGAATTCGTCTGCTATGCCGCAGCTAGGGCTTGCTCCATCGCCAGGGTTACCGATCACTGGCTCAAACTTTGATCCGTTGCTCAAAATCGTGAGGGTTTTTGCATTGACGTTTATTCCGTACTTTGCTTGCAGCGCAGGCAACTGCTCGCATATCTTTTTGGCAGGGCTGAATATCTCCCACGCCTGTTTTTCACTTGTTGCGCCGCAGTAAACCTCCGCGCCATGCTCGCCGTCTATCGCAAGCATGCCAACACCGATCCCAGCAACCCAAAAAGATTTCCCGTTTTTTCTAGGAACCTCGATGTATACTTCTCGGAACCTGCGCCTTCCGTTTTTGAGTTTAAAGCCGAATATGTTCACTGTGCAAAATATCTGCCATGGGCTTAATTTTAACTTTTCTGTTTTTGCAGCCCACTTGCCTTTTACATGCGGGATTTTTTCGAGAAACCGGCACCAGCGTTCTGCCTCGTAAACATCAAAAACAAAACGATCATCATCTAAATCTTTTACAAAACGCTTACACGCATTTTTTACGTGCAGGCAAGCTGGTATTTCTCCAGAAATAACACTATCAACATAATCGCCTGCCGCATCAATATAACTCATATATCATCAAATTCATTTTCTTTTTTCGGCTGCTCCACTGAAAGTTTTGTCCTGTCACTCGGGTTCATCCCAAACAAGCCAAGCAAGTTTTTCAACGCTGATATTTTTGCTGCATTAAAATCAGACCGATCCGTCCTAAACTCATTCATGAGAACAACCGCCAGCTCCATCGTTTGACTGTCAGCAGTTGTTGCAACTCCAGCTGGGCAACTCTTGACCAGCTCGCGCCAGACTTTCTTTTCTGACTCAGACAAGTGCCTTGGCGGAGTTTTTGAAATTGCATTTTTAACAACTGGTTCATTCTCGCGCTCTTTTGCCCGGTCAGGATTTTTTTTAAAGGCCCCCCTAAGCTGTAATATTTTTGTAGCTGTTCTTGGTCTACTCATAATTTATTCCAAACTTAATTTTGTGGATGTAAAAAAGTGAG